>JGI24731J21663_1000966_pt1 | contig 25762 bp, 22 predicted proteins | sample EPASupsiteHSE605_FD_21663 | JGI IMG/M metagenome (IMG submission 21663) | reverse complement strand
ATCCGTGACCTGGGTGGTATCATATTCGTACTTCTGCGTGACCGGAACGGCATCACCCAGATCACCGCCCCCAGTAAAAAGATAACCCCTGAATTACTGGAGGAGATCAGAAAATTCAAAAAAGAATCGGTGATTGCAGTTAAAGGAACTGTGCAAGGATCACCAAAAGCACCTGGCGGTGTGGAAATTATACCCACCGAGGTGAAGGTTTTAAACGAGTCCAAACAGCCCTTACCAATGGATCCTACCGAGAAAGTGCGGGCAGAAATTGACACCAGACTGGACTCCCGTTACCTGGACCTGAGAAAACACAGCATCAGCGCTATATTCAAAATAAAAAGTGTAATGTTACACTCAGTTCGAGTTTACCTTGAAGAAAACGGTTTCATGGAAGTTAACACCCCTAAACTGGTGGGATCCGCCACCGAGGGTGGTACTGAACTCTTCCCCATAACCTACTTTGAGAGGGAAGCATTCCTGGGCCAAAGCCCCCAGCTCTACAAGCAGATGATGATGGGCACTGGACTGGACAAAGTTTACGAGATTGCGCCCATCTTCCGGGCGGAAGAACACGACACCCTCCGACACCTAAACGAGGTTATCTCCATTGACGCGGAACTGGCCTTCGCCAATCAGGAAGATGCCATGAACATCCTGGAAAAACTGGTACACAATGCCATTAAAGAAGTGAAGGAAAACTGCCAGGCAGAACTGGAAGACCTTGGTGTGGAACTGGAAGTACCTGAACTACCATTCCCCCGTTTGGAATACGATGAAGTTATTGATATTGTAAATTCCAAGGGAGTGCCCCTCAGTCACGGGGAAGATCTTTCAAGGGCTGCGGAAAAGGCACTGGGAGAAGTAATGGAAGGTTACTACTTCATAACCAACTGGCCCAGTGACATAAAACCATTCTATGTCCAACCCCACGAAGATGCACTGGAAAAAAGTTACGCCTTTGACCTGATGTACCGGGACTTGGAGATATCTTCCGGGGCAACCAGGGTACACCAGCATGACCTCCTGGTAGAACGGATCAAAAATCAGGGTCTTAACCCTGATTCATTCCAGCATTATCTGGCTGCATTCGAGTACGGAATGCCACCACACGCTGGATGGGGTCTGGGAGCAGAAAGGTTCACCATGTGTATCACCGGAATGAAAAACATCCGGGAAACTGTGCTCTTCCCCAGGGATAGAAGAAGGTTGGCCCCATAAAATCAACCTTTCAGAAAGGTTGAAATGGGTTCAATCCTAATAACAGGATTTAATCCCAATTTAAATTTTTTTTATTTCCCCATATTCTTAATATCTTTTTTAAATTGAAATTTTTAAAATGAAATTTGTTTGATTTGAATTCCTATAATAAAAGATTATCTTTAAAAAAGTAATTTACTTAAAATATGTGACTTAAGGTTCATTACGGGTAATTATAACTGGAATACTCAAATTAAATTCAGAAACATCTGGAAATGATAATAATGAAAATCTACGATATTGCGGTCATCGGAGCAGGACCTGCAGGATGTATGGCAGCTATTCGCAGTGCACAACTGGGAAATAAAGTAATTTTACTGGAAAGGAATAAAGAAATAGGGCATAAACTACTTTTAACCGGTAATGGCAGATGCAACCTCACCAATACTGCCAGTCTGAAAGTTTTCCTGGAAAAATTTGGTAAAAAAGGTGCATTTTACCGTGATGCCTTCGTTGATTTTTCCAACCAAGATCTGATGGATTTTTTTAAAAACCAGGGACTTAAATTGAAAGTAGAAGAAGAAGGACGTGTATTCCCAATTACTGAAAAAGCCAAATCAGTGGTGGATGTATTAGAAAAAGTTTTGAATGAAAACAGAGTTAAAATTCTTTATAATTATCGTTTGAAACAATTACAGAAGAGATCCAAGATTTTCAAACTATCTTCAGCAAAGGATGAGTTAATTACTGCCCATAAAGTTATAATTGCCACTGGAGGGGTTACCTACAAATTCACAGGTTCCACCGGGGATGGGTTGGGCATTGCAGAATTATTAGGCCACCAGATCACCGAACTAAAACCAGGGGGTGTTCCACTAAGGGTGCGTGAGAAATGGGTGCACAAGTTAAAGGGAATTACTCTGGAAAATGTGGGATTAAGTGTAGGGTACGGGGGTAAAAAAATAGCCTTACCTCGCGGAAACCTTCTTTTAACCCACTTCGGTGTTTCTGGACCAGTGATCCTGGACATGAGCCAGATGATTGTGGAACTCATGGATACACATGGGGATCTAAAGCTCTACATTGATTTTAAACCTGAAATCAAACCGGATGTATTGGGAGGGCAGTTGATGGCGGATTTCCGTGATAATAGTAAAAAGAGTTTAAAAAATTATTTAAAAAATCACCTCCCCAACAGTACCATTGAACCCATCTTAAAAACCATTTCAATTGATCCTCATAAAAAGTTGAACCAGATCACTAAAAAAGAGAGAGCACACCTGCAGGAAACATTGAAAGCCCTTCCATTAACCATTAATGGACATCTTCCCCTGAATAAAGCCCTGGTCACCTGTGGTGGTGTCATGATAAAAGAAATAAATCCCCAGACCATGGAATCAAAACTGGTTGATGGATTATATTTTGCAGGGGAAATAATAGCTGGTTGCGGTGGTAGGGGTGGTTATAATCTGCAACAGGCGTTTTCAACCGGATACGTTGCTGGTAACTGTGCATCAAAAACTTAAATAGAATTAATCTATAAAGTCTGAAAATAGAAAGTTAAACCAAAGCCAGCCTTAAAATAGAAAACTAAAACTAAATCAATTCCAAAAATAAAAGTCTAAACCCAATTTCAGTTAAAAATATCCAATTTATTTAAAAAAGGAACTAAACATAATATCTCATAAAAAAAATTAATTCTTATATCTAGCCTTGATGTACTCTTCCACTGGCCTGGTGCTGAAATAGAGTACAATTACCGCACCAATGAGCCAGGTGAAGTTGGTGACAATGGTTTGTGCTGAATTTCCCATGGGGAATACCACCAATCCAAAGGCCATTAAAGGGACGAATGCCAGGTAAACAGTTATGAGGGATACAGTTATGGCCTTCCGGATTTCACCAGTGTTAAAGGGTGATGTTCCAGACATGTAATTGGTAATGAGCATCACTCCCAGGAAGGTTACTAGTCCCATAGAAACAAAAATCCACTGTAAAGGTATAGCCAAAACAGTGATAATAGCAGGCAACACTACCAGATCCAGTAAACCCAGAATTGATATCATTTTCAGAGCATTCTTCCAGCTCTTTTCATTGGAATGCCTGACCTTACGTAGGAGGTTGTCACGTTCTTTAGTGGCCTTTATTCTCTCTTTATCCATCCATTCAATCTTAGTTTTAAGCTCATCATTGATGGATTTTAATTTTTCAATTTTCAGGAGATTTAAATTGTTGATCTCTTTTTCCAGGTCAATCCGTTGTTGATTTAATTCATCAACACTTTTTTCCAATTCTTTTTCATCTTCCACAGCCATATAAATCCCTTACATATTGAATGGTTGTAGGTATTGTTAGACCCAATTTAATCTACTTATATTATAGTAACAGGGCATATATTAATTTTTAGATGGGAATTAACATGAAATGATGATTCAGTTGATTAGATCCTGCTCGTATTAATTAAGGATATTAATGAAATGATTTTGCTGCAATGGTGAATCCCCCTATTAAAAAACATCTGCTGTCCTGTTCAATGTTTCCAATGTTTTGGAGTACCCCCAGGGGTTATTCTCATAACTTATATTACTGGGTTTAATTATACTTTTCAATGCACCACCTACGGTAACGGGGTGTGTGAAGAAGCCATGGAGAGATAATGTATTTCTTTGTCGGTTATGTGGAGGCTCTCCATGGTAACGTCCCCATTTTTAATAGATTTTTCTGGTAGTTGGTTATCACGTGGAGAAGGTATATCAACAACAAGTAGGAGATGGTGAAAAGTAATATCTGAGTTAAGGAAGGTATTTAAGTAAATTTTTTCCAAAAATAAAACCTAAAAAAGGCTTCTGTTGTAACTATACAACAAAATATTTAAAATATTTTCGTATGATAACACAAAATTGCACTTAAGACCCCATCAAATAATTAACATTCCCAAGGAAGATAACATGATCAATATTGCATTCGATATCAAAGTGTATAGGCAAATTCTGAAAGAAATCATCAGAGAAGATGATGTGGTGGTGGAACTTGGCTGCCATGTGGGTAATTCCACCCGTATCATTTCAGAACTGGCACCTAAAGGTAAAATAATTGCACTAGATAAAGGCACGGAGTCTAAGGAAAAATTAGAACAATTGAATGAAGAAGTTGAAACTCCTATTGAATTTATCCAGAGTGATGTGCGTCTTCATGAAACCCTGGAAAAAGTTGTTAAAATGGTGAGAAATATGGAAGGATGCGATGTTTTATCTGTGGATCTGGGAGGGGGTTACCATCCTGACACTACCTTTAAAGTATTCTATATCTGGTCATCTACTCTGAAGCCTCGGGAAACTATTATAAGGAATAGGGGACTTTTAGATTTCATTCACTCTGCAAAAGGTTCTGAAAAAATCAGTTCCAGTGAGGGTTGGTTGGAGTCAGGTAGGGATGACGGAGTGCCACCAAGTTTAAAGGAATTAAAACTTTGGTCCCCAAACGTATAACATTAATTTTTGTCTAGGCATGACATTCCTTTGATGAATTTTTTTAGTGGGGTGACATCGTAGAAGATTCTTTATGCGCTGATGTAGTTTTTTCTTGAATTATTGATTTATGTTCTTCTTCTTTGAATTGTACTTTGAATAAGGTGATTCTGGATTTAATTCTTCTTATCAGTTTCATTATGCCATAGTATTCTTCTATTTGGGCTTTTTCGATGAGTTTTCCAAAGCTTAGTAAGTGGAATCAGCTCATCTTCGTAGGGATAGTTCGTATAAAATTCTTGTGTTCTTTGCATAACTGTTGCTACTGAAAAAAGTTTTTATTAGAGTTTCATCTTCTTTATTCATAAGAGTCACTTTATTAGGGAGGGTTTATGAAAATCGATATAAGTTTTGTTTTTCATATCCTTACTTAGAAATAGAGGTCTTTTAGATTTCATTCACTCATCGACCAGTTCTGAGATCATCAGATCAAAACATGGGTGGCTGGAGTCCTGTGGGGATGATGGCATCCCACCGCGATTAAAAGAACTTAAACTCTGGTCTCCTAAACTATAAAATGGAGGGTATTTATGATAGGAAAGAAAATCAGGATTGAAAGAATAATCAACCGAAAAACAGGGAGATGTGTTATTGTACCCATGGATCACGGTGTTTCCATTGGACCCGTGGAGGGAATAATAAAAATGGCAGAAACCATTGATGAAGTAGCTAGTGGTGGAGCCAACGCGGTAATTATGCATAAGGGAATGGTCGGCACAGGACACCGTGGATATGGGCGAGATATCGGACTGATTATTCATTTATCGGCCAGTACTGCTCTGGGACCAGACCCAGATCATAAGGTACTGGTAACCTCCGTGGAGAAAGCCATCCAGCTGGGAGCAGACGCAGTATCCGTCCATGTAAACGTTGGATCCGAGATGGAACCCGAGATGTTAATGCACCTGGGAAGTATTTCCGAGATCTGTGATGATTGGGGAATGCCACTCATTGCCATGATGTACCCTAGGGGTAAAAAAATCGACAACGAACACGATGCCGAGGTAGTTAAACTGGCAGCCCGTGCCGGTGCCGAACTGGGGGCAGACATCATTAAGACTAACTACACCGGAGACCCGGACACCTTCAAAGAAGTTATCGATGGGTGCCCAGTACCCCTGGTGATTGCCGGAGGACCCCGGGTGGAAACTGACCGGGAACTATTGGAAATGGTGAAAAACTCGGTTGATATGGGTGGAGCCGGTGTGGCCATAGGTAGGAATATCTTCCAGGCTCGGTCACCCCAAAAAACAACCAGGGCCATTGCCGAGATTGTTCACAATGACCTGGATATTGACGAAGCTCTGAAAATCCTCAATGGCAAATAGAACCCTAACTACTACATTAGTAATTAACAGGATTAGCATCCATTTAGAAGGTTAAAGCTATGAAATTTGCATGGATAATGGCCGAAGGTAATGTATGGGATAAAAAAAAGCAGTTCATTACCACTGCACTGGAATCGGGAATAGATCACATTGTTGATTTTACCGATGTGGAAAACATTCGCAAACTGGGTAACCTAAAACTCATCTCTGACATTGAAGGCTCCGATGTGGTGCTGGTGGGTCGTAACAGTGAAGGAGATGGAACCCTCATCATACCTGATGATCTCAAAGAATCCAAGGACCTGGCAGCTGTGAAAAGGTTGAAAAGAAGGGATAAAAAGGTAGCAGCCTACGTGGAGATCCTAACCAAAAAACACGAAGAACTGGCGGCACTGCTGGGAAAAGATGCCGATTACCTGATCCTAATGGGACGCGACTGGAAAGTCATCCCCCTGGAAAATATTATCGCCGGATTACAGGGTGAAAAGGTTAAGATCATTGCCGCGGTGGCTGACTATAATGAGGCTAAACTGGCCCTGGAAACCATGGAACACGGAACAGATGGTGTTCTACTCTGTCCCCATGAGATTAGTCAGATAAAAAAGGTAGCCGAGTTAATGGAGAAAATTAAGAGTGAAAGCTACCAGCTGAAACCAGCCACCATCACCAAGGTAGAACCAGTGGGTATTGGGGACCGGGTGTGTGTGGACACCTGTTCCATGATGCAACTGGGTGAAGGTATGCTGGTGGGATCCTACTCCCAGGGACTGTTCCTGGTGCACAGTGAGTCCATGGAAAGTGAATACGTTGCTTCACGACCCTTCCGGGTTAACGCTGGCCCAGTCCACGCCTACGTTATGACCCCTGGTAACAAGACCAAGTACCTCTCGGAACTGGAAACCGGGGACGAAGTTTTAACTGTGGACCAGGAAGGTAACAGCAAAGTAGCCATAGTGGGACGGGTTAAAATCGAGAAACGTCCATTGATGCTGGTGGAAGCAGAATATGAAGGAGTGGTACTTCGAACCCTCCTCCAAAACGCGGAAACCATTCGACTGGTTAGTGAGGATGGTAAACCCATTTCTGTGGCCGATTTAAAGGTCGGGGATAAAATTATGATCTACCTGGACCCCAATGCCCGACACTTTGGAATGGCCATTGAAGAGAGTATTATCGAAAAATAATACATTAACCCTCGAAAAGAGATGAAATAAAATTTTATCTCTTAAATTTTCATTTATAAGATACCCCATTCTTATTTTGCACAATAAGACCCTGATTGTTATATAATAACTTTATGAAGAACATATTTTTGAAATACTTAGTTTTAATATTAAATACCGTAATATTAGTTTTTAAGAGTCTTTTTTGAATATAAAATTAGTTTTTAAGAGTCTTTTTTGAATATAGTATTAAATAAACTTATTGAATCACTAATAATGAAAAATAACCTCTTTTAATATTTTAATGATAAAATATTTTCTCAAAAATGGCCAATAAGCCCCCATTACCTAAAATTTTAAATAATACTTTCTTACATATTTGTTGCCATAAATATAAAAATAATAATCAATAATTTGGGGGCGAAAAGATTAATAAAAAGTTTTTAGGACTGTTAATTTTTTTAATAGCGGTTGTTGGAATTTATGGCCTGTTTTATGCTGCGGTTACAACTGTTTTAATGCCCATGGATGCCGGTGCATTTAAAGCGGAATTGAACACCTTAGAAGTCCCGGTGAACAATGCTTCCAGCATTGCGGAACTGGAAAGTGCTGCGGCTGATATGGAAAAAACATCTGCATTGAGTTATGTCTCCCAGAAAGAGAGAACTGAAGTGGCGAACTCAATGAGGATGGGTAATACGATACCTATGGTATTTTTAAATCAGAATATGGTTGAATATGATAAATCTTACAGTAATAGGATTTGGGCCTATGATCTGGTCTTACGTGGAGATATCTCCAGCCAGATGAAGAATATCTCCAGTACCCATGAGGAAATTTCCAGGTTAAATAATGAAACCGAGGCTATAAATCAAAAATTGTACAATGATTTTGAAAAGGGAGATACCAAAGCATATGCCGAAGACTTGCGAAGAGTGGCCCATAATCTAAGACAGTATAACATTGCCATGGAGAGATTGAAAACCCAACTCCAAGACATGATCAACCAGTTAGAACAATAAATAACCCCTGTCCTATCAATAACAAAGAATTCTTCCATAAATTCTGCAAAAACATGAATTTAAAGAAAATCAAAGAAAGTTAAAAGAGCCATTAACACCCATAATATAATAACTGGAGATTAAAGGGTTACTGGAGATTAAAGGGGCATTGATAATAACGGGGTTAAACAGGATGTCAACATACAACGTGGAATTGATAACACCTTACCTTAAGGATGAGATGTTCAGTAAACTTAAAAACAAAGTTAAGTTTGAAAGAAAGGCTAATATCCATGGTGCTTGTGTTAAACTCCTTACTGATAATGAAGATTTTAAGGAGGAATGGGAAGATAATTTCAAGTTCATGAACGAGGATATCCGTCCCCATGCCAAGATCTTCTCAGTAGAGGATGGTGGCCAACTACAGGTGTTATACGAACCCATTTCCAAGACCTGTATTGTTAACAACTGTGATTATTACGGTTGGATTAAAAGCATAGCCCTGGCTGCTATTTCCGACTTTTTTGAAGATTACCATTCTGAACACCGGCGTTATTCCACCCACGGATCGGCAGTTGACTGTGGTGGTCATGCCCTGACTATCATTGGCCCTCCTGGAACTGGTAAAACCACATTGACCTACGGACTCCTCCAGTATGATGACTTTAATTACATATCTGATGACTGGTTCTTCACCCGTTTATTCAATAATGGTGCGGCCATATATTCTTCAGAAAAGAATTCATACATCCGTGATGATCTGGCCCAGGTCTGGGAGGAGTTTTCAGGGGAAGTTAACCGTGTGAAACTGGATAACAAGGGAAGGGGAATTGCCGATGTTAACAGCCTCTTTCAGGGTAGAGTTCGAGAAACAAGCACCCTTAAATGTGTAGTTCTCCTGGAAAGAAATAATTCTAATGCTCCCTTTCAGAAAATGGATCCGGTTGAAGCTCTAAATTTCATGGTGGAGAATGATTTCTGTAATCCACACCAGCTGGTGAGGGACCAGAGAAAAATGGATATAAGGAGAAATTTCTTCCAGGAACTATTCCAGAAAGTTGATGTTTACCTTTTAAACACCATTGAAACTCCCCGTGAAAGTTTAGATAGGATTAAAAACCTTATTGTTTGATAAAGATAGTATCAAGTAAATAATTAATTAGAAAAAAATGGTGAATTAGAATTGAAAGGTGATTGTTTGTGCGAGCATTTATGGCAGTTGATGTAGATAGCAATTTATCCAGTAAGATACAGGAAGTTCAGAGGGAGCTTAAAAAAACCCATGCGCCATTGAAGATGGTTGAACCGGAAAACTTGCATTTCACCTTCAAATTCTTTGGTGACATTTCCTCCTCCCAGACTCAACAGATAATCAGTATGACTGAGGAAAAGCTGGAAGATTACCATTCGTTCCCCCTGCACATTAAAGGAACTGGTGTGTTCCCCAATATGGGGTACATGAGGGTTGTCTGGTTGGGAATTGAAGACCCGCGAAGTTTTTCCAAACTTCAAATGGATCTTGATCAGGAATTTGTTAAAATGGGGTTTAAAAAGGAAAGAAGTTACATTCCCCATCTCACCATAGCCCGGGTTAAAGGTCCTAAAAACAAGGAATTACTGGCAGATGCCATTAAGAAATTGCAGGAAATAGAAATTGGCAATATGACTGTGGAAAAACTGGTTTTAAAAAAGAGTGAACTTACCCCGGTGGGGCCTATCTACACTGATGTTAATGAATTTTTCATTTAAACCAACCCCGGATTTTCATTCAAAAATAGAAATTCTCTAAAAACTAAGAACTTTATTAAAAATATAAATTAATTGATATTTAAAAAAAATCTATAAAAAAAAGTGTTTGAGGTATTGTAAGTGATTGATTTTCAGTTTATCCTAAATGATATAGAACCCTCCAAAGAGGAGGAACTTAAAGTTCGTGATCTGTCTTTAAAATTAATGGAAATTATTAACGCCGATGCTCAGAAGAGCGGTATTGATGCTGAAGCTGTTCTCCTTGGCTCTGTGGCCAAAAATACATGGATTTCCTCAGGAAATAAGGAAGACTTGGACATTGATATTTTCATCAAATTCCCATTAACCACATCCCTGGATGATCTGAAAATTCAGGGTCTGGAATTAGCCAAAAAATGTATAGGGACTATGGAAGGCACCCATGAGGAGCGATATGCATCACACCCATACCTTACAGGTGATATTGGAGGTTACAGTGTTGATTTCGTTCCCTGTTATGATATTAAAGATTCCAGTGAACTGAAATCCGCAGTGGACCGTACACTGTTGCACACCCAGTATATATTAACCACCTTAAAGCCTAGTCAGGCCCGGGAAGTACGCCTCTTGAAGCGCTTCATGAAGATGGTAGGAACTTATGGATCTGAATTCAAGGTGGGTGGTTTCTCCGGATATCTGTGTGAATTACTGGTAATTCATTATGGTTCCTTCTTAGAAGTTCTAAAGGGAGCATTCGAAGAGTGGAAACCTGGTTACCAGGTTGATCTCAAGAATCACGAAACGGCTCATCTTTTTAAGGATCCCCTGGTGGTGGTGGATCCCACGGATGGAAATCGAAATGTTTCAGCAGCACTAACACTGCAAAAAATGGCTGAATTCTGTGTAGCTGCCGATAATTTCCTTAAAAACCCTAAAAAATCATATTTTTATCCTAAAACTATCCAGTATACCCGGGAGGCCTTGAGGGATGAATTTAAAAATAGAAAAACCCATTCGGTTTTACTAGCCTTCCCTGCACCAGACATCCCGGCTGATGCCCTGCACCCCCAGATCCAGAAAACTGAAAAGTCACTGGTGAAAATCCTGGAAAATGAGGACTTTAGTGTTATGGGAAGTGATTACTGGAGTGATGATAATACCACCGGATTAATACTTCTAGAAATGGATACCTGGCATCTTACTCCATTTAAGAAACATCCCGGACCTAGGGTATGGGACCATCGAAACAGTGCACGATTCCTGGAAAAACACCCCGAATCATGGATCAATGGTGATCAGTGGATAACCCTGATTCCCCGGCAGTATACAGATGCTGAATCCATTATCCAGGGAACACTTACCCCCAAGGGTATCAAAAATCTCAGGGTTGGAAAACATCTGAAGAAGAAACTCATGGAAAAATACAATCTAGTGGATGTTATGGATCTCTTAATTGCTGAAGATGCAGATGATGATATATTGAAATTCTTACACTGCTATCTACACAAAAATGAGTTATTAATTCGTGATTAGGGTTTTCAGATGATAAATTAGGGTTTTCAGAACCTAATTATCCTATTTTTTATCCTTTTTATCTCTCTAATCATATTTTCCACATGGAATTAAATACTTTAAAATATCCCTAAATAGTTAATCTTTTCTTTCATAGACGAATTTGGGAACTGCATCCTGGAATGGGTCGAATGTTTCCAGGTTTTTGATTAGGGTGGATTTCATACTAACCCCTGAATGGAGGGATGAAGGTAACCTCAATATCCTTTTAAGGTCAATGGAAACCTTGGCATCTACTAAGGTTAGGTTAAGGGAGGCTATGCCTTTTACCAGCCTGGAATATCGTACTGGCCCTATCTCCTTCCGGAATAATCCCCACTGATCATTTTCTAATAATTCCCGGTGTTTAATCACTGCTTTTTTGATGTCCCTGCTCACTTCGTCAATTTCGGTGTCAAGGTTTACAGCAAAGAGGGCCTGTTTCACCCGTTGGGTGAATACTTGCGGATAACCGAAGGGGATGGTAAAGTGTTCCAGGTTGTATTTCATCCCGTGGCTGGAGTATTCACTACGTGGAACATCAGACCCCACGATATATTTAACGACTTGGCTACGTACATCACTGTCCATACCCATTACCCCGTCATCCAGCACCCGGATGTGATAACCACGACCCGAGTAAACCACATGAATATCAGAAAGACCAAGATCTCCCTTGAGGGTGTCCAACAGTCCCTGGACAATATCCTTGGCCTGGTTCAAGCATATCTCACAGACATTGTCACATCCACAGGTTCTTATGGGTATGTCCTTGGCATCTACATCAAAGACCAGCTCTGCCTTTATCCACCCATCCCTGCGTCGTGGTTTATGATAGAATGCCACTGAAGAATAGGCTGCAAATGGTGTACGGTAACGCATAAACTTCCTTAAATAATCAGAATTCTGGAATACCCGGTAACGATCATTGGGCCCACGTCCCATATGATCAAAACCGAATTCCCTATGGGCCAGGGTGTTCAGGATGAAGTCAGGAATATCCTTCACATTCCATTCTTCCCGGTAGTACTGGCGACGTTCATTGAGGGTGGCTGCTTTTAGATCCATAGAAGATCAGACCTCCCCTGAATTGTTATGAGATTTACCATTTTCCCCTGTAACCCCAATTTGAGGACCGTCAACCTCATCATTAGTATTGACATTGCCAATGCTTGCTTCAGCAATGTTATTGGAACTTCCAGTACCATCAGAGTTAGAATCTGATTCATCCTGGTTCCTAACTTCCCATATCATCCGGTTGTAATAGCTCAGGGGATTACCTATCTTTTTACAAGTATCATCAGGACGGCAAAGATGAGGTAAGTGGAGTTTAATCTTCTCACAACTCATGGGAGTGTACCAGGTTGTTTCACCCTCGTGTTCCATTTTCAGGGTGGAGTGCATTCCAAAACCAAGTTTGGCATTGATGTTAACCTTTTCCTGGGGCTGATCATCAAATAGGGGTGGAACACATCGCTGGGCAGCCTCGTAGATCAATGGCAGGACCTCGTTTTCAGTGATCTCCAGTTGGGGGTCCTGATCAGATACCCGTTTGGAGATGTTCATCCGGAAAACATCAGGGTAAAGCCGGGCATAGGATACAAAGGGAGTCATGAATAATACAATGGCATCATTTCTTCCACCGGATTTTATTCCCTCCAGTGCTTTTTTGACGCAAGGTGGGAATGCCAGTGGGTTCAGAGGTCCGGCTTTCATGGGCCCGCCTCCACCACGACCAGATCCATAACCATAGTGTTGCATTGGTTCGGCCAGTACCTCAGCAACTTCATCGGCCAGTTCCAGGAGTACTGGGTTGGGTTCCACCATGAGACGGGCCTTTTCATGAACCTGTTTAATGTAATCCTCGGTTTCCTGCATGATCATCTTGACCATTATTAGTTCCTTGAGTTCATCACCGATTAAAAGCTGGTACATACTACTGGGGTTGCGGTGCTCTATCCTGGGAGCGAATCTATCAATGAAATCTTCCCGGTCAAGGATCAGCTCCCCCCTATCCAGTACCAAGTCAGTTAAACGTATCTTACGGGTGCTTAATAGTTCCTGAAAGAAGGTCCAGTGCACCATATCATCTTTTAATAACATTTGCAGGGATTTTTCTACCATTAATCTGCTTTCCCCGATACTTAGTTTCCCCAGTCTTTCCTGGATCAAATCGCCCTGGGATTCAACCATGACCCTGGTTTCCCGTGAATTGGGTCCGAATTTGACCCCTATAGCCTGACATAAAAGGTAAAATGCGATTACATCGTAACGGGTTATGGACTGATCAGAGAGAAATGAATATCTTCGGCTGTTAAATTCCCGGTCATGTTTTTTCTTTATATACCATTCCATCCTTTTTAAGGCTAGTTCTAAATAGTTAGAGGGTATTTCTTTATCATCCGCGATTTCCTGGGAAGGGTTACGAGTTACTAATCTTCTAAGTTCGGGGATGTCCTGGGATATGCCTTCAAAGCTACCCAATTCCCTTACTGTGTCTTTTCCCTCAGGTGATAGTGGGTTTAAAAAAGAGATGGAAACCATAATTTACTGTTGTATATCCGCTTAAAAAAATTTATTGATGGAATATTAAGTTAATGGATATTATTCCTGATTTAACTAATTTAAAATCCTAAGTGTTCACATTTTAGGGTAAGTCCCTAAAAACACCATTTCACCCAGAGGGTAAGGTTACATTTAATGGATAAATCTTATATAGAAATTAGATAAAAAAAGATATTATTCTTTATCATTAACTCCAAGTGAGTTTTTACCCTATGATGGTTAATAAATATTTAAAAATAGATATCTAAGTCCAAATAAGGAATATCATTCTGAACAAGGTTATTATAGGAGGAATATCATTGAATAAAGATTTGAGTAAAGTATTCATCACCTGTGCCCTGCCCTACGCCAATGGTCCCTGTCACCTGGGACACTTACGTTCCACTTACATACCTGCTGATATTTACGCCCGTTACCATCGGATGAAAGGTACTGATGTACTGTTTGTGTGTGCCACTGATGAACACGGAACACCAATAGCTGTTCAGGCAGAAAAGGAAGGAATATCCCCCATGGATATTGCCACCCGTAACTACGAGTTGATCCGGAAGGATCTGGAATTATCAGATATCTCCTTTGATAACTTCTCCAGAACCACCGATCCACTCCACTATGAGATCTCTCAGAACTTCTTTTTGGATCTATACCAGAAGAACTGTATTTACCCCAAGACCATCCAACAACTATACTGCGGGGAATGTGACCGGTTCCTCCCTGACCGTTACGTGGAGGGAACCTGCCCCCATTGTGGTGGAGAGGGTGCCCGTGGTGACCACTGCGAGACATGTGGCCGACACCTGGAACCAGTGCAACTGGTGGAACCCAAGTGTCTCATCTGCCAGTCCACCCCTGAGGTTAGGGAGTCCAACCAGTACTATTTCCGTTTAAACCATTTCCAAGAACAACTAAAGGAATGTATCCAGGATAACCCTGAGTTACCAGCCAATGTCCGGAATTATGCAATGCAATGGATTAATGAGGGGTTGAAGGATTGGATTCTAACTAGGGATATGGATTGGGGAATACCAGTACCCCTGGATGATGCTGAGGGTAAGATCATATATGTGTGGGGTGAAGCATTCCTGGGTTACATTTCTTCAGCTGCCCAGTGGGCCCGCCGTGAAAACAATTCATGGAAACCTTACTGGGATGACCGGGCAGTTCACTTCATTGGTAAAGACATCATCTACCACCACAGCATATTCTGGCAAGCCATGCTCATGGCATACGGCTGTAAATTACCCTACAACATCGTAGCCGGAGAATATCTATCCCTGGAGGGACGTAAAATGTCAACTAGTAAGAACTGGGTGATATGGGCCGCGGATTTCATGGAGAAATTCGATTCTGATCTATTAAGGTACTATCTGGTGGCCAATGCACCCCTCACCAGGGACACTGACTTTTCATGGGATGATTTCCAGAGAAGGGTTAACGATGAACTGGCCGATGTGGTGGGGAATTTCCTGCACCGTACCTTCTCCTTCACCCACCGATTCTTCCAGGGCGAGATACCACAGCATGGTTCCTTCAATGAATACGATCTGGAAGTTAAAGATGAGATAATAGCCACCCCGGAGCGGGTTGGTGAATACATTGAAAACTTTGACTTCCGGGAAGGTCTTAAGGAGATAATAAAACTGGCCAAACTGGGAAACAAATACTTTAATGATCAGGAACCCTGGAGAACTGTTAAGGAAGAGGGTCATCGGGCAGCTACTACTCTTTATCTGTGTAACCAGCTGGCCAAGGTGATCAGTGTTATTATAAGCCCCTACCTCCCGGTTAAAGCCGGGGAGATGAGGGAGATTCTTGGTTTAAGTTGTGATAAAAATGATATTCTGAAATGGGAAGATTCTGCCCAATTCTTACCTGCCGGTACTTCTCTACTTAAAGCTAAACCATTATTTAAAAAAATTGATGACGAAGTTATTGACCAGGAGAAAGATGCACTTTATACGAATTTAGAGGAGACAGAAACTATGGATAATTTAATCAGTATTGAAGATTTCGCTAAACTAGACTTACGTGTTGGTAAAATCATAGGTGCAGAGAAAGTTAAAGGCTCTGACAAGTTACTGAAGTTAATGGTGGATGTTAAGGACAAACAGTTACAGGTTGTAGCTGGTTTGGCCACCAAATATTCCCCAGAGGATTTGCTCAATCAGAAGGTGATTATCCTGGTGAACCTTAAACCAGCCAAGCTCTTTGGAATAAAATCTGAGGGCATGGTGCTGGCTGCGGGAGATAGTTCATGTATCTTAACCGCCCCTGATGCCAGTGTAGGTGAAGGCATAAGATAATTGTATAAATTTAACGAAACAAAGCGATACAAAACTAGGGAATAGGATAAAAATGATATTATAACTAGGGAATGGAAGAGGAATGGGACAATAAAAAGATGTCCCCTCCCCCATACCGGGCTAAAAACATAATAACTTTTACGAAGGAATAAAATGAACGAATCTGTACTTATTGGGAAATCAGAGCGTTTTCTGGACCAAATAAAGAGGAATAATATCTCATTAAATGATATTGAAAGCCCGGAAAAGTTCCTCAAACTTTACACCTATTTAAAAAAGAATATGGATACCCTGCATGATATGAGGGAGACCATGGAAATTAAGGGTTACACTGCCCCTTATCGTTCCATAAATAAGTACGGCCGCCCCTTAACCGGTGAAACCAAGGCAGAGGATATGTATGATGTTAGCCGCCACACCCAGTACTTTAGGATGAACGCTGCTGCCAAAAAAAACATACTTGACCGTGTTAAATCTGCTATGAGCTCCCATCGTATTGCTATTGGACACTTGGAGGAGTTCGCCACCTTAGAGTGCAGATCCTGCCAAAGAAAATATAAGGGTCATGAAATATCTCTCGTAAAATTGGGCAAATGCCAATGCGGAGGTAATCTGGAGTTACATGTAAACATCGAAGGAGTTTACCGCCTTGAAATCATCCCATTCCTACCACTTTCTGGGGATTACATGGTTAAACTCTCAGAACTTAGTCCAAGGAGTCGGCAAGCCTTCCGCAGCATGGTGCGCATCTTAAAACAGGAAAAAAGGGGAATTGTTAAAACAGTATCCCTGGTAATCAAGGTTATGGAAGATGGTCGATGGGTACGCAAGAGAGTTACCATTGATGCCCATGATGAAGCCAACTATGAAAAGGAGATTCGCAGCCAGTATGGTTCCAATGCCCGTATCGAGATGATGCAGTTTCATCGTAAGAAACCTTCCATTATCAATGATAAACAGGTGCAGACCGCACTCTCACTGGGTTATGTTAAGTACGCTGAAACCAGGATCCTCCAGTTTTTACCAGATTTACTGGAAGAATCTCTCCAGGATTTAGGGAAAGTTCGAGAGTACCAGGAATCTCTGGAAGTTGCCGAGAGAAAGGCCAATAAGTATGATGATGGTGATGACCCGGATAGTCTTAAGAAGTTCTTCCTAAAAAAAGAACTCCAGGAAAGGGGACTTCTGGATGAAGGGGAGAATCTCAATAAAACCATCCAAGAGGACCTAAAAAATAAAGAATTATTTGAAAAAAGCCTGTTTCAAGAAATTCCCCGCATATACATTTTGTGGGATCTTTTACGCTACTATTTAACCACCTCCTATGATCGGAGGAATAAACATTCAGGTCCATTCCCTTACCTTCGCCCTGGCCTGGATTCAAATCAGATAAAAGCTTTCCATGATTTTAAACCAGATGTAGTGGAAATCATGCAGGACCACCTATCTGAAAAGGTAGAGTACATACCCAGCTTGGGAAAGATTTTATCCAGTAAATTCTCAGTTGAAAAGAAGATGAAAGGTCTTCACCTGCAAATGGGACCTGCCCTGGGAGCAGCTATAGTTTCCATTGAAGGCAATTTAAGCATAGATAAAACAGCTAAATTATTCTCTATAACTCCAAAAGAGGTTCAAAAAGAGAAAGAAACCCTTGAAACCCTACAAAAACCTGCTACATCTAAAGCCAAACAATTCATGGCCATGATGAAGAAGTAAGTAACCTTTGGAAAAGTAATCTACTCATGATAGATTTAAGGAATATTTAGGGAAGAAAAATAGAATTAGTGGATAAGCAAAGATTTGGAAACATAAACAATAATTTGCAAACATAAACTAATTGAAAATCTTTATCCTGAGAAAGTTTTTATGAATTAACTCCTTTATGTTTAGATATGGATGGAATAAAATCTTGATTAGAAATAATGGAATAAATCTTGATTAGGAATAAGTTCTGGGAGTGTTACCGTTGCAAGATGAAATTTATGTAAATAAACCATTATCATTCAGCCGGATCATGGAACTCCTGGACCAGTACCCGGATCTAAAGAAAATTAGCTGTCCCCCTAGTTTATATTCACGAATTTCTCCCAAGTATATAGAGGCCCTGAATGAACTGGGAGTATCTGTTGTATCAGTTGAAAAAAAAGGGCGTCCCAAAAAGTATGATGAAAAATATACTCAAAAAATCCAACATTTATTAAAGTCAGGTATCACTCCCCTGGAAATTTCAGAAACCCTGGGAATCCCCCTGAAAACAGTTTACTATCTTAAAGAGTCTCCCCTTAAACGAGGGCGAAAGATGAAATATGACCATCATAAAGTTAAAAAAGTTAAAAATCTTTACACAAAAGGAGTTCCAGCTAGGGATATATCTAAAGACTTGAGAATTCCCCTTAGAACTGTTTACTCCCTCCTGAAACGGTGATAAAAAATGGAACCTAACCTTATACTCCTTTACCAAAACCTGTTTTTAACCTCGGCCATCTGCGCCCTGGTGGCCTTTCTGGTAACCTTCCTGACTATGCCCCGTCTTATTAAAAAACTGGAAGATGCAGATATAGTTGGACGTGATATTCACAAACCATCCAAACCAGCTGTGGCAGAGATGGGTGGTATTGGTATTCTATTTGGCTTTATCATCGGAATATTCCTGGGGATATATTTCTATCCAGAACTCCAGTTCCAGTTAACCATCACCTTACTGGTGATCCTCCTGGTGGGGATGGTGGGGATGGTGGATGACCTGGTTATGCTATCCTCCAAGGAAAAACTTATCCTACTATGGCTGGCCGGCCTGCCACTGATATGGATTGCACCACCTAATGTGGATATAATCTATATTTTACTGGTTCCCATCGCAGTTTCCATTGCCGCCAATTTAACCAATATGCTGGCTGGATTAAATGGAATTGAATCAGGTTTGGGGGCCATTGCCATGACTTCCCTTAGTATTGCCTGTATTATCATGGGTAAATATGATGTGGCAGTAATTAGCATGTGCATGTTAGGAGCATTACTGGCCTTCCTTTACTACAACCGTCATCCTTCCAATGTATTCCCTGGAGATGTGGGGACACTGATCATTGGAGCGACTATTGTGGTAGTTGCCTTTATGGGTAGGGTGAGAATCATTGCCCTGATCGTGCTAATACCTAACATAATAGATATGCTACTTAAATTATACAGTGCAGGTGTCATGGAAAGACAACAACACCAACCAACCCAGGTAGGGGATGATGGGAAACTAATGGCCCCTGAAACTGGCTTCAATTCTCTCATACGCTGGATCTTAAAACGTCCCATGGAAGAAAAAAATGTGGTTATAATTGTGTGGCTCATTGGAATATTCTTCGGAGCAGTGGGAATAATACTGGCCTACATTTTAAAGGCTAGGATGTTTTAATTAACCTATTTTTATCTTTTATTTTATATTGATATAACAAAAAATTGTTATATGGATATCACAGGAATATTATATTAATCAGTATATCCAAGAAAAAGTCTTATTAATCATATAAATATGAGGAATAATATCTTTTTTTAAGTGCCACACCTTGAAAAATCAGAATGCTAGATATCCCCTAAAATCTATCTAAAAAAAAGAAGCTAATAAATAAATGGAAAATAAATAACTGGGAGATTAATCCCCATAAATGGATTTCAAAAGTGCCAGAGCAGCTTTTTCAATATTTACATCTTTTAAATGTTTAATTATGTCCATGGATTTGCGCAGATACTCAGAACCTTCCTCAGTTTCACCCAATAAGAAATAAGCAGTTCCAATCATTAGTTTAGATATGGCCTGTCCCTTTTTATCTCCAATATTTCGATATGAATTCAATGATCTTTTAAAGAATTCCAGAGATTTTTTGGTCTTCTCATCTTTTAAAGATACATCGCCCATAATCAGAAGTAAAGCTGCCTCACCATTCTCATCACCAATACTATGGGCCATTTCATAGGCTTCCTCTAACTGAGCCATTGGATTTTTAAATTCCTGATAAGTACTGTAAACAGCAGATTCATCCAGAAGACGGATGATATCGTCAAGTTTTTTTCCAATGTTAACATAATCGATAGAATCTTCCTCAACAAGGGATGCATCCGATTCAACATAAGAATCAATTTTTTCCCTGTCTTCATTATCTTCAGTTATTTGAAGAAGTTCTTCATATTTATTTATTTTATCTGAAACTTCTGCCTTTAAGGGCATATTCAAAGACAAGCAGAGTTTTAAAGATTTATTATAATAATCAAGGGCATTGGAAATATCATCATTACCACTGTAAACATCACCAATTAAATCCAGAATTGTTGCTTCTTCTTCTGCAAACCCTAATTCATGGTATATTTCCACGGATTTTTCTAAAAATCCCAATGCATCATCAATATCTCCATTTTCATACTGGAGGGTTGCAATTTCAACCATCAAATTGGCTTCAGTTTCCTGGTATTCCCATAGTTGCTCTAGAAGCTCTTTCAGGGAAGTGCCGTAGTCCTTTTCACCACCAAAAATTCCCATTTCAATTCCCCTCTCTTGGATGAACGATCACAGTACCTCTCCTTTACCTAAAACCAAACCCTGATCAGTGATTTTATATTCAGCAGTTCCAATAAAACCTAAACTGGATTTAAACGTCATATAATTTCCATCAAGCATTATTACATTATCTACTATTGATTTTAGTGTTTTTTCTGTGCTTTCATCAGCAACTCCCTCGGTATAAGTGACAATAACTGTTGCCCCCGCTTCCTTTAACCTGCGCAAATACGTCTTCAAAAAACGGATAACCATTGGTTCTGGGTTAAATGCAAATGGAGTGGTGAGTGAGTCAAAAACAGCACGAAACTCATTCGATTTTTTAAATACAAAACGGGTGCCCAGGCCAACTTTAACCATTAGATCAGTGGGGTCATTGATTTTAGATAAAGTATAAGTATTGGTATTCTCAATAGGAACTCCGGAAAGGGAAGATATTGAGTCAATAACATAAAGAAGCTCTTCACCTATTGAACTTTGTAAAAACCACCCAAAATCTATCATATTTTGTTGTAATTGTTTCATTCCATCATCAGCCGTGACATAGAGGCATGGTTCCTTAATACTCAGCCCATGATAAGCAAATTGGTAACAGAAAATGGACTTGCCCACCTTTGGTGGTCCATATATTAATGTGGTGGTATTATCTGGAAACCCCTCAATATATCCAGAAGATGATAAAAATTCATCCAATCCAGGTATGCCTGATTCACTCATTTTCCTTTCACACCTTTTTCCTAGTATTCATATTAAGAGATTATTTGATATTAGCAGTATATTAAAGTGAATTATCTAATCATCTACTACCATTTATGACAATTCCACTTCCAGTTATTTGATAGGGAGCTTCCTTTCTTCCCATACCCTTCATGGCTTCAATGATGATTTTTTCCCCATCTAATTTAATTATATTATCCACCATTGATTTAATTAGTATCTCTGTTCTTGGATCAGCGGAACCTTCCGTGTAGGTGATAACAGCAGTACCACCTGCTTCCTTTAAACGAAGAATATAGGTCTTTAAAACTCTCACAATTAACATTTCATTGTTTGATTCTAAAACAGTGGTAAGTGAATCTATGACTCCCCTTAACCGGGGGGTTTTTTGGGAAATGGAACGTGCACCACTGGTCACCTTAACCAGGATATCAGTAGGGTTCCGGACTGAAGCTGATTGATACCAATCATATCCATTGGATTCACCATCACTGGAAGCCGCATCAACAACATATAACATATTATTTTCTAGATATTCATCTAAAACCAGTTCCATGTCCTTAAAATTTTCGGATATCTCCTTTATCCCCATATCTGTAGTTAAGTAAAGACAAGGTTCATCCTGGGTTAATCCATAGTAGGCAAACCCATAACAAAAACTTGATTTACCAACCTCTTGAGGGCCATAAATAAGAGTAACCGTGTTTTCGGGGATTCCCCCCAAACCTAAACCCAGATCATCTCCCGCGGCAGTCAGACTATCGAATCCAGTGATTCCAGAAGCAATACGAACGATCATTAGAGTCACCTGTATAATATTTCTAAAAGAGCATCCAGTGCTTCTTCAATTCCCTCATTACGTGTTAAACTTACTGGAATTATGGGTATGCTCGGGTCAATGTTCATAACCTTTCTTATCTCCTCTGGTGAAAGTGAGTCCGGGAGATCCTGTTTATTAGCCACTATAACCCTGGGTATAGCCTCAGCTTTACATTTTTTCATCATTTCCTTGGCCCTGGGGAAGGTCTTGGGGGCTGTGGAGTCCACCAGAATAAATGCCCCCACTGCCTCTTTGGATAATACATCCAGTATGAGGTCGAAACGTTCCTGTCCTGGTGTTCCAAAAACATCGGCAGTGAAACCTTTATATTCCATGTGGCCAATATCCATGGCAATTGTGGTTGGAACCTGACCCATGGCCATTCGATCCACAGATACAGAATCAGTGGTGATATTTTTAACAAAACTTGATTTACCGGCATTGAATGGTCCGGTGACCAGTATTTTGGGGATGAATATCTTAACTCCACCGGGACGTAAAATATTAAAAAGAACCATATTATCCGATGGTGTTATCCAGGAGGCTCCGGTAACCATGAAGCCCTGTCCAATAATCACCCTCTCTTCAATGGTGTTCAGGTTAATTAAGCAGTCCATGGAGTCCTTAATTTTTTGGATCAACTCCTCATCATAATCCCACTCTGTAAATATGTAGAGTAAAATAGTGTCCTGCTCTTTAGCAAATTGGTTCCATTTATTTATAATACGGACTGTCTCTTCATCATTCATATAATCCATGAGGGTTGAAAGATTATTTATAACACCCAATCCATCAGGAACATCAGCAATGGCCTTAAGAACAACTTCCTCAATCTCTGAGTAATCCTCTATCCCGTATTTACCAGTCACTGGAGCTCCAATGAAATATGAACTACCATCTACAAAGAAAGCCTTTCCCTCATCCACACTTTTTGCAAGATCCCATCCAAATTTCTCAAACTCATAGATAATGGAACTTGGTTCAGTAACATTGGTAAAAATGAAACCATAATCACCATCTTCAAGTCTACCCTGTAGGGTTTGATAACCAAAAGCCTCGCATTCAACTCCAGGATCGGCATAGAATAGCACCGATGATCCTGAGGGTATCCCACCTCCCAGAAAATCATCCAGCTTGGGAATGTGAGTTTTCTTCATCTACATCCCACCCATGATCTGGATTACTTCCTGGGCAATTGATTCCATTTCAAAGAAAATCAATCCTAACTGAGCTTCTGGCTCGGTTAATGCAGTTAGAATAGCTTTTTGACCAGCAGGGATTAAAATTATGGTTCCTTTCTCTGTTTTAACTGATATTTGACTAACTGCACCGGTGGTCATCTGTCCAGATGCGGCTTCTGCTGCCCCCATAATGGTGGAACATAATGCAGAGAAAATTCGGGCATCAACATCCGGAGGGGTTCGGGAGTTAATTAAAAGTCCTTCCTTAGAAACTATACCACATGCCTTTATTTGACCCACCTGCATAAGGGTTGTTAAGACATCATCCAGCTCTTCTTTTTTAGTTTTAGCCATACATTTCCCCCATATCTTCGGCTTTCTACACGCTAATTAGTTCATATAATTTAAATCCTGAAATTGGGTTTGCTTACCCTATTATATCAAAAATATTAGTTCTGATAAATCTAGGAATGGTCATAACATCACCACCTGAAATGATCAAAACATCACCACCTTGATGTATCATAATCCCATTTTTGATAGTTCACTAAATATCCTATTAATTAATTGTTCTTCAAATGGTTTTAAATTTTCTTTATGAATTTTAAAAAAAGTTTAAGTATTTTAAAAAAATGTAAGATTTACCAGTATAATTTTGAAATTCCAAATTAAATTTAATCGATGAAACCAAAGTCAATGAACCCAAGTTGATAGAACCATCAATTTCTCCGTAAAATCCAAATCTAAACAGCTATTAATTGACAAAACAATCAAAAACAAAACAATCTATCAATTCCACTGGACATCGGCAGTGGTGAATACATATTTATCAGAAAAAGCAGGGTTATACAGGGCGTTTGTAAGATTTTCGGTTTTGAATGATTGAGCTATTTTTTTTCGGGCGTTAAAATTAATCCGATCCCCTAAACAGTTCCTTTCTGTTTTTCCGGTGCCTGATGGTGATGTTGCATGTATTCGTAACTGGATCTTGGTTTTCTGATAATCCTGATGAAACCCTTGGTTTAAGTAGCTGATCCCAGTTATTTTAACCCCTGAAGAATGGAGCAATCTGGGGTGTTCAGTGGAATAATCTTTGAAAGTCGCATGAGGATACACCGCCAAACTGTCAGATAAGGCACCCTGTAATGCCCCGCTACGGGCTGCGCCCATGGCCTGATTGAGTTCATTACCATTGCCCAGGCCCATGATAAACGGGGTTAAAAAGATAATACTTACTCCTAAAATCATTAAAAATTCAATAGGAAGCTGGCCTTTAACATCCATATGATCAACATCCATATCTAACTTTAACACATACACCCCCTCATTAATAGCAGCATCCAAATAAATACTCAACATCTAAGTAAATAAACGCACGATCTAAGTAAGTAAGCGCAATACCCAAGTGAATAAGCATACCATCTAAGTACATAAAAACACCATCTAAGTAACTATCTAAGTAAATAACATCATCACCTTTACTAACATCATCCACCTAAATAGATGGGGAGATGGTTCTCAAATTAAATGGTCACCCCTGGAATTAGTGCAAATTTTTACTGGGATGATAAAGCGAGTAATAAAAGTCGTCGATTCAAAATATTACCACCGTATTACTGTACCCATCCTTAACATTTCTAAATGTGTAAGTTCTATTTGGTAATAAAGTAACTTCCGACTGATTAGAGTTATAGCTGGATATCTTTTTTTGAAAAGAATAGGAATATGTATTCCAACCTCCTACTTCCACTAGAACACCTGATTGATTAACATTAACCTGGTAATAGGACCCTTTGATATCCAAGGGCATTTTGATCTCCACTTGGTGACCTTCTCCCCCTGAATAAACTTCTTCAATGGCTGAAGCTACTTTTTCAGATACGGAACGCGCCTGTATCATTTCTTCAGCTTTTTCCACCGTTTCTAATCGACCCCCGGCAATGCTTAAGACACTACCCAGTATGACCAGGAATATGAACATAGAGATCACAAAATCGATGTTGACTGTTGCAAACTCATCACCAGTAATAGATAAATCCATAAACTTATTAAGATCATACTCTTATTAATACTTATCCCATGACTTATCGTATGTAGAAGGGGGAGGGGGTTAACATGAAAGAAAATCAAAAGGCGAAAAA
>JGI24731J21663_1000961_pt1 | contig 25881 bp, 9 predicted proteins | sample EPASupsiteHSE605_FD_21663 | JGI IMG/M metagenome (IMG submission 21663) | reverse complement strand
ACTCTGATTTGACTTGACTTATCTTAATAAGATTTGTATTCCTTTTTCTTCGCTTTATCTCGAATTTTCATATGATTTCAAGAAATTTGGGTCATATTCTTACGAATTTGACTATTCCCAATAAAATCTCTTCAAGATTCACAGCCTCCTTTCCCTAAAACCAGGATGAAAGTCAAGTCTTCTTGAGGGATCATTATTCTATTCTCTCTATGGGTTTTATTCACAACATTAAAATGGATTTGAATGTTGTGAATTGCCAGAAATCTTATCAAAATTCAATTATCAAAATGTAAAATGAGCTTGTTCTTAACTTTACGGGAATTTTTTGTTTACTTAATATTGAATAAATTACTGTTTAAATGGAGTTGAATAAACTTGAGCAGGGTATATCTTTCTTAACTGTGAGGGGATGCGCATATTTTGAGCAAATGATATCTATGGACTACTTGAAGGAAAGAGTAGGGATGGTTGAATGTAAGTACCCTTGGATTCATTATAGAGTTGATAATGGTGAACTTAAAACTGATAACGAACCAAAGTATTATGAGAAGAGCTTTCAGTCTTCCCAGAAATTGGATTTTGTAACAAATGTCTTATCAGACTGTTCTTCGCTTGATTCTGTGAGTTTTTGGCTATGTTCAATGGAGGGGCATAAAGCTGGAGCTTTAGTTGTAGTTGCCTGCCATTCATTTACTGATGGGCCAAATATTGGCTATTTTCTCTCAGATTTGTTGTCTTCTATAACATCTTTTGTTCCCCAAGACAGATATGATTGGAAAAAGATGATTGAAAACGTCGATGATAATTTGCAACCTGTTGATGTATCTAATATGCTCTCTGTTCCGCCTAATCCTTCGCCGGCCAATACCCCTATCCAGTTTAAAGCCCGGTGTTTCACTTATGACACAAATAGTCTTCTTTCATTTTGTAAGAAGCATAACGTGAGACCGCAATCTGTGTTTTCTGCAGCTGAACTCTATTCGATTATCAATTCAGTCCCTCATCCACCAGAGTTTGCCGCTGTAAACCTTATTTCGTGTAATTCGCGTCCATTTTTTGGTCTTCCGGAGGATGCATCACTATTTGCTAGTGCAGGGATTTATTCACGTGTCCAGATTAATGGCCAAACACAAGTTAAAGATGTGATTACTCAGATTCATTCCCAATTACATGAATTGATGCCAAAACATGTGAAGAGTGCTTTTAAGGGTAATTGTCTAGGAAGTTATACACCAGCCCTTCCAACTGCAAGTATTTCTAACATCGGAAAGATTAATACAGATTTTAAAGATATTTGGATTCAAGGAGGAATGAATATGTTCCCAGAAGTTTTAAGACCGATGAGGAATTTCACATTTCATGGTGTAACCACTGGAGGTCAATTAAATATGGTTTGCACATATCTTGTTCCTGGATGTGAAGATGAATTCATTTCAAAGCTTCTGAAGCATTTTGATTTCTTTATGACACACATTGAGTTGGTATCTGAAAAAACCATCATTCTTGATGAACAACACTCCTCATGTTGTGGTATTCTCTAAAAGACGAGTAAATGGCATTTACACTCGATTTTATCCATGAATTGTCGACAGATTAACTGAGAATAAGTCGTTTTCCTTTCAGGTAGTTTTTTCAGAAAACATTTCTAAAAAACTTATTTCAAACCTGGTAATGGGTTTTTTTTTCTGAGATAATTGAATAGTTTGCAGTTGTCGTCTTGATCGTCTTAAAATTATTTCAATTTTTCAATGATAAAACTATGTTTGAGATATATATGACTTCAGGTTTTCTCAATAGCAAGAATTGAAACTTTCTTAAGCATGGTCCATCACTTTAGTTACTGCTTTCATGGGAAAGGAAAAGGAACACATAAACATTGTTGTTATTGGCCACGTTGATGCTGGTAAGTCTACTACAACTGGACACTTGATCTATAAGTGCGGTGGCATTGACAAGAGGAAGATTGCTCAAATTGAAAAGCAGGCCAATGAACTCGGAAAGAGTTCATTCAAGTATGCCTTTGTTATGGATTCATTAAAGGCTGAAAGAGAAAGAGGTATTACAATTGATATCTCTTTATGGAAGTTCTCAACTCCAAAGTATGAATTCACAATCATTGATGCCCCTGGACACAGAGATTTCATTAAGAACATGATCACAGGAACATCACAAGCTGATGCTGGTATTCTTGTCATTGATTCAACAAATGGTGGTTTCGAAGCTGGTATTTCTGAACAAGGACAAACAAGAGAACATGCACTTTTGGCATTCACATTAGGAATCAAGCAGGTTATCATTGCTGTCAACAAAATGGATGATACAACTACTGGATTCAGGAAGGAAAGGTTTGATGAAATCGTCAAGGAAATGACACACGTTTTAACTAACATTGGTTACAAACCAGATCAATACCAATTTGTTGCTATTTCCGGATTCCAAGGCGACAACATGATTGAAAAGTCTCCAAACATGCCATGGTATAACGGAAGGACTCTTCTTGAAGCTCTCGATACACTCATTCCACCAAAGAGGCCATTTGACAAACCCCTCAGGCTCCCAATTCAGGATGTATATAAGATCAATGGTATCGGTACTGTTCCAGTCGGCCGTGTTGAATCTGGTATAATTAAGCCAGGTATGAACGTGGTTTTTGCTCCATCAACTGTTGTGACTGAAGTTAAGTCTGTCGAAATGCACCATGAAGCAATGCCAGAAGCTGGTCCAGGTAATAACATTGGTTTCAACGTTAAGAACGTTTCCACATCTGATATCAAGAGAGGCTATGTTTGTGGTGATATCAAGAGGGATCCCCCATGTGAAACCGATAATTTCACTGCACAAATGGTTATTTCTAATCATCCAGGAAAAATCCATGCTGGATACCAACCTGTATTCGATTGCCACACTGCTCACATTGCTTGCAAGTTCGATACTTTAATCCAAAGAATTGACCGCCGCCAAGGAAAGAAGGTGACTGAAAACCCTGAGTGGATTCAAAAAGATGATGCAGCCATTGTCAAGGTTGTTCCAAGCAAGCCCATGGTCGTGGAGACATTCCAAGAGTATCCACCACTTGGACGCTTTGCAGTTAGAGATATGAAGCAAACAGTTGCTATTGGTGTCATCAGGGCAGTTCAAAAGAAGGAACCAGCTCAACAAAAGAAGTAAAGCAATAGCTAAGCTAATTTCAAACGATTTTTATGCTTCCATGAGTTGCGTATCAACAGAAAATTTCACAGGATCATGCCATCCATCAGAAACCCCATCCATGCTCTCTCCTTTTTTGCAATTGCAAACTTTAAGTAAGAAAACAATTATACCACAAGAAAGACATCCTATTACTATAACAACTCCTGTTGATTGTAAAAAAGAGCCATTATGATTTGACTTATCAGATATTTGTGGAGTTGGGATTAATGTAATCCCTGAAAATGTCGAATCTGGTGTTTTAGGTGGCAAACTATAACTGGATTCCTCTTCAAATACTTGATCTAATTCAAAAATGTTCCTTTCCTCAAATTTAGCGAAGAAAAAGAGAATTAATATGTTCAACATTTTACAATGATATTTTTGTTCTTATTTTTTAACCAATGTTTCGAGGAATATTAACCTTGTTACTAGGGTTTCTAAAGAAATAAGTAACCTTTTTTGATTCCATTTAGCATTTTTGTATACTTTGTTCAGGATACTAGCAATATCTGTTTCGAAGGATGAAAGAATGTCAGAATATGGAATATTGACATCTCCTATTCCAGATCCTATTGTAAATACTTTTGTATCCTGATGTTGTCTTTTATATGATTCAAGTTTTTTGGTAAGAAACAAAACCCTGGATTCAAGTACTTGTTGCTGTTGAGTCATTGAGCTCTCTAAGGCTCGCTTTGATTCATCATGAAGAGTTTTTTCTTTTTCTAAAAGGAGTGTAACTTGATTATCAAACGCAGTCAATTGCGTTTTTAACCTCTTTTCAAGGGATTGTTTCTCTTTAATACTCTTATTGTTCTTTTTTGTTAAGTCTAATATCATTTCATTTCTTGATGAATTTGAGGATTTTAACAATTGAATATCTGTTTCCAATTTCAAATTTAGTTGTTTCAGTTCTTTAATCCTTTCCTTGCTTCTTAGATAGCATTGTTTAATTTTATTCAATTTTTCTTGCAAATTCACTAATTCAAATGTGCTTTGATTATTCTCAGTGGTTTCCATAGAAGAAATCATTATCTCTGATGATATTCGCCCTGGTTGATCAATAATCGATTGAATATACTCAGATATTTTGGATGGTATTAAAAGATATTCATCATTTGTGGGAATAAGAGGTAGCAAATTGTTGTCAATTTCATCCAATAGCTTTGTTACATCATTAATAAAGCATAAAAACGCCTGTGGAAGTGGCATTGCTTCGTTATCGCATCCGAATCGACAATTAGATATATTAATTGCTCTAAATAATCCTGGTAACAAATATGATATGAATGTGAATGTACTATCTATAAATTCATGAAATGTTGTAGCATCAGGAAACATTTCTATATATGGTTTGATCATCTCTTTGCATTCAATTCTATCATTCTTGATGAATTTCAAGAGGCTTACGATATAATTGATTACCAATAAATCTGATTTTGGCATCATTCTTATTATACTATGTAGAAACTGAAAAATTTCAGGAGAAGAAAAATATGATGGTACATTATCAAAACATTCAAATATTTCCATTAATACTTGCTCAAACGCATCTGAATGGTGGCCCTCTTCTATTTGTTCAAAAGAACGAAAAGAAGATGCTTCATTTGATGCTTTTTCTGTACAAAAAACTTGAAAATCGTTGATAGAAGAAATATCAATTGAAATATCCGAATAATTCTCTGATACATATATTTCTGATACAATTAGAAATGGCTTCTTCATCAAGTTTTGAAATTGGTTTTCATAATTATCTAATAATTGTTGTTGTTTTAGAATAATATCCCAAAAATCCTTTGTTTTGTTCTGGAATCCCAAAATATCCAAACATTGTTGGTTTTGAGATTCCTCAAATCGATTTGTCAATTCAAAAATACTCTCTTGGTTGAATAGCTTTTGTTTGGAATTCTCCTCAAAAAGTCTTCGATTTTCTGTTTCAAGGTTATTCATCTGATTGATTTGGATTTGTTTTATCCTCTCAAATTCATCAATTGTTGATGAATATTGATTAAGAAGAAGGTTATTCTGCTCTTGTATACTTTCTAAGTTCTTTTGAAATTCTTTTTGAAGATTTTTAATCTCTCTTTCATATATCGATTTTTCAATTACAATCCCCTGATACTCAGTTTGAAGTTTGGAATACCTCTCTTCTTGCACTAAATATGTTTTCTGGAATTCAATGTCTTTTTTTATGAGTTCTTCGTGATACATCGATGCTTTTTCATTGAGAGTATCAATCTCTTCACTTAATAGATCAATTTTTTCTCTTAACATAGCATTAGCCTTTTTGCTTTTATCCTTTGTTTTATCATCAAGATTTTGAAGAGATGAAATATCATATGATCCTATTTTCTTTAGGGTATTATCAGAATCATTCTCAAGTTTGACTTCATTTATAATTGAACTCATTAAAAACGCAATGCTTGAAAGAATAATATTAGAATCATCCTTGGATATGGTTTTTAATGAAATAATTGATAATAATTCCTCAATATTACCTGCAAGCCTTTTTAGAAACAATGAACCACGATTGTCTTCAATTATTTTTGTCAGTGGTTCTATTTCCTCTTCTGAAACCATCGATTTCAAATTCTTTATTAAATCTTCCGTATTATTGCTGTATTGTGCGAAAATATCAACGCTTTTGCTAGAGAAAATGTCACCCATTCTGATTTTGTGTTCGTTTAAAATATATGAATAATAAAACACCAAATTTAATAAAAATTGGACATTCCGGATCAGTGATACGACTTCAGGGAAAAGGATCTATTGATTCTTCCCCTTCGAGAATGAAGGTATCACTTGAAAGAACACCTTTGGATATATCTATGTTTTTTCGAGAGATGATGAATAACAACTCTATTACAAATCTGGAATCAATGTTTAAAAAGCTTTCAAAACGTGTTTTAGAGTTTTGTTCGATGAATAAGGCATCGATATTTTCTACATCTAATATTATTCCACAAATTAAGAGTTTGGGAACCCAATTTGATCGTTTTTTCCTTGAAGTAAATAAATATTGCAATCAATTGACATCTGCTAAAGACGAAGAAGAGTTTTCCAAAATTAATATCGCTGCCATGAAAGCAACAAGTATTGAGTTTAATAGTGGGTGGATAGAGTTTGTTGAGAATTTTGAGAAAATACACGAACATGGTCTATATTCTATAGCAGAATACATGACATCTCTTTTTCAGGAAATTATTCACATTATTAATGAGATAACTAATAATGATAGAAGGAACACTGTACATAGGGATGCCCTGAAAAAAACAGGTGGGTCACTTATTCAAATTGCTTTATCATTCAGCGATGGATTGAAGCATTTATTGTCGAAAAAAGAACTAATAAAAGGAAAACCTGAGCTTCAAACAAAAAGGATCAATGATATAAAAGGTTACCTAAGATTTTTTAATGAGTTAAGTTATACTGACTTTCCAAAGAGTGGGTTGCTTCAAAGCGAGCTCTCTCAGCACAAAGCAATGTTTAATTCGACTGTGAATACTATTCTCAACACAATCAAATTTGGTTTTTCGTTCGATGACGAAATGATATCATTGGTTTCTGAAATTTCCTGCTTTGGAGATATGTTTTTTCGAATTGTTCGAGAACTTCAGCTGCCAATTACCATATATAGAAAGAATGATGGAAAGCGTCAAAATGAAAAGAAAAAGACTGAGAATAGAGACATTGATAAAAAAGATGATGATGATCCTGTTGTAAATACTGTTCTTGGAAAGAGCGTCACCGCTCTAATTTCTGAGGTTTCTAATATTGGAGGGCTTTTATTACGCCCACAATCTAAAATTTATGAGAAATTTGATGCTTTTCGTGATTTTGTATTAGATTCTATCGATAAGCTTAAAAGTCTAGAAATACAAATATCAATTCTAATGAAGAAAAACGAAAACCAAAGTGATGCTATGAATGAGATAATAGCTGATAATGCAAAAAGAGAAGAAGAGCATGCTAAAACTGTTAAAAATCTAGAAAAGCAAAATCAAGATTTGAAGAATGTAATCCTTTCTCTAGAAGAAAAATTGGAAGATGAAAGATCAACAATCAAATTCAAAAATCATATTATTGAAGAATTGAGATCCCAAATTGATTCGAAACAAATTAATGAAGCAGTTCAGAAAGTTGGCAAAAGAATGTCAGAAATAATGACTGGATGTTCAAATAATACATTATTACCGAAACCTGATGATTTGAATTATATTGAGAATATGAATTTATTTGTTCTAGAGAGACGATGTACAAAGTGCAATGAATATGAAAAAATCACAAGCAACATCCGTAAGCAGATAAAAACTGTGATTACAATGCCAAATGATATTTCGTTTTTATCGTTATCAGAGACACTAATAAATAAGTACCAAGAAAAAGAATCATCTTTGAAAAACCTTGAAAAAGAACATGCTAATCTAAAATCAGATCATTCGAAAATAATGGAGTCTTGCTACAAGCTATTCCACGATTTCCAAAAAATCACAATGAATGAAGAAAATGTTTTGCCTCCTAAAAACTCTGAAGAAATGGCTATAGAATTGCAAAACAGCTTTAAGAAATTGAATGATCATTATATGTCATTAATTCAGTCAACAGAAGAAGAATTTGTTCATCAGTATCAACAAAACATGGAAGAAATAGTTAAACCAATGCTACATGTGTGCAAATCGCGGAGCGAAAAATTTGAAAATCCAATAGCCTATCTACGTGTAATTACTTCAGAATATGTGGGAAAATTTAACTCTCTTGAGGAAGAAAATCAAAAACAAACAAAATTACTGAAGGCAGTTGAAAAGTGGATGAATATTAAATCTGGATTCAATACAGAAGGAATGAGGATAGATCAAGCATTGTTATTAATGATGAAAACAATTGATAACACGCCAAATCCATTACAAGAAGTGGTCAATCAACTAACAGCTGATCATGGGTTTATTTTTAAAGAACTCAAAGGCATTGTTGAACATCTTGACGTTCTTCGAAATTGTCCAAAAATTGAGGCAATTGGGAATGATATTAAACCATTTATCCCAAGGCTCAAAGAACATGTTGACAGTATATATAATGATCTGCATGCGAAAGAGTTTGTTATTTCTCAAATGAAATCCCAAATTTATATTTCGAGATCTACCCTTGTTCAAATCACTAAAGACTTTGGGAAAATACTTCATCATACAGATAGTGTCTCAGATTTACAGTTGGATCCTCTAATATTAAGGTTGTCGCTGTATTGTGACGAAATATGTGGACCAAATGGTAATCATTACTTCTTTCCTGTTGAGGAGCTTAATATAATTACACAAACTGCTCGAGAGCTGTTTAAATCCGAAATTTCCCCACAGCCAAGGCAATATATCTCAAAGATAGTTCATCATTGTGTGGTTGGAATTCGAACTTCACAAGCAGTATCTCAACTCGAAGGACCAATAAGGGAGATATTTGAGCAATTCGATTTGGGTTTTGAGTCATTTGATCCTCACTCTATTTCATTTCCATCAATAAGAGAAAAGTTTTTCGTAATACACCAACTCATGAATGAAATATTCAATGATGCTTTGTATTCCCCTATTGTTGAAGTTATATCTAAATTAATGTCACTAACATCCCTTTTCTTATCAACAATTGTTCATTTGAGTAATTAAAAAGGATAAAGTATTTATTGGGGTGAAAAGATTTCCTGTGCTAAGATTGTTTGATGAGGCCTTTTCTTGAATGTGAAACCAAGAAAAGCAAAATTTGCGAGGTTAGAATAAGGAAGATCATATCCAAGAGGGCATTCTTCTTGTTCAAAAATATCAAAATGAGATGTGTCTGTAGGAGATCTCAAAACAGGAACAAGTGGTGGGATATTGGCTTTGTAATTTGTGAAATCAAATCCGTTGAAAAATGGATGATGTATGATTTGCTCATAATCATATCTTTGATTATGATCGCATAATATATGTATTAATAAGTCTTTTGCTACAGATGAAACTTGTGGTGTGTTGGGGAATCTAAGCGAATGTTTCCAATGAATAACCCTTAGAGCAGTCTCTTGTATTGATTTACCACTAAAAGGAGCAAATCCATATAACATTTCATAAATTATAACTCCTATTGACCATAGATCACTTTTAGTTGTTGGACACTCTCCACGCAGAACTTCTGGAGCAGTATAATCACATGTTGCAATTTCATTGCCTCTTACATGTCTTGGTTTAATACCCTCTGATTGTCCAAAAATAATATCGGTAATCTCTTCATTGATTCTTTCTAGTGCTGCATCATTCTTAGCATAATTCTTAGACAAACCAAAATCAGTCAGTTTAATATGACCCGATTCGGATATTAAAACATTGTCTGGTTTGATATCCCTGTGTATGAAACTGATTTCGTGAACAGAATGTGCAGCCAAAAGTATTTCTCCTGCAAAAAACTTGGCTGTAGGCTCGGTAAACACGCTTTGCTTAATTAAAGCATTCATTAAATCTCCACCAGGGATGTATTCTAGCACAAGATACAACTTTTCGTTGTCTTGAAAAGAGCATTTTAAAGATACAACCCAAGGATTATGTGAAAACGACAAAATATCTCGCTCTGTTCTTACGTTAAGAATTTGTTCGCTTCTAATTATATCTGCTTTCCTCAAAACTTTAAGAGCACATAATTCACATGAAAGCTTATCATGTACTAACCATACTTCTCCAAAACCACCTCTTCCAATTAGCTGAATTCGCTCAAACCTAGATGGTTTAATCTTTGTTCTAGTAATCCGACAAAATTTCGTTTCTTCTTGTGCAATTCTGTTTTTAATCGTCTCCTTTTCTTCTGGTTCAAGCCCTATCTCTTCTGCAGTCTTCATTACACTTTCATACCTATCTCTTCGTGCTTGTGATTCAGAAATCAAATTTTCAAAATGAGCCTCCAAAAACAGTTTCGCTGATTCAGCTTTGATAATCGTTTCACGAGATGGAACAACCCCATTCCAAAAATCATTAGAGCATGGAAAGGGGCAGCTCTGCGTGCAACGAGAAGAACGTCGCACTAGGGTCATTTTGATTGTAGGTGCTTTTTCAATGATACGATTAAAACCCGGCGGTTAGGATAAACTTCAGAAAAATACTATCGCATTTTTCTCAGAAAAAAAATATTGTCTTTAAATTGTTTCAATTTTGGAGTCAAAAAATATGCGTGTTGTGAACACCAAACAATATAGAGATATTAAGGAACAGCTTAATAGGCATCTGTTCAATCGGTTCCCTGTGCTTATTGAAGGTCCTACAGGCTCTGGTAAAACTTTTGTGGCTCTTGATGTTTTAGGCCCTGATGTTATTCGGTTCAACTGTAATAGTGACACTAGTGTTGATCAGCTTCTCGGAACATCAGTAATCGGGGAATATGAAGGGGAAATAACGTTCAAAGAAGGGGCTTTTTATAAAGCTTTTGTTAATGGAAAGCCACTATTAATTGACGAGATTAACCTTGCTGATGAACAAGTACTTTCATTTATGTCAGTAGCTTTGAACACCAAAGAGATCTTTGTTGATGATCAAATCAATGGCTCTAAAAGGGGAATAATGCATGATAACTTTAAGATTGTAGCCACCATGAATAGTTATAGTGTTGTTAACAGGTCAACTCGAAGGCCTTTTAGTCCTGAGTTTCTATCCAACTTCGAAATCATTAAGACATATGAGCTTTCTTTTGAAATTCAGAAAGAAATCATAGCTAATCTGTTTGAAAATAATAAGAACTTCTCGATAATTCAACAATTTTTTGATGAATTGTCAGCAAATGTCAATAATGAGACATTTTTCCCCACTGTTAGGGATGCCATTGGCGTATTTCGATCAATAGAGACAGGATTTTCATTATATGATTCAATTTTAATGAGTTATGGAGCAATTCCTAAAGATGTTTTGATTAACATATGCAAAAAGCTTGATATTTGCAAACCTGAATATGAGATGGCTGAGATTGATGAAAAGAACTATCTGAACAATAAGATTAGCAATAGAGTTTTTAGTTTAGCAAAGAATCGTTTATTACAAATTGTATCACCCATTATGATCAGAGGTAAAAGGAACTGTGGAAAAAGTTATCTAAGTCAACTAATTGGGAAAAATTTGGGATATGGTAATCCAAGGATTATATGTGGAACACCTGAAACAACCCTATCTGATTTTATTGGAAAGTACGGTCCAGTTTCAAAAGAAATGAAGATCCCTTTGATTTGGAACAATGGTCCACTGATACAATCAATGATAGATGGGAGACCTGTTATTATTGATCATATTGAAATGATACCTTCACATATTATTGAAGGTCTAAATGGTCTATTAGATTCTCTAAATTCATTTGATGGTGAAAAAATTGCACAGTTTTATGAGCTTCCTCATAACGATTTGTTTTGCATCAATAGAAACTTTCGGATTATTGCTAATGCCTGTGTTGAAGAAATTCATAATTTATCCCCTGCCTTACTTGATAGATTTACCATAATTGACTTGGATGATCAATTCAGTTCATTTGAAAAAGACGAATTAAAATCAGTTGTGAATAGATTAATTCACATGGATTTCGAACCAAAATTATTTAGTGATATAGCCAGTTTGTCCAAATTCATTCACATCGTTCAAAATCTTTTCGAAAAATATCCAGATTTTAAGACACAAATCAATGATTTCGCTAAAGGAATTTTTGCTACACCGTTACGTTTAGATATCGATAAGTCTTTTGCTGAAGAAGTATTGGGAAGTATTCAGGAACAATCCTTTTTTATGTTCAAATCAATTCTTTCTCTAGAAAAATATATGGCTGGCGTGTATTTATTATATCAATGCGGCCTGCCTATTGTTATTGAAGGCAGAACAGGAATTGGGAAAACATCATCAATAATGAGCCTGATGAACCATATTGAAAACTCTCAGTTTATAGTTCAAATGAATCGAGATACATCAGTTATGGAATTGATTGGCAATTATGTTATGGAAAATAATCAATTCGTTTTTAAATCTGGTCCTCTTCTTAAGTGTTTTATTGAAGGAGGAATATTTTTAGGAGATGAATTTGATCTTTTAGATAGCTCTTCCATGATTTCTATGTGGCCCTTTATTGACTACAATTGTAGTTGTGAAATATATCTTCCTGGTGATGTTGATGGTCGCTTTAGATCAAATAGTTTTATGTTTGTAAGCTGTCAAAATGGAATTACAATGAAAGGAAGATCTGGGATTCCTGAATCTATTTCAGGAAAACTATTTAAAATTGATTATCCCAATCTTAGAGAACAAGAATTTGGTAAAATGATGATGGGGCTGGCGAAAAATCATTCTAAAAGTTTTGAAATTTCTACAATCCAAATATATTCTAAATTATTATCAAATCAAATACATTTTGGTCTTGATTTTGAATGGAACTTTAGAAGCACTATCAGGCTTATAAAGAGATGCGCCTATTCACAAAATAAGAATTTTAAAGGATTTGATATTTATACCCATATTGCTTTGCTCATGTTATCCCAAGCGGAATACACAGAAAAAAGTAAGAACAGCATTATTGAATACTTTAAAAATGTCATACATTATGATATTAGCGGTAAATTAGAGGAACTATTTGAATTTAAGACCGAATATCGAATTGAAGGGAACGAAATATTTCTCAATAGGGGTTTGTATAGCGTAAGTATTATAATCCCAAACCTATCTTCTGTTCATCTTCTAGATAGTTTTGTAGAGTCCCTATTTTCCTTTGCAATTATACCACCTGATGAGCCAGTATTATTTTATGGTCCTTCATCATTTAAGCATACAATATGTAAACTTGTTTTACCTGGATCACTTAGTTATTCTTTACAGTCTGATACAACAGTCTCAACACTAATTGGTGAAGCTCAACTATTGAATCTGCATGATTCGATTTTGCAACTAGGGCTTATCCAAAAAGAGTGCATCGACGAGGAAAACATATTTGGGTATAATATAAAGGGTCATATTCAAAATAAGATTGATATATTAAACTTGACATCAAATAATTATGTGATGAAATATGAGTCGATTTTCGTCCCTGGTGTTGTAACAAAAGCTATTTTATCCCAAATCCCAATTGCAATTTCTTCATTTGATAATTCAAAAGTTGCTGTAATTGAAAGGCTGAATGGAATTCTGTCATATAGTCCCGAACTAACTTTGGTTGAAGATTATTGCCATACAATTTTACCAGAGGGAATTCCATCAATAAAAATTGGGAATAATGGTTTTAGGTTATGTGGTATTATTACAAAAAATCCTAAAAGATGCCTCTCTGATGCAATGATATCTCGGTTTAATATTATAAGGGTTAATGAGTATGATTCAAACCAATTGATTGAAATGTCAAAGAAATTCGGTTGTCCCATCCCAATTAAGGATATTGATCACTATAGAATTGTTAATTCCGTTTTTTTGCAGTGTAAAAGATTTGGAAAAATCAATGAATTTAGGGAAATCATTAAGATGTTTTTTGAAAAGAAAAACTCATCATCAATGATTGAAGACTATTTAGATATTTCTGAAACTTCTATTATATCGAAATCTAGTGGTATTTCAATGAAATTTAGTAATTTGTATCAAAATGAAGTCGTTTGGAATGCAAAAAGGGCTAATCTAGCTGAATTTGTTTTTGTATGTTCACAAATCTGCCAACCTTTAATTATTCATGGCTCAAAATGTTCTGGAAGGAAGCATATAATCAAATATGTTTATAGCATATTAGGGATAAAACCATATATTATTAGTATAACCAAATCAACCAAACCCACCGATCTATTTGGAGAAAATAAAGTTGTTATCAATAATGGAAATCCTGAATATAAATATATTAAGACCGAATTTGTCAATATGTTAGAAAATGAAGAAGGAGAGTCTCCATATTGGATTATTTTGGATGATATCGATCTAGCTTCCCCAGAATTGATTAGTTCATTAAGAACAGTTTTTGATTCGAGTTGTATTGATTTTGAGCTTCCAAATGGAAATTTAATGAGAAAGGGCGATTTCTTTGTTGTAGGATTAACACAATCCATTAGTCATGAGTTTTTAGACAAGTATTCTATTAATTATTTACTTCCTGAGTGTTCTGATGATGAAAAACTAAGAATTGGAAAGGAAATCATAGATTCATATCGAGGGAAATCGTTTGCAATCGAATACTCATTAGCCTATACAATAATTGATCAGCTTTATGAATACACATTTAATGTTCAAGGATTTGGAATCAATTTTAATGAACTATGTACACTTCTTAATTCAATTGCAAGTACTCCATCATTTCATTGCGTTCATCTTTGCAAAATTCTCCTTTCAAGGCTATTTAATAATCATGATGTGGCAAACAAAGTTACTGAAATTTTAAACAGTCTTCAAATCTCAAATGATACTATTTGTCCAAAGATTAGTTTATCATCATCATCAATATCGTTGAATGGTAACTATTTCCCTGTTGAAGATCCATCATGCTATGAGAGTCTAAAATATTTGACTGTTGACCAAATAGATTTATTATATACTATTGGATTACTTAAATTTATTAGATCCCCATTGATTGTTAAGGGTAATGTGTTTTCTGGAAAGAAATATCCGATTAAACTGTTTTGTCAAATTACTGGTATCAAATTAGAATTTTTACAGTTGAATTCTTCAACAGATAAAAGTCTTTTCATTGGAGGATTACGACCAAACATAAATATATCAGCAAAAATCAAAAATGATATAATTCAACGAATCAATGAGGTTGACAATGAATTTGGAAATATTTTATTATCAAAAGAACATTGGACAACTGATGATATTCATGATATTCAATCTAGGCTTAACTCTTCCGATGCTGATGAATTGTTAAAAGAACTTCATTCGTCATCGTATCTCAATACCTTATCATACCATCAGTCTCCTGTAGAAACTGCAATGGATAAGAATAAATGGATTTTAATTGATGGTATTGAACTTTGTTCAGTTGAAGTGTTGGATTCGCTTAATGAATTGCTTCAAAAAGGAATTAAGAGTCCTGTTATCATTATTCAAAGAGAAAAGGATGTGCCTCCAGCCCTTAAGTCAGAGTTCTTTCTTAACTTTTTAATGAAATCATTTGATGAAACCCTTAATAATTGCGCATGCATATATAGTCACATCTTTAAATCTGATAACAAAGAAAATCTTCACAGCATGTCAATAGAATTCGCCACTAACTTTATCAATGTTAGAATGCAGAATTCGGAATCTCGAAATATTAATGGGAGGGTTTTATATCGGTTTTTATCAGATATATTTGTTCAAAAGAAAAATAATGTTGAAAATGAATTCCAGAAGAGATTTGGCTCGAAATACGAAAAACCAAAGGGTATTAAAGATGACTTAAAACTCTTTGAATCTCATTTAGCATGCATTAATATTACCCAAATTAGCATTATTAGTATAATGTACAAGATTACTGACGAAATGATATCAAAATCGCAAAATTATGCTCGTATTTTTGAAACATTATTGGTTTTGGAGTATGTACATTTTCCTATTTATAATGATTATCTTAAAAAATGTATTCAAACTTATGGAAAGGCAGAAGAATTGCCTATTTTGAAGAGATTTAGTCTTTTTATTCTGAAAGTATTGCAAAACATAACCCAAAACATTATTATCCCTAAGGAATCTAAAAATCTATCTGACAATAACTTTAGGTCTGATGATCTTATCAGGAGAAAAACTCTCACAAATTACTTTTTTGCCGTATTAAGTCACCAAAGATGCAGAAATGACCTTGATTTTGATATCAATATTGATTCCCCTGTTTTAACGGTTTCAATAGATTCTCTGCCGTATCCTTTTCTGTTTCTTGCCCCTTTCTCTACAGAACCAAGCAAATTTACTACAATTGGTTTAATTCATATTTGCACACTAGATTTATTTAATCAGAATAGGGTAGATGTGATTCGAGAATGGATTGATTTGATTCCTAAACTTTCAATGGATTTAAGAGATTCTCAAAACTTTGTTAAGGAATCAAGGTTTCGCCAAAGAATAGCAACTTTTGGAAAGAATTATTTTTCAAAATCACTTCTTAATTTCATTTGTCTAGATCTTAAAAAGGAGTTGATGTCGATGAAACATAACACATTTGTATTGTTTAATTTTGATTCATTGTTTACGGGTTTCGATTCAACTCAAGGATTTTATTATTGGCTTCATGCACTGCTAATTTACTCAAAAAGAATAGGGAATGGAGATGATATTATTTCAGCCAAAATGGAGTTTGTTTTTAATATGATTCAACATAACGAATTTATCACACATAATCAAATAGTTAACTTTTTTGATCAATTTACTGGTAATAAAAGAATTGTTCGTGATGATAAGCTCATCTATACCCTATCTTTGGTAAAATTCGATCCCATGATGGAAATAGTATTACCGTCATATTGTTTTGAAGATTTTCGTTCAATATGCAATAATGAAATGATGGTGAAAAAATTTGGTGGTTATGAAAAAATGGTTAATTCAGATAATTCATCCTTGATTTCCTTCATTAAAAACCTTAAAAATGAGGGGAAAGAGAAAGAATTGTTTAGTCCAAAATTTTTGCTGAAAGATAATCAAGCCAATAGTTTACCATTACTGGCATTATTATATAATCCAGAGCATAGATTCATATTCCAACAATTTGTTAATATGAATAGGATTAGTTATGCATTTTTTGTTTATTTGGTTTATTCAAAGTATGAGTTTAGCCTTCAATATGATGGTTTAACTGGATCACTCAAGATACAAAAATATTTAACGAGTTTTATTGAAAATGCAGTTAATGAATGTATAATATATGAACCAAAGGTTTTATTATCTATGTTACAGTTCCAAGCGTCAAATTCCATGATCGATGATGGAATGATTTTGAATCAATCTTTGAGAAAAATCTTATCTTTATATGATTGCTTTATCATGAAAATAGATGACTATGAAACGAATTATTTATTACAGCCAATAGGAGATTTGATTTCCAATTTGTTTATGTCTTCAGATAGAGTTGAGTTCCGTCATAAATTCATGCTTGATCCATATAATACATTCAAGCAGGTTATAATTCAACATTCACAAAAGCTACAGAAAGAGTATATTTATCCCAAAAACCTTTTGATCTCGATTAATAATCTATATTTCACTATTAGAAAAGATTTGTGGATTAATTATCATGTTCATACACTAGCGAAAAGCTCCACTTATAATCCAAATAAGCATAGCGACCTTGAATTTCTAGTATTTAAGAATTGGACATTTTTGGGCAATTATCTATTTCATTTATTGAATATTCAAGAAAATGATGAGGAGAGGATTTCGGTTTTGATCAATTATCTCAGAGAAGTAGTTCCTCTGAAAATCCGATCTAATGGGGGAGAGAAGAAACTGTCATCTCCTCTCTTTAATACTATTTGTAAGAGGCAGCACTTTAAAGTAGCTAAGTTTCTTGAAAAAGGTGAATACCAAATCTGTATTCAAAACAGAAGTATAATTGAAATAATCTCAAAGAAAAATTCTTGGAAATTGTATAAGGACTTTGAAGAAGGCTGTTTCTTCGGCGATTCAACCAAGGTTTTTGATGTTTACTGTAGCATTGATTATGAATCCAGTATTACATATGATCAATCGAAGCCGGTAACTCACTATATACAAATATTTGAGGATTCTTTAGAAACATTAGCAGGTTTTCTTATTAATAATGGTATTGATGGAGTTTCTATTGAGAATAATGTTACAATTAATCAAAAACCAATTAATATCTATTTTGATGATCTGTCAAGAAAGGTGGGGAATATCGTTGATTCAATAGATTTGGCTCATTTTAGTAGTTTTTCCATCAAATCAGAGAATTCCAGATTTGTTTTTGATAATTCCAAGGATTATTCCAATATTATATTGGATCAAATAAAAGATATGAAAAAAAATAATGTAACTATAAAGAATGTACAAGATATTGAGGAATTAATTCAAAAAAAGCTAGATTTGTCTGGATATGATAGTATTAAATTTGTTAAAATGTCCAAAACCTTGCCATTTATAAGTAATTCGACATCCAAGTCCACGATTTCTATCAAGAAAGCACTTTATTCTAAAAAATTATCAGCTGGAATTATGGTTCTTCGTTTGTATTCTTACGAAAATCTTTCATCAATAAATGAAAATGATATAAGTACTAAAGGAATATTATCATACATAAAATATGATTATTATATCGAAATCGCAATTGTAAAAACTTCGAATGCTCAGATTCAGATTAAAGATTATTGTATTAAAATTAATGGTCAAATAATTGATTCCAATCCATATATCAAAATTCTTTCATGTCATCGTTTGGATCAAAATGAAAATAAAATTCAGGTTAATGATGTCTTTAAAGATGATGTTTTACATTTCTCTGTCTCTTTGATACCTAATAACTGTCATGATGCACCCCAAATCACTTCAAATTGCATACTATTATCAAAATCAAAAGAATCGTTGAGCTTTACCACTGAATCAAAATTTGGTATGGGGATTTCTAAGAGTCTTTATTCTGAGTTCGATATCTCCGAATTTGTCGAAAGAGTCCACCAAATAGATGGATTTTTTGATGGGAAACATTTTATCTTGTTTTTTGCTTCAGAATTTAATTATCCTAATGACTCCCTTAATGTTTTTATTAGCACTGACTCCTCAATCATCAAAATTGAAAATCCTTACTGTGTAGTACCAATAACAAAGAAATTTTTCACATATAGATGGGAGTTTATTGTTCATTGTGATCAAGTTTTTTCTCAGAACTTTAAAATCAATGTAAAAATTTGGTGCAATCAAAGAATACAAAACTTTTCGAAAATTTTCGCATTTGGGCTGATTCAACCTAAAAGTATTAATTTTGATGAAAAATTCCAAGTTTTTCAAACAGGATTCTTGAATAGTGTTAAAAAGGAGAATCGTTGTGATTTGTCAGAACATTCTATCAATCTATCTCCCAAAATACTGAAGTACTATTATCATAATGGTTCTATTAAGGAAGATATTGTTGTTGAAAATAATGATTATTCTTTTGAAGGATTTGAGAATACTTTCCAAAATTTATATGATAATGAAGATATTTTGGAGCAATATCGCAAAATAGCTCTTTTAATAATAGCAGGTGATCAAAGATATATAGATCTTTTGGAAAAATTAAAGGAATATATGTCTTCTTTTTGGATAGAAGCTTTTAATGAACTGTTAAATGAAAAAAATGAGAATAGTCGGAATATTATTGATTTTATTCCAAAATCAATTGTACAATATGAAATGGAATTCAAGACTCCAAATTTCAACCTACCTAAGGGTACAATAATGCTGGATATTTCAGAGCCCCCAATTGAAAAAGAACAACCTATCTATAAACAATTCAAAAAACAAAAGGATAATCCTGTTTCCATATTTGATTCAACTGATTTGGATGTGATAAACTATCTCAAAGAATCTGATAATTTGCACAATCGGTTATCCTGCTCTTCAGGAAATGAAAGTATTGATTTAACAATGGAAATCAGTGATCTGGCTCATGATTCTGTTAAGAAAACCATATTTAACTCAATTAAATCAGCTTCTATGATTATGAAAAACCTTGGAGAATCAATTACTAGAGGGTTATATAGTAATGAACAAGAAGTTATTCTCTTATATGATATTAGCTCTACTATTGGTCGTGAAACCGGTCACAGATACCTGTTTAATGCTTTGGAGGCTGTTTCATTATCAATGGACAACCTATCAATCCCTTTCTCAATTTTTGTATTTGCAAATTTCGGCTTTCTATTTCGACTTAAAAAGACTGAGGAACATCTCCAGTATTTCCACTTTGCCTTGTTATTGCAAGCTATTCATGACTATAGGCAAGTTTCTTGTTTATCTTATGCCTTACACCGTTTGATTTTAGAAAATCAGAGGAATAATAATATCAAACATAATGTAATTATTTTTTCTGACTGTCTCTTTTCAAATATTCATTCAAGAGACAAAAAGTTTTATGATGATTGGCAAAAACTAATTATTAAGAAATTTGACTCTATTTTCACAATTTGTATCCAGGAAGATGATGATATGCATATTAGGTATAAGGATTTCTTAAAAAAGGTTGGAATTCCAGAAAACCATTTGTGTTGCTTTAAGAAATATTATGAAATGGATGCAAATGTTTTTGCTAGTTTTATAAAAGAAATTATTTCAAAAGATTCAAAACATTCAAATAATAGTATTGAAACCATCAGATCTATTAATGATGTTTTTCAAGGTAATCATGCTTATATTGGGAAACTTATAAACCCAACAAGTGTTTCCAAAGTTATAAAAGAATCTAAAGTTGTTAGGAAATCCAAAGTATTCACAGAATCAAATAGTATTTCACCTTCAAAAATGGTTTATGATTCTAAAAAGCCTATTACCTTTGTTCCAAACAAGCCAACTCGGTATTCTCCTTCAGAAAAACCTGGGAAGCTATATTTTCCTGGGATAATCAAGTTTTTGTTATCATCTGGGAATGAAAGAAAAATATATCAAGAAAGGAACTGTGGGCTTGTACCAAGCTATTCTTCTATTGTGCTAATTGACAAATCACACTCATGTTTTGGTTTTATGTCAAATTCTTATTCGATTAAAATAGTTGAAGAGCTTCTCATGAGTTTGCTATTATCTGACAATGAAACCATATCTATTGCAATGTCAGGTACTAATCAACCAATCAAAATATGTGATCCGACACCTCCAATAATACTATCTCAGAATAATATCATTAATAGAACCATATCAGAATTGCATAATCCATGTTATGGTTCTGGTTTTATTGATCTTTTAAACTCTGCAGAAGAACTGATTTCAAAATGTTCCTCAAAAAATGTTTATGTATTCTTACTTTCTGATGGCCAATATAACTCTCAACATATTCAAGAAATACAAAAAATCATAGAGAGATTAATGTTTTCAAACATCAAAACCATCGGAATTGGGATTGGTTTGAACGCTAATTTGATTTCCAACATTATTTCTAATGGAATCATAGTAGAAAAGCCATCTGATTTGACAAATACATTAAATTCAAAAAATTACCAAAATATTGCATTTGAAGAAAGAATAGATAATGAAGAAAGAGTGTTTATTATAGATGAGTCAATTGAAATTACTGATGATCTCTTGAGACCCTTAAAGAGAATTCCCAAATTTTCTCATGGCTATCATTTGGGTTTGGAGAATAATAAAATTGCCATTAATAGAGAAAACGATGATAATCCTATATATGACTTGTCATACAACAAAAAATGGAACACGGGCATACTTTTCTGCTGTTTTTATGACAAAACTATAGGAAAAATCCTTAATTATAAAGAACAGAAACATATTAGTATTCAAACTCTCTCAAGTGAATATGGTCTCTTTAGAACACTTGAGAACCAAGGGTTTCTTGTGAAAAGTGTTAATAATTATTATGATGCTATGAACGAAATGCAAAGTGGTAAGTATTGCCAAATGTGGGTTATTTGCAGTGGTGGGCCAAGTTTCATGAGCACTTTGCCTGATGGAACATCTGGTTTTGAACTTATTGATCAATTTATCGAATGTACTATTAAATTCCAGCAACTTGGTGGATCTTTGTGTTGGTGGGCAGACAATGAACCATTATTCTATGAAGTCAATTGTTATCTATCAAAGGCGTCATTTTCTGGCCTATATCCTTCATTTAGGGTGTCTGGAAATGAAGATGGAGAGAAAACCATTAAAGCTGGTGATATTAGTAGGAAATCCAAAAAAACTTTTGATGAAAGATTTATTCTCGAAGATCTTGGAAGACCATCTTATGGATTTAATCTCGGGAAGTTCTTTGAAGGATCAACAATATCTTCTATTGATGTTCGGAGCAATATTGTGCCTTTTCGGCCTTTTGCGATCTCATCTAAGGGGAATTATCTAAATATTTATTATTCAGCCCCAAATGATTCCATTGAAGGTGATGTTATTATTGACTGTGGATTTACTAAATTGTACCATCATTGGAGTGTGTCTGGAACTCAAAGACTTGTTAAGAATATTGCCTCATGGCTTGTTGGTATCGAAAAAAGATCATCGCAAAAGTCAAACTATGATTTGACAAGGTGTAGAAAAGTTGAGAAGTTTCAGTTTTCCATCGATACAAGTAGTATCAAACCATATCAGATGAATAATGTTGCTTTTACTTTTTTGGTTGATTCTACGAAATCCATGGAAAGCAGTATTCGTACAGCTCAAAAGATAACTGAAAAGATTCGAGAATCAAAGATTTTGCAAAAGAATTGTGAATTTTCAGCTGTATTTTTCAGAGATAAGGCGTATGCTGAATTGAAGAAGAAGAAAGTTCCCGAAAACAAATCTGTTGTTTTTAATTTTGGTGAATCCATTCAATTTAACCATGTAAAAGTTCAAGGAGGAGGAGGTGATGGACCTGAGGATTGGGTTGATGCATTTACATTGATTCCTCCCCTTCCAAATGGAATTGATGTTCATATCATAGTTTTGATCACAGATTCTGGAGGTCATGGAATGCAATTCCATCAAGATTTACCCAACAAAGACCCCGTATATAATAACTTTGATATGGTAGAAGGACAAAAATTAGAAGCAATACTTCACAACATGGCACAAAATGGATATGCTATTATTTTAGTTCAATTATACGACAAAAATCGTAGGAATAATAATCCTGTCTTGGCCATTCCCAATTCATATATTACAATTGAAAGGATATTCGAACAATATGGTAACCACAGACATATTTTGATTCAAGAATATGTCAATAAGAATCTTGGCGAATCAATAACAGACCAAGCAATATCAAAGGTAATGAGTGGATTTGATAGAATTATTCAATCTTGTCAATATGGGAATTTTCTTGAGCTAAATAAACCCAGGCAGTAAACCTCACTAATATTTCACAATCGTTAAGGTCGGTCGAGTGATGTGACTTTACTTGAGACATCGGTTTTTCTCAGAAAATTGTACATAGTGTTTGACCATTTGGATCAAGAGTAAGAAAACCTAGATACAAATGAGAAAGAATATGTTTAAAGACATTTTGACGCACCCTTAGAATACACCAAAGCCATATCTCTGCTCAAGGAGGCTTTCATCTTGAGATATTGAATCTTCGCCATCCGAATCGGACTCAAAAGCCTGAGCGCCTTCCCGGAGATGAAATAGGAGCACTTTTCTCTGTTTCTCGTTAATGAAGAAATATGTGTAATTCCATAAAGCACCCATTTCCGAAAAAATGTCTTCGCAATTAGGTTCATATTGGAAAATATCGCACAGAACAGGAGAAATCTCGGTTTCAATCGCCTGCCATAAATGTGTTTCCACAACATCTGAAGAAGTAACTGCGGATGCCATAGACCAGCTCACGCTTGATCTAATTTGATCCGGGGATATCACACGCTTAAAATGCTCAGGAACCATTGCCCCGAAATCAAAATCCGGAAATGCGGAAGATAAACACCCTATAATATACTCAAATTGCTTTCCAGACGGAGAATTTGATTGTTCGATGAGGTTAACACCCGCAAAGGCAGTAACCGGCGAAGACACAGGTCGGTTAGGAATTAATTTCTGCTTTTTTTCCAACGAATAGCTTTCAACTCGGCTAAACAATCTATTTTCGGTCGAAAACAAAGAAGCTAGTTCCTGGTTGATGTTAAATAGCTGGCGACTGTTGATCCACTTCATAAAAATGCGCGGTTTTTTTACGCGGGTGGTCTGACTACTTTTTGAATAAAAATGGTTATTTTTTGAATCAGCCGATAAAAACACAAAATCTGTCTTTCAGTTATTTGTAAATAATGTAAAATTGGTACTTTACACTGTAAGTAACGGTTTCGAATCCAGTGATGACTCGAGAAATATTGACATGTGATCAAATGATTGATTTGGAGGGGGAGATATTCCGTGGTGGTTTTTTGAAGCACGCGACTGATTTGCCATATTCCATTGATGAGAGATTCGAGAAGCGGGTAATGAAAGAATTTAATATAATTATTACTAGTGTTGGGAAGCATTACTCTCCGAGATTTTGGAGATTTAACGAATTTTGTGTTTCATTTTTTTCTTTTACAAATATAGATTTTGAAGTTAACCATTTTGTATTTTTGGAGTTTCTTGGAAAGCGAATTGTTTCAATTCGTGTTGATCCTTCGTCTTTTTTGTACTTGAATGGCTTTATTGCGAAATCTGATTATGAATGCGGAATAGATTTGGTTACAAATAAGATTTATGAGTGTTCCTGTAATTTTGATGATATCCTAATGAGATATGTGTCTTTTTTGGATAATCCAATTACAATGGAGTTGAAATTCCCACTTGCAAAAGCTTTAAATGATGATTTTAATTCTGAAAATGTGTTTTCTCCAAATGCATTATCTCAAGAAAACTTTTTTTGTACGATTTCTTGCTCGTATGGTAGCTTTGAGTGCTATAATCAAAGAAAAAGCGTTAATAGTTTGTCAGGTTTTGGTAGTTATTCATCTGAAAGTGGTTCGTTAAGTGATAATGATATGGAAAGAATAAATAGAGGTTATCTAAGGTCATCTCCATATGCTGTTAATATGATTATTGATGAAATTGCAGATGAAAATGATCCAATAAATCGGACAATCAAAATCTCCAAGTCTCCACAAGTTTCAATGAATGAATTTGCAAAAGAAGAGCATGCGTCATATGAAGGATCGAGTGATTGTAATGATATACACACTTTAAATGAGTTTGATAGTGCTTTGGATAATATTAGTCATTCAGTCAGTCAAAGGGAGAAGCTTGTTTTGCCAGACCTTCAAAATGTTTTGGACAACCATAATCCAGTAGGTAGTATTGTAGATGATGAAAAAAATGCTGAGAGTCAACATTCCGATTTGGAAAGCATTCTCCAAAAAAACGAGTTGGAATTAGATAATCAAAAGGAGACTAATACTCATTTGTTTTCAATTAAACCAATTATTTTAATGGATAAAAATGTTGATGAATCATTCATACGTTCCTCTGGATCTCAAAGTATAATACAATCAATTGATACTAAAGGAGTAACAGACCAAAACAATATGGTATCCTCATCATTGAATAATTTCTCATTGTTAAGCAAAAATACTGGAGAAAGTATAAAAGAATTCGAAAATAATCTTGATTCATTACAGACACAGACGAGTTTGAGAAATCGCAAACAAGGATTATCATCAAGTATTGGAGATTCATCATTATTGAGTCAAAATCGAAGTAATCCCAATGTAGAATCACAAAACAATCTTGATTCATTACAGACACAAACAAGTTCAAGAAATCGCAAACAAGGATTATCATCCAATATTGGAGATTCATCACTATTGAGTCAAAATCGGAGTGATATTGATAATGAATCACAAAACAATCTTGATTCATTACAGACACAAACAAGTTCAAGAAATCGCAAACAAGGATTATCATCAAGTATTGGAGATTCATCACTATTGAGTCAGAATCGAAGTAATTTAGATAATGAATCACAAAACAATCTTGATTCATTGCAGACACAAACAAGTTCGAGAAATCGCAAACAAGGATTATCATCCAATATTGGAGATTCATCATTATTGAGTCAAAATCGAAGTAATTCCCAATGTAGAATCACAAAACAATCTTGATT
>JGI24731J21663_1000934_pt1 | contig 26488 bp, 3 predicted proteins | sample EPASupsiteHSE605_FD_21663 | JGI IMG/M metagenome (IMG submission 21663) | reverse complement strand
GTCGGTTCGGCAAGGGATGTGATGTTACGGGAGCCAGCTCCCAGGGTTCCATCAGCATTCGGCATGCCATCCGATACGTTGAGGGTAATTTTGACATTCTGCATATATTCGGTAGCGGAGGGATTCTTCAATCTGAAGTTGAGTTTGGTGCTCTGTTTCTCCATGGAGACATCCTGGGCAAACCCGAAATCACTCAGCGCATCCCCTAACCGTTCAGGTTGATTGGCGTTGCTTGTGAATCCGGAAATGAAGCTGCGACTGAAGTCTTTGTTATCCTTGACGGATGTGCCGGCGAATAGACCTGAATATTTGGTGGTGAGCCTGCTGATGCCGGCTGCTTCGTCTTGCAGATAGGCTGCGCCGGGCAGGTATCTGACTCTTACAGGAATCTCGCAGGTAAGGGCTGTAGGGGTTTCAGCAAGGGTCGCTGTGCCGCTGATTCTGATGGTAAAGTCAAACTCCGTTTCCTCCGTATAGATGGGCACATCCCTGCTTGGCATAATATAGGCACCCTCTTCGTTTTTGACAGAGGTTTTGAATATACCTGTACTTGCAGCTTCATCATAGGTGACCTGGCTGAGGTAGCCGTTTCCGAAATAATCCACTTCACTGATCCAGGCCTTAATATTCTCTTCTGTGACCGTCACGCCTGCGGGGAAGCCTACTGTGAACTTTCCTTCGGCATCCGGCGCACCGAGGATGGCCTGATAGTAGAAGTTTTCGGTGGAAGCGACCCAGATGATATCTTTGATGTCCCCGGGATTGAGGCTTCCCAGTTCTCTGGAACCTATTCTTCCCGCAGGAGTTTTCAGGAAGAAGGTACCCTCCGGAAGTCCGCTGCCCGTATTATCGATTTCCGCTTTGACACCATATACCTTAGTATCTGCGGAGGGGTTTGTGATGGCTACCCCGCCCCTTACCTGAGCCGCCAGATAGTAGAATTCTGCTTCATCTCCGGGAAAGTTGGGGACGATGGCTGTATCTTTGTTGGCATAGGTATCATTCTCCATCTTGTAAAGGGCGCTGGCATAATTGCCGGCTGCAACGGAGGAAGCTTCAGCATCCAGCAGGGTGGAAGCATTGAAGTTCACCAGAAAGGGCATTTCCTTGACGGTTATGATCTGTTCTTTCAGGTTTACTGCAGCCGGTATGTCGACAGTGGCGCTATAGGGGGTGACACCCTCCCCGGATACATTGATCTCATAGAGTCCGGAGGGAATGCTGTCGAACCTGACCTGCCCCTTCAGTTTGCCCTGGCGCTCGCTCTCGCTGAGTGTCTCAGTACCGCTTCCGTCAGCAGTCTGAGCCCTGCAGACTGTACTTACTGCCTGCTGTCCTTCTTCGGCTTTCGGTCCGATCAGTTCGATGGTTATACCAGCCAGGGGGGTCTGCTTGCTGTTGCGCACTTCGAACACGACAGTGCCTTGGTTTTCTGCACCGACGTTGATGGAAATGGGTACACGGATTTCGCTCATGCCGTCAGCGCTCAGGATCAGTTCATCCTCATAGACTCCTTCCTGAACATAGGAAGTCGGTGCAATATACAGGGCAACAAGCGCTTTTGCCCCCTCATCCCGCAGGGAGAGTCCGTCAGACAGAGGCAGTAGGTTGCTGACGCCGTTGGTTGTGAGGCTTATCCAGGGCAGGTTTTCCCTGGTTGCTGCATTGAATCCGGTCAGAGTCTTATTGCCGCCGTTGGTTATCCTGACGACCTGGCTTACGTTATCACCCGGTCTTACCGCAGTCACAATGTTGGATTTTCCAGGGCTTCCATCGGATTCCCGGTTGGAAAGCACCGTAACATCCATCTGGGCCTTGGCTTCTTCGACCGTCACGACAACCGTCTGGGTCCGTGATTTCTGCGTGAGGTTGGCTGTCCAGAGCGTCGTCACCGAGTAGGTGTAGGTGCCGGGAGCTGTGGCTATTCCCGCGTTTACTGTTAATTTTGCTTCTGTATTTTCTCCACTGCCAAGACTGCCGGAAGGCAGTTCATAGTCAAGCTGAGCGGCTACGCCCGTACCGGCCATCGAGCCCGCTGTACTGATGCTGCTCACCGCCATGGTTCCTACATTGGCCAGCGCTCCTGTCAGGGTCGCACTCTTGCCCTGGACGACTTTCACTGCGGCAGGCAGACTGAGATAGACACCCTCAACGGTGAATACCTTGGCTTCGCTGGTCTTGCTTATTCCTTCGACATTGGCTGTGGCTTTGACGCTATAGCTGCCGCCGAAGTCTTCAGGCAAGTCGAATTCATAGCGGAAATCTCCGTTTGCTTCACAGGGTACGAGGACTTTCCATTCTTCCTCACCTAGGATGCGGATCAGGACTTTGCTGCCTGTTTGAGTCACGCCGGACAGATTGCCGCGAAGGACGACTATCTCACCAGCAGCATATTGACTGGTTGCTTCATTCTGAGTGTTTACGGTGTTCACCGTTATCTCGAAGTCCGCTCTGCACTTCAGTATTTGTGTCGCGGAAGCCAGTACGGTCAGTCCATCCGCCGATTTTGCCGTCAGGAAGACAGTGTAATCTCCGGTGGGCAGTGCTGTGAAACCGTGTAGTGCAGTGTATTTGCCGGTATTTGTATTGTAGAAAAGACTTCCTGCCGCTACAGCGCCTTCAGCGGGTTCTTCTGCCAGGGAGGATCCGCTATAGACTGCGTAGGTCAGCATCGCATCTTCTACCTGCTGAGAATTTTTGTCCGTGTGAATCAGGGATGCGCCCAGTACCGCCGTTCCCTCAGCCGTTATGGCATCAATGGGGTCGGCAGTCAATTCGTAACCGCCTCCCACATTAAGTGAGACTGTCTTGTAAGCTGTGTTGCGGTCAGTCAGCCTTAATTTTTGTTCGCTGTCCGCATAAGCTGTCAGTACATATCGACCGGTGGGCAACAGGTCGGCATCCCAGGCAGGAAGCACCAGATCGGCAGTCTGATCCGGGTTGAGCACGCCGGTATAATCTGCTTCAGCTTTCCTTACGCCGTTGGCATACAACGTCACTTTGAACGGGGAAGTAGTCGCTGCTGTGCCGTTATTTTTTAGCGTGATCGTCGTATTGACCTGTGCGCCATAGCTAACATCGTCTGCCTGGATGCCGACAATGCTCAATCCCGGCAGCTGGGTTGTGATCTCCCCGGTGAAGCGGGCTGAAATCTCATTATTGGTCAGATTGCTTTCAACGATGGTTTTCCTTTCATTGACCCGGACGATGATGCTCTTGCCCCCCGAGACAGGCTTGCTCCAAAGGAAGGATATCGGCAAGGTTTCACCCTTCGCTATCTCGGTTTTCTTGATACTGCCGAGGTAGGTTCTGTCCGCATAGAAAGTCAGCTCGATGTCGCCTTCGGTAATGACGCTTCCCTTGTTAAGGAGGTTTAAGGTTACTGTCACTGGTTCATCGCCGATAATCTTACCCGAGGCAGGAGTGATCGAGATGTCCTCCAGGGTCAGATCCGGATAAACCATTGTTATAGTTTTATCTAAGGTTTGGCGATTATTGGTCTCATTGGATTCAAGGATATAGTTCCCCGGACCGTCGATCATGGTTTCAAAATGATATTCTCCACCGGCAGAAGGTTTAAAGCAGCTGGTTACAGTGGTTTGCCCACCAGCTCCCAGACCGGCTTCTACCCTTTCAGAGGCGACCAGCTTGCCGTTGGCAAAGAAGCTTACGCTAAATCCAGCTGACGCAGTCGTACCAACATTTTTTACCCCGATAGACAGGGGCACTCGGCTCATATAGGGGATCGAACCCTCGCAATCTACTGCGAACGTCCCCCCTGAGCCCGTAGACATTGCTTCCAGATCCGGGAAAGCATTCTGGCTGGCTCCCACTTGAACATCTAAGCGATTGTTGTCGTGATTACGTTCGTCGATCATCTTGCCGATGTCGTTGGCGATAAGGGTTAGGATATGGTTGCCTGAGGGAACCGTCCAGTCAAATTCGACTGTTCCCATTCCTCCCATAGTAATGGCAGAATCCGTGGTTGACGCATCAAAGGTCGTATAGGCCTTATACTTGTAATCTACATAGAAGCCTACATAGAACTTGCTGTTCACGGCAGCACTGCTGTTAGCTGTGTTGGGCTCGTTGTAGAGGGTGGCTCTGACTTTGACACTATCCCCTTCTGCCAGAAGGGTGCGCGGCACCTCGACACCATCTTTATAGAATCTGATTCCGGAGAACGGGTCTCCATCATTACCGGTTACCTTGAGGTCTGGGCGGTTGTCTTCGACGGTCACCATGAGTTCCAACGTATCGCTGGTCAGATTATTATCTGTAACTGTCAGCTTGACCTTGCGGGAACCACCGGTCAGGTAGGTATGGGCAGCGGTCAAACCATTGGCTGAGCTTCCGTCCCCGAACTCCCAGAGATAGTTGACCAGACAGCCGTCCGGATCGTAGGATTTGGAGGCGTCAAAGTGCACCTTCTCTCCAGCCATGGCATTAGAGATATCCGCTGCCATTGCGATGGGCAATGTATTGATGACCAGTTCCGCTTCCTTCATAATCTTTTCGTTCTTGCTCTCGCCTTCCAGCAGATAAGCCCGCAGGGTCCATTTGCCGCTCACATTATCCACGGTTGCGTTATTGATGTCTTGAACATTTCCTTGCGTGATAAATTGCTGGTAGATATTCGCGACTTCTCCCGGCAACAATGTCAATGTTTGGTTTCCTTTGCCGATCATAACGACTTGACCGTTTTTCTCCGCTTCAAAATAAACTGAGGCATTTTTCAGGGACGACGTTCCCTTGTTCTCGATTTGGGCACGTACATCAATCGTATCTCCAGGATTAGGCTGTACACCGATGTCATAGTAGGCGATACCCGGCTCTTCTTCCCCTTCGATCGCATACTCCCGTCCGTATTCCACTTGGTTGATTTGAACCCCGGAGCCATATTCAATCGTGTACCAGGTATTATCTACAAAGGCCGAGGCGTCTGGGTTCTTGACAATTTCATCAATGATGTAGATGTAGCCGTAATCCCTCCAATAATTATTTACGGAGAGAAGGACGCCCCCATCTATGGCACTGCCGGTGGTCGTTCTCCTTACTGAGGCCAAAGCGCTTTCTGGCCGTTTATCCGGCAGCATGATCACCTGGTAGCGGATGGCACTCTCGCCCAAGGTAAAGCCTGGTTTGGGAACCTGCAGCTTGATGGTGCTCGTCTCATCGGTTAGAGGAGTGACCACCACTGTATTGTCGGGAACATGGATGGCCGTCTTCTGCCCTGTCCCGAGATTGATTAAATAATTGGGGAAACCGGTGTATCCCTGGTTAATTAAGGCGAGGCTCTCACCGGTTGCCTCATTCTCCAGCAGTCCATCCTTGCCGATGATCTCCGTATTGGCGGCAACGATTAGGGAATCCAGTTCTACACCCTCGTAAGTTTTGTGGCTCAGGCTGGCGCTAAACTTGCGGAACTCGCCTTCATAGGGCTTTTCTCCGGCTGCGGCTTCATACATTTTCCAGCGAACCAGCCAATAACCACTGACTGAATTAGACAAGGGATCCCCTGCTTCGTCAAGGATTCCACTCGGTGGAATATCCCCCAGGGAGAGCTTGAAACCTTCTCCTGCTGAGGATCCCCAGGAACCGCCGATAATCTCAAATTCGGTAAGTAGACCGGCCTGATTGGTTGTTATTTCCAGTTTGCCGGAATCGATGGAGAGGTTTCGGGCCCAGCCCTTGCCGTCATTGATGGCGGTGACCCCCAGCTTAAAGGGCACACCGGACAAAATCTTATGGGGGACGAAATAATTCAGGGTGACCTGGGGTTGAGGATAAATGGTGATTTCTACCCCATCTGTACTGGTTTCCACAAATTTTCCGTTGACATAATAGGTGATAAGCGCTTTAGCATAGTATTTCTTGCCAAGCTCCGGATCCTCTCCGCCCAGCCCGTTCATGGGGATGATCTGCCACCGGCCGACCAAAGCACTGCCCGCAGATAAAGAGGCGGTTCCATCCAAGGCTCCAATACCGGTGACTCCTTCGGATTTCAGGACATACTTAGATGTCGGCACTGCAACCCCGTCCTCATCGCTGAGCACCACCTGCACATTGACATTCTGCAGAGCATAGGAGGGATAACCGTTGGCCACCCGCAAGGTTGCATCAAAGGCCTGTCGTTCGATGGTGGCGGTCTGGTTCAAAGTCAGCTTGACGATTTCATAGACACTTGCGTCGGTACCCAACTCTTCTTCCGGAGCTGCGGGCGGGGGCAACAGATAATCCAGTTCAGTCATTTGTCCTTCAGGCAGCTTAAATTCTTCGACCTTGGTCGCTGTCCCGTCCAGGGGCTTGATAGTAACGCTGACCGGTGTTTGACTGGGATTGTAAAGCGGCAGTTTGGCCTCGATAGCTTTTGCTGGATTCTCAGGCAAACCTGTATCCGGGTCAAAGCTGACATAGTTGGCTTTTAATTGAATGAAGTTTGGTGCCTTCAGATAGGGCAGCAAATATTGCCCCTTTTGCACCTCCAGTTGCAGGCGGACGCTGCCGTGAGCCGGAATTTCTCCGATGTATCCGCCCCCGACGATGCTGATCCCCGTATCCGTTGGATTTTGCCGTAGGATTTGGGCGGTCACATCCGTAAGTGCGATCAGACCCGTGTTGATAACTTGGGCTTCAACGATCATGGTGGATTGGACGTCCTTAGGGATATTGATCCAAGGTGGAACAAAACCAAAGGCAGGGGTCGGGATATTCGCCCCAAATTCCAGGTTCAGCTTGATCTCGTATTCATCCTGGATGGTGGTTGGGACAACCGTCCATTCGATCTGAACCGGCAGGCTCTCCATGGTCACTTCTACGGGAGCCAGGCTGGCTCCGGGCATGACACTGCAGGTGCCGGTCAGCTTCTTCCGACCGCTGGCTGTGATGGTGTAATCGTAATCGCCGAGGGGCTTATCGATGAGGTTCAAAATCCCCTCACTATTGGTGCGGCCGCCAAAGGTTTGATAATAGGTCTGCTGCTGGCCATTTTCCGAGAAGGTATACGGATCCTTACCAATTAAGCTTACCTCAGCATTGCTGACCCGGCTGCCTGTGTCATCGGAGACCACAAAGGACACACCGCCCAGCTTAGCACTCGATACCTCAGCAGCAACAGTCACAACAGCCGAGTAATTCCCGTTGGTCACGACGATCTTATCTTGGTACTGACCCAAGCCGATGGTTTCACCCGGAGCAAAGAGTACATCGAAGGTCGTGCTTTCCTGGGGCAGCAGATTGATCTTGCCTAGATTGGTTGCTGTGATCCAGGGCACGTTCGCCGGTTGCTCCAGACGGATTCCCTTCCATTCTCCTAAGCCTTTATTGGTAATCTTGATGGTCTTGGTGATTTCTGTACCCGGATTCAGGCCGACCTTGACTCCCTTGGGATCCGTGATCGGGATAGGGGTTGCAGGACGAAGATTGAGCTTGATGTTGCTGGTGACCTTAGTACCATCTGCCGCCGTGACTTCCAGCTTATAGAGGGCTGTATCGGAAGCGTTCAAAGGTGCGCTGAAATTGAGCACCACGGTCGTGGAACTGTTAGGGAGCAAGGTTGTGCTCATATTCGTGGTATCCATGGTCGCTACGATATTATTGTCTCCCACCTTGGTAAGCAAGGCGGTCAAACCGGTAAGGGCGTTATCTCCTGCCAGTGCGGCGTTTTTAAACTTAATAGTCTTGGAGAAGGAGGAATTTTTCACTGCGGTAATTTCCAGCGAGGAAGGATCAGCGACCATCCCTTTGACCTCGAAGGAGGTGGAGGCGGCATTACCCAGAAGTCTTTGGAAGGCAAAAACATCGATCTCCCACTTTCCGGCCTCACCAAAGCGCGGATAGAATAGATAGCTGAAATTTCCGTATTGGTCGGTTTTTAGAAAGCGAATGTGCTCACCCTGGTACTGCAAGAGAATTTCATTCCCTCGCTCGTCTCTGCCTAGACGGGGGTCTGATAGCCTGGGCAGCAGTTTTAGATCCAAAACCACAGTCTCGTTGGCCATGGGGGATCCGTCACTGAAGGTAAAGTTACCGGTGATGCGTATCGCTTCACCGATTTGGTAAGCACTGCGGTCTGTGGATACGGTAGCGATGGTGTTCTGTACCACTTTGAGGTTAGTGGTTTCACTTAAGACCGCTCCGCCGCTTTGTCCGCCTTCGATGGTCAGGGTATAGACGCCGCTGTTAAGAACGACGATGGGAATATTGGCTGTGAAAAGCCCAGTGGCTGCCAGGTAGTTCAGTTCTCCCTCGCGCTTGATTTCCGATCCGAGTTTCAGGGTATAGCGAGCCGTAACTCCCTGATCCGGACCCAGCAGCGTCGACGTGGCACTGGACTGATAGAATTTTGCCTCGATGGGGATCCAGTCGTCCTTCGACGAATACAGAACCGCCAGCACATCCTGGTCGGCCATGCTTTCATTAGGTTTTACTTCCATCATTAATTGATGTTTAACGTCTATGGGGTCGGTGACCCAGGTTCTGAGTCTGGGACGTTCGGGCAACACAGGTTGTTGTTTAATCGAGTTATAATTGTCTGCTACAATCTTATATTCATATAGACCGGCTTCTTTCGGGGTGTACGTCAAAGGCACAAACGCAGTACTATAGCCTTTCAGCCCCTGAAGGGTATAACCGGCCACCTGCTTCCAGTCTTTATCTTTATCCTCCACCGGACGGTTTGCATTATAAAGTCTGGCATAGAGCCCTACGGTGAAGGGGGTAAAGATGGTCGCCAGGCTTTCATTGCCTACAGAGGGAATGAAGGACATGGGACTTCCATAATTGCCTTCCGTGGGGAGCTGTACGCTGGTGATGTTGAGATCCGGATAGATAATGTTGAAGGCAGGCAGTTGTTTGCTTGACTCAACCGCGTTCTCCATAACCGCCTTTTCCTTATCGACGGTGACCAGAACCTGGAAGGGTTTCTTCGTGCCATCCGGATTGGTCACCGGCTCAGTGACGAGCCAACGACCTGTAATTGTTTTGGTTTCACCGGCGGCCAGGCCTTGGAGGGTGACGTTGCGGAAGGACAACCCCGCAACAGAGAGATCTACTTTAAAGGAATTGTTCACGCTGAAAGCGGAGGTGTTGCTCACCTTCACACTGAACGTCAAGGATGTGCCCTGGGCAAAGCTCGTCTCCTGGGGCTCCCAGGCAATGCTGTCCACCACAATATTCGGGTATTCCACGCTAAATTCGCTCGTTGGTACTACGCGTTGGTTGTTGTTTTTATCCAGCTCCAGATGAACCGGATTCGTAACATCCGCACTTACAGAAAGGCTGTGAATTCCAGGTGAAGGCTTCACAGGGAAGCTGACCGTGGTAGAAGCATCTGCAGCCAGGGTGGCAATCTGCTTCTTGGCTGCAAACACATCATCGATGCTTAAGGATACGAAAAAGGGTTCACTCACATTGCGGCTGGTGCTGTTATTCTTCACGGTCACTGTGTACTGGAATTCTTCTTCGCTGTTAAAGTCTGTCCTGCCCTCCTCCTGACCGGTCCAGGTAATGTCAGTGACTTGGATATCAACGAAATTCACCTGGGTGGAGGAAAGGCTTTGGGTCAGACTGTTGTTAGTCTTGTCTGTCTCTTTCAGGGCATCTAAAATATCATTGGCCTTAGCTGTAACGATGTGCTCCCCTGCAGTAGCTACCCAAGTGTAAACAACCTCAGTCGTCCCGCCGACCGGGATCACCGTGTTGTCAGCTGCTTTGACATAGCCCATATACTTATTGTCAATGTAGAATCCGACCAAGAAACCCAGATTACTAGGGCCTTTGCCCTTATTGCCCACCGTAGCCCGAAGGGTGACCACGTCATTTTCCCTGGGGTCTGCCGGTGTCCAGGTCAAGGATTCCACAAAAAGATCCGGTCTATTGTCAGTTATCGTAAGGGTCTGGGAAACCTCAGTCTTGGCACCCAGGTTATCCGTAACCGTGAGGCGAACCGTATAGGTCCCGGGATTGGTGTAGCCATAGCTGGTATTCTTTCCTGCCAGGCTCTTGCCGTCCCCGAATTGCCATTTATAGTCACTGATGTACCCGTTGCCGAAATCAAGGGATCCCTCTGCTGAGAAGTTCATGATCCCTCCGGTGGGCGCACTGTCACCGTCAGCTAGCGCAGTCTGACCGTCTTTGATAGACATAACTGCTGTAGGGGCTTGGTTGGCGATAAATTCCTGAATCTGTGTCTTGGCTCTCTCTCCTGCCAATTCGGTGGTGCCTGCTGTGGTATTCACCACGGCCTTTATTTGAATCCTGGTGCCGGCCATTAAGGTGGCCGGCGGAGTCCAGGTCATCTTCGCATCCGTCGATGTATTCCCGACGATCCCGCTGACAGCAACGCTTCCGATATCGTTCCAGGTCGACTCATTGTCTGAGGAATAGGTAAATACAACCGTGCCGCCGGCTGTGGCATACCCTTCATTGAACACCTTGGCCGTAAGGGTATTATCTCTGCCCGGTACCGGGTAATCCGGACTGAGGCTGATATCGGCAACGCTCCTTAGGGAAAGGCCGCTTTCAGCTGTAGGAATGCCGGAGATCTGGACGGATTTTTGTATGCTCACATTTCCAGCCAGGTCGGTGAGTGTGGCGATATAATAGTAGGTGGTGTCGTTCGCCAGACCTGTATCGACATAATTACCTCTGACTTTGTCTGCCAGCTTGGTGGATTCATCCAGCGCAAAATTACTTTCGGTACTGCGATACAAGGTGAAATAATCCATCGGGGTGGGATTAGCTTCTGTGCTCGCCGGCAGGGACAACTGCACTGCGAGCTTGCCTCCGGTCTGGGAATTATTAACCCCGGTAATAACAGGCGTCACTGTATTACTCTTAACCAGGTTATAGACTCTGGTTTGCGTGCTGATGGAATCCTGACCACCCATATTCTTAACACTGACCTTTACTTGGTAGGCACCCGGTTCCAGCGTCCCGGCATCCCAGGTAACCGGGGCACTCCACAGAGTCTCTTCATACCCTTCATAGTCGGGCGTCAGGTTGACGTTCTTCCGTACGAGGGAGGCTCCGGTTACAGTCGCGATGGGTTGCCAGGGATCGCTATCTGTTGCTGCCTCCTCCCGATATTCATAGGTGACACTGTCCAGGCCGATCTCATCTTCCACCAGGGTTTCCAAGGGGAGCGTTCCATTGAAATAGTAGTTCACCGGGGTGATCTGACGAATAATGGGCTTGGTGGTCTGCTGTTGGGCATTGTGCGCCATAGTATCGCTGATGATACCCGTGCTCTCCACGCCATTGCTTTCCCGCCCCAGGTCATTGATGACGGTAACTTTATAATCATAGCTGTCGGCGGGATTCAAACCTTTGTCCACGTAGACGTTGGAGGAGGTTTGGGCAAGAAATGTCCACGTATTCTCCGCTGACAGTTTACGGTAGATTTTATAATAAGCAAAATCCGCTCCGCTGACCGCATTATAGCTGATGATCAGTTGCCATTGTCCGGAGTATACCTCCAGTCCGGCAGGGGGCGCAGGTGGATCGTTAGCGAGGGTGTAACGATCTGCAAGTACACCCTCGTTGTTTGCGGCGTCATAAGCGACGGCTCTTACTTCATAGGCACCGTCAGGACTCAGTTGAACACCGCCGGATTCCGCTACCGTATTCCAGGAATAGCCAGCCCCTCCCGAGCTGTCCAAACTGGTCACGGTTGCCAGCGCTGTCCAGGTGTCAGCACTTTGCCGGCGATATTCGAAACGGATGCCGGACACGGCAACATTATCCGTTGCTTGAGCATAGAGACTGATGACGCCGCGCAGAGGCAGATCAGCAGCCGGCGTAAACGTGCTGACAACGGGAGCCGTCGAATCCCCTCCCGGCGTTGCAGATTTCTTCACCGTCGCTGCGCTTTCGTTGCCAACTTCATCAGTCGCTGTGGCATAGTACCAATTACCCTCCAGCAATGCTGTTTTATGGGAATAGACTCCCGCCTTTAGGAAGGTCAGGAGAGTGTAATCCCCATTTTCCGTGGACGATGTATAGATATTGTAGTGGGACAAATCCGCTGCCGCTCCCCCGCTGTTAACCGTGAGGGCTACAGAAAGCTCAGCCGAGGTTGCGGTTAAGAGAGGAACGGGTGGTGGGGTATTATCGATGGTAAAGGTGGCTGTTTTAGTAGCCACATTGCCCGAACCATCTGTCGCTCTGGCCAGAAGGGTGATACTTCCATCTGAAATTCCTTCCTGAAGAGTGTTAAAGGCAATGGTTCCAAAGCCTGAGTTTCCGGAAAGACTTTCTCCGATTTTCGTGTATTTTAGGTCGGCTATGCTTATGTCGCCCAGTACATTTTCTACAAACAATTCAATCTTGGACACGCCTACATCATCAGAGGCTAAGATGCTGACCTTAACGATTTTGTTTAGGGTGCTGCCCGCGGCTGGCGAAAAGCTTCCGATCACCGGAACAAGGGTATCTGCCAAAGGAACGATATAGGTCTCCGCCGGGGTCGTCATAGGTACGATATTGCTGGTGTTGCCATATCGATCGAGTACCGCGATTCCATATTGGTAATAGGTGGTGGCAGAAAGGCCATAGTCTGTAAACTGAAGCAGGCTGGTGGCCGCCACCTGGGACCATTCGCTCCAAGTGATATGATCCGCACTGGTCTTGCGGTAGAGCAAATAGGAGCTGAGCTCCGCATCGGAGGATTTGGTCCAGCTCACCTTGACCCGTAGAGCCTCTGCCTCGGCACTGACCGTTCCGCTATAGACGATAGCTGTGCTGCGGATGTTGATGTTCATGCTCTTTTCTATTCGGTTCCCATTGCGGTCCATGACAGCAGCTGTGACGGCATAGGTGCCATCTGCAAGGCTGGAAGTATCCCAGGTTTGAGTCGCGGTAGTGCTCTGGGCTCTGCCACTGTTTGGATTGATCGGCACTCCGATGTCACCACTCGTTGAATTATCTGAGGCCTGATAAGCGAAGCTCACATTGCTGACCCCGATATTGTCGGCAACCAGGGCATATAACGTTAGAATGTTTCCGTCACGACGAGAAGACAGGGTAACCGTAGGTTTTTCTGTGTCCTGTGTGGGCGTAATTTCTACACTACTGGTGAAGAGTCCGGAATTACCAAAGCTATCGAGGGCTGCTACTGAATAGACATAGGTTTTATGGTTATCTACGGTAAGATCTGTATACGTGCTGCTCTTGACATTGGCAAGCAGCGCTGAAGGCTCGACTTCCTCACCGTCCAGGGTTTTGGTCGCTTTACGATAGATATTGTAACCGGCAGCTCCATTTACTGCATAACCAGATATTTGCACCGAGAGGGTTCCGGTATTCGTGACATTAACGACTGCAGGTGCCGCCGGGAGGGTGGCTGGAGCAAGAGTCGTAAAATTCTCGGTATCCAATGCCCCGCTGGTCTGCCCTTTCAGGGTCAAGCCATGGGATCCGGCAGTGGTATTCACCACATAGCGCCAGGAAATGGCTAGGGCTCCGTTGGAGTCTGCCCAGCGGTTGAGAATGGCAGAATTTACTCCGGATGGGTCGTAGTCCATGTACATCGAGACCATTTCATTGGGCTTAAAGCCCGTCGCCTTGATCGTTAGGTTATCCCCTGCATAGATGGTTTGCGGATTGGTCCCATTGGTCAGTTCAGTGATCTGGGGGGTAAAATTAGACGCTAAAGCTGCCCCGCTTTCCGACCGGGCACTTTCGTTATATAAATCATCGCGAGAGCTGATGCCATATTTATACGATCGGCCGGCTTCAACCGCGTAGTCGCTGAAGCTGCAGGCCTCACTCTTATTTTTACTTCCTATATAAACGAAGGCAGGGGCAGGGTCGTCTCCCAGTGGCTGTACCTGACGATAGATATAGTAACCCCAGAGATCATTGTCTGTGTCAGCGACTGCATCCCAGCTAACCGTAATATTTCCGAAAGTCCCTGTGGCAGTGAGATTGGCAGGGACTGCCGGGGCGGTCTTATCCAGACGATAGGTGGCCGTCAAATAGTCCGAACTGTTGTCGCTGTAATCCACGGCCTTAACCCTGACTTCATAGACGCCGGAAAGATCGGTCGTATCCCAGGAGTACCAGGCATATTGCTCCTGCCCGGCGGCGGCAGACGTGAAGTCTACTCCAGCTTGAAGTGTCTTGAGGGCATTGTAATCCGCTGCACCGGACGGCTTGTATTCCAGAACGAATTGCTTGATCCGGAAATTGTCCTGGCCGCGAAGTCCAAGGTATACTCCCGCATAGCGCGAGGCATACCCGCTCTCGGGGCTCAGTGACTTCATGATCGGCTCGGTGATGTCTGCTGTGGCCGTTGCCGAGGTTATTTCGGTGAAGGGACTCCGATTGCCCGCGCTGTCATAGGCTCTCAATTTGAAATACAGAGTCGTGTCTGCAGAGGTCTCAAAGTTTGCCGCTGCAACGGCACCCACTGTTCTGCTGGGTTCAACCAGAGCGTCAAGTCCGGCCTCGGTTTCCGAGGAGAAGATTTCATATCCTACGACATCGGTACTGGTGCTTCCTGTCCAGGTCAGAGCGATGCTGCCAGCCGTCCCTGTTGCCGCAGGAGCCAAAGGTGCGTCAGGTGCAGTGGTATCGATCAGGTAGGTTGCCGGGATGGTATAGGTGTTTCCGGCAAAGTCTTTGATCGTAAGGGTATAGATATATTCACCATCTATACCTTCTCCGGGTTCTATGGCTTTGGTGAAGGTTAAATCATAGTAGACTGCCGAACTGTAGGTCGACGAAGGGGAAGGATTTGTTGTGTTCCATAGTGTCAGCTCTTCACCGTATAGTTTATTACCTGATGAATCCATTGTGCCGGTGTATTTTTTGGAAGTCAGGGTCAATTCGCCCAGGCCTTGATTATCACTGCCGTGGACATAAAAGGTATAGTCGCCTGCTTTCAGACGGGTCACATAATTCTGGGCGTTAAAGCTGCCGCTGGGCTTTGCTGTATCTGCTGGCAAAGCTGCGGTGACTGTACCTTTTCCGCTCTCGTTCTCTAGGCGGTCATAGGCACTGACCCCGTATAGATAGGATGTGGCCAGTTCGATATCTTCTCCAAGGGTCTGGGTATACGAAGTCACAGTTTTCCCCACAGCAGCAATCTCGACCCAGGGATCCGTCTCGCCTGTTTTGCGGTAAAGCTTGTAACCCTCAAGATCGGTATCTACTGGAGCTGTCCAGTTGACGACAATTGTACGAACTGTTGAAACGACTGCGGCAGAGGGTATAGCCGGAGCTGTGCTGTCGACACGGAAACCGGCACTGGCCTGCTCCTGTTCTGAGGTGGTCACTTTTACCGTGTAATTGCCGTCCACCAGATCCATGGGCAGGGTATAGATAACTGAGAAGCTTCCGTTTTGCAGGACTTCCGCTTCAGCCACCACCCTGTTGCCGAACTCCACTTTTGCTGTGGTATCAACCGTTGAGGCCATGAAGTAGTTGTTGCCGCTGATCGTTATGCTTTGTCCTGCCTTGCCTTCCGTGGCAGAAATCTTGAGTACACTGGTCTGTGCTTCCACTTCGATATCAAAGGTATCTGAAACCCCTCCGCCCGACGCCCTGAAATGGTGAGTCCCGCTGGCTGTCGAAGTCGGCAGTTTGCAGCTAACTGTCAGTTCACCGAGGCTGTCGGTTTTTAGGGAGCCTTCCACCGTTATCTTGACTGAGTCATAGCTGAAGCTCATATCGGTATTGGACGGAAAACCAGTCAGGCTTAGGGTAGCGTATTCTCCCCCCTTGAAGGTATCTCCGGAAGAGGGAGTAACGGTCAATTCAGGAATAAGGGCGGCTACCGTCAGTGATGCTGACGCAGATTTACCTGAGCTAAGTCCGATTGCACTGACAGAAAATGTTCCGGCTGCCTGCTGCTGAGGCACGGTTATTACTGCAATGGCCGAGCCATTAGCGTCTGCAGTTATGGTGGCAGCAGTGGTCATTTCCTTACTGCCCAGATATAGCTTAATCGTCTCATTGGAACTGTAATTGGCCATGGTTAGATTAATTGCATTACCTGGCCGGGCAGTGGTGGGGTCGATGGTAAGTGAAACTGCGGATGCTGAAACAGACAGGGAAGCGGTTGCATAGAAGTGGCTGGTCTTGCCGCTGGCAGTGATCAGGTATTCCCCTATTCCGTACAAGTCAGACGGTGTATAGGATGCATTTCCTGTGCTATCCGCGAAAATGCCGGCAATTACCTGCCCATTCACTCGCAGGTCGACTTCTTCATTTGGTGCGAAGCCGCTGAGGTTGATTGCCTGAGTAGTTTGATCCACAGTCACCTGGGGTTCGGGGGGCAAAACCGTCAGCGGGATACTCGCATTCTCGCCGTTTGCTGTTACAAAAGCCAGGCTGCGAGCACCAACAAGTGTTGTATAAGGAAGTTGATAAGTGAATTGGGTCGTTGAGCCGGGCTCTCCGAAAGCTCCCGTTTCGCCGATATACTTTCCGTCCAGATAAACCTTGCAGGTATCAGAGGTAAAGCTGCCGGTGAGAGTCACTGCGATGGTTTCTCCTGGTTTGGGGCTGCCAGCGAAGGAGACGCCCAGTGGTCCGGTGACCCCATCCACGCTGCTGACGGCAGTTAGACCTGAACTCTGCCCGGTGGCGGTAAAGACGAAATGCGTGCCAACCGGTGTATCACTGGGAAGGGTATAAGATGTTGAACAGCTTCCGCTGGAATCCGCTGTCTTAACCGCAATTTCTGCGGTATTAATGTAAATCTTCACCTGTTCATTAGCCTTGAAGCCTGAAGCATTCAAAGTAACCAAGCTGTCTGCTGCATAGGAGTCGGCGATGGTGACTAGGATAGGAGCCAAGGCCGCAGGATTCTTGACCTCGCAGGTCATCGAATCGGTCATTCCCGACGTTCTGCCCACCACGGTTATCAGAGCTGTGCCCGTTTGATGGATGGTTAAGTTACGGCTGACGGTCGCACCTGCATATCCCCAGTTGCTGCCTGCCGCAACCCCATTGATAAAGAAGTCCACATACTCATTGCGATCTAATCCGGAAACCGTGAAGGTAGTCGCTGTTCCAGCATCTATGCTTGACGGTCCGCTGATGACTAACCTCGCCGAGAGAGCATTATAGACCACGCCCCGGTTCAGCTTGCTCGTCTGACCTTTGGCTTCGAAAAATATACTTCCGACATCGGTTGTTCCCAACTGGATATTTTTCTCGACACTACCTTCAGCATTGGCATAGGCGTAGGTCAAATAGTTTCCGGACTTATAAAAATCAATTCGTTCATTGGGAGCAAAGCCGCTGGCTGTGACAGCGACAGTTTCCCCGCTCTTTTTGCCTTCCGGAGTCACGGTTATTGCAGCTGCAGCCGGAGTCACGGATATACTGGTCGCTGCCGTATAGCCGTCAGGGCTTTCAGCACTGATCTGCACGACACCGGAGGCGGTATAGGGGATTTGAATAGTTTTTGTCCCTGATATCACAACACCGGTGGATGTATTGTTATATATGTAGATTGAATCTTTTTCAATTCCGTCTAAGTAGAGTTTTACTGTTTTGCTATTATAGGCATTGAGCCAACCGAACTGATTGACGCTGACCGAGATGCTTTCTCCTGCCGCTGCAGCTTCAGAGGCGGCGGTCACTGTGGGCAGATAATCCCCGATGATATAAGTTTTCACGACTTTTGCTCCGGAAGTCTGGCCTTCGATGCGAAAACGGTGTGCTCCTGTGAACCCGTTGGGAATATTATACGTAAATGTTGCTTTGCCCTCATTGTCGGTTTGTATATAGCTTACATAATTGGTTTCTTCATCACGGTAAAGATAGACATACTCACCATACGAACCCCCAAGGAAACCTTCCACGCTTATACTCAAAGCTTCTCCCGGCTTAGAGGCGTCGGGCACAATGGTGAGAGTTGGGCTGTAACCCTGTACCGTAGCCGAAACAACGAGGGAATGTTCACTCTCGTTTCCTGCGCGATCAAAGGCTGCGATCTTATAGTCATAGGTCGAGCCGATGGAGTTGCTAAGATCATGATAATAGGAACTATCAGAATAAAGATAGCTTGAATGCGAGAACTCCGCAGCATTGTGAGTTTTATAATAAAGATAATAATAGGATACATCCTCGGCGCTTTTTGCAAAGGTCAGCTTGACCATGCCTGGTCTGCCCTCTGCCTGGAGGTCTATCACCGGAGGCGGTGTATTATCCAGGATAAAGGATTCTTGCTGAGTGGTGGAATTATTGTAGTAATCTGTAACCGTTACCTTGAGCTCATACTCTCCGTCCGACAGTGTTGGCAGGCTGGACAGATTAAACGAATGATAGGTCAGGCCGGTTCCGGTCGCAATCGCTGCCGTCTGCCAGCTGTTTTGATCTTTCAGGGAAACTTCTGCCTTTATTTCCTTCAGACCGGTGTTGTCCGAAGCACTTATCGACATGTTGCTATCGGTCTTGACGAATCCCTCATTGGGAATGTAGATATAGGGTAGGTTAGGTGCCGTAGTATCCTCGCCGGCTGCTGCCGATACAACATTGGAAAACGCACTGCTTTTTTCAGAACCATAGTAGCTGGTATCCGCTTTTACACCGTAATAGTAGAGCGGTTTGGTGGAATCGCTAATGATATCTGTATAAGTTAGGGTGTCGGTATAGTAAACCTGACCAATGAGTTCCGTCAGCTGATCCTCAGCTGCCCCGCGATAAATCAAATAGTAAAAATAGGAGGGGTAGGCAGCCGGATCCCAGCTCAATTCCACTCCGCCCTCTACGGGAGTTGCGCTCAGGTTCTGGGGTGCAGTGGGCGCAGACATCTGAAGGTTGATGGGGATTTCATAGCGGAAGGTATTGCCGACGATATCCGATGACACGGCGGCCAGGGTTGCCTTTCCGGCATAGGGGGTTTGGGTGCGGTTCCAGGTTAGGAATTTTTGGAAAGCATAATCGTAGGACATTGCATTCCCGGTGACCGAGCCCAGTTGGATCCAGTCTTCGGCTTCGTCCATTTTAATTTCATAGTGTAGTTTAGTTATAGGATATCCGGCATACGAGCTGTTAGGTACGGAGACTCGGATGCTGTAGCTGTCATTGCCATAAGTCACGTCCTCATTAAAAGGCTCCGTGTAATAGGTCCAACCCTGCACAATTGCTGAGATGTCCAGTCCTTGGGGTACAACCCTGTAGATGAAGGTCTTGACCTCACTGGAACTGGCATTCTCCGCCCCTGCATTTATGACTGTGATAGCCTTGACGGTTATGTCCTGGTAGGCATTTGTCGTGGCAAGGGGTATGGTCTGGCCGGAGGTGAATTCGGAGGTTGTGCCGATTGCACTCATTGCCGGCTGAGTTCCGTCCGTTGTATAGAATATCCGTCCGCCTTCTTCAGCCGTGGTAAGAGTGAGCGTTCCCTCCTTAAGGTAGGTCATGGAGGTGGCGCTGTCCACAGGAATACTGGGCACAGGCGCTTTGATTCCCTGGAAAATCTTCAGAGAAAATAAGTCATCATTGGAATACCATGAACTTATCTCCAGCTTGTATGTCCCTGCCGTAGGAAAATTGTACTTCATTATTTCCGGGTCATCAATCGGATAAAGGGCGTTCGTTAATAACCCCCCGGCGTTGTCATATAGCTTGACGGGGTAATGGTTTCCGTTCCAATAGGAATAATAGTAAGTAAAACCATGATCTTCATTGGCTGGGGTCAATTGAATAGAATAGATTCCTGGGTCTTGGATTTCAAAGGTAAACCACTCCGAGGCACCGCTGCTCGCCATGCCCTGTAAGGTTTCACCGATAGTAATAGGTCGCGGTGTATTGATATGCAAGAACTGATTAAGCTCAGTTGATGCCATCCCGTCCGAAACAGCGATTGAGCGCAGCCTGGTATTTTGATGAATAGGAATCGGGGTCGTATAGAGCGTGCTTGCAGTAGTCGCCGTTGTGCCGTCCAAGGTATAGTAAATAGACGCACCGGGTGAAGACACGAGAACCGCCTCAAAGGAATCTCCAGATGTCCCTGGGTTGTTATCCTGACCAGGAATATTTGCTATATAGGGTTGAGCAGTACCTTTTGTATACATGATATTGTTCTCATAGCCATAAATGCCGTTGGCATTCTTGATGATTGCCTTCAAGGTCAATCCTTGTTCACCCAAGATAATAGCGGAGGATTCATCAAAGATCCTTCGTGTGGCACTATTATAGGGGTCGGTTTCATCGATGGTATAGTAAACCGTATCTCCGGCATCAGCCCCGGTAATGGAAATCTCGGTTCCTACCGACTGAATGGTTTCCATTGGAAGAAACCCAGGATATTTTGTCCCGTCAAACCAATAGCTTCCTCGGGCAATCTCGCTGTATATGCCGTCTTTTACGGTATAGGCTGCAAGGCTAGTGTCCCTGTCCAAAGATAACTCGCTCTGATATTCATACACCGTGTTGCTGCCTAAATAATAATTAACATAATAAATAGGCGTGTTGTCAGCTGAAGACATCGTAAGGGAAAGCGGGGTCGTGGTGCCGTCAGGCACAGAATTAGGTGTTAACGTAGGGGGCTCAGGCGTATTGCTGTATATCTTGATGATGAAGGAGCCCGCTTGATAACCCCAGTTATTAATGTTTAGATAATAGGTTCCGCTGCTGGCGGGCGTAAACACAGCCATCGGGATGCCTTCAGGCAATCCGAACCCACCATAATATTCTACTTTGCCTGCGTCAAAGGCATCCGAGAAGCTTCCCATCAGCATAGCTCCGTCTTCCCCAGCAGTCTTATAGCTGACGGCGCTGTAGCGAACACCCGCAGTCGCCTCAAATGAATAGATCTTTACAGCATAGTCATCCGCAGCAACGTCCAGGGTGAGGCCATCTGCCGTGCCAGCAGATGCGGAGGGGGTAATGGTACCGTTTACCGCCACTTCCGGCGGAGTCGTAACCTCCTGAACTGAGAAGACCACACTGCCGCTGCTTCCATTGTTACCTAAGCGCAAAATATAGGTACCTGCATCAACAAATTTATACATCAAAACGCCATTGGTGTCTGGCTGAAGGTATGAGAAATAGTCCCCTGAAAATGTACCGAAGACCAAAGACAGATTCACCTCTGATGATGCCTCGCTGGTGACATCATAATATCCTGGAGATGTGATTTCAAAGGTGAAATACTGATCATTATAACCTAGGGGATCAACGATATAGGAAGTGCCCAGAGTCAGTGCCCCAGGATCACTGAACGTGCCAGAGATGGCTGTAGGTGTGGTGACTTGTATAGGTGCTTGCATAAGGTTTAGCATAGGGTCTAGTATGGGTTCTGTAGTAGGTTCCGTAATAGGTTCCACTATAGGTGAAGGTTTAGGTGTTTGGGCAGCAGGTTTATCTGATTCCTTGACAAGGAGGGTTACTTCACCATCAAGTCCAGAGTTTTCCACTTCCAAATAATAATTCCCTGAATTAGTAAAACTATATTCAATTGTTCCTGAAGTATCTGACATTAGGCTGGTGAAGGCATCCCCTGACACAGTCCCCAACTCCATTGCCAAAACAGCGCCGCCCTCAATAGCGGCACATGACGCCTTATACGTCCCCGCATCGGGTACGGTGAATTTAAAATATTGAGTGGAGTTTGCCGGGAATGAGTTCACAGTGAGAGTGGTCCCCAAGGTTAGTGCCCCAGGGGTTGTTATAGTATTTTCAGAGGTCAACTCGGGGGCAGGGACAGATTCTTCGGGACTTAGCGTTGCGAAGATGCTGTCAGAAGCGAGAACCGTATCCGGGGGGGGCGTTGCCGGAGGATCTCCCTCTGATGTAGGGGGTGCCTCATCTGGGGTAGATAAGGTCTGATCGGGCTCCACTTCTACTGTGCTGCCAGGCAATTCTGAACCCGTCTGGGCATAGGAAGGCAAAGGGGTAAGTGTGGTAATTATCAATAGGGCACTCAAAACAAGGGCAAGAAACCTTCTGAAACGCTTCCCTCCTTTTGGGCTATGCTTTACCAACTTTTCATTCGTTTTTGTTTTTGTTTTCGTTTTCATGTCAACATCCCTTCTTGCTCTAATCGGCAAAGCTATGTTTAAGAAGTAAAGATTTTCATATTTTCGTTATCATTTCGTTTTCATTAAAAAAGTCACCCCAAAGATATTTATATTTTCTAACTTAAGAAAGATTTTCCTAAAATTATATGTTAAAATTAAGTAATAAAAATCACCCCTCTGGGGTGATTTTTACAAGATTGCAGGTGAACGTAGTATGAAATATGCATTTTTAGGGCTAGGTTTCGTGCAAGGCTGGTTATGGCTTTTTTTCCTGAATGGTCCCTTACTGTTTTCTGAAGCTGAAGGTTGGAGTATTAATAACGAGCTTATCTTGCTTTGCTTTTTATTAGCTAACTCACTCGCCTTTCTTTGGGTTGCCAAAAAAACTATTGGATCGATCCCTTTTTATTCACAAAATTTGATGTTAGTAACAAGTGCCTTTCTAATGTCCAGTGGAGTCTTAATGGTTAAGTTTACTGCAGGCCAGATTGGGGAAGTACAGTATGTAGTTCTGGCACTTCTTGGTACAGTCGTTGCCGGATTTGGTTCAGCAATTTTGATCGTCGCTTTAGGTGAGCTATTTAGCTTTTTTTCAATAATTAATGCTGGGTTATCGTTTGCCGGTTCTGTGACCATTGGTTCAGTGCTCTTTTTTGTAGCATTTAAGTCATCCATTCCTCTTGCTTTTCTGCTTACAGCACTTAGCCCATTAATTGGATTAATCTTTATTATCCTAGGTAGAAAGAAGATTCCAGAGCTTGATTTAAATGTTGTTAAAAATCCGGCTGTTTTTCCGCCTCTGCTTCCGTTTCCTTTTCCGCGCAAGCTAGTTTATTTGTTAATTCTCTTTTATCTAGCCGGTGGTTTTTTCTATAAGCTGATTTTATTGTCATCAGCAACCTTTCTTCAAGATTCCTACTGGTTAACCAATGTGATTTATTGGCTGACCATTGTAATTGCTGGAAGTTGTCGTTATTTGTTTCCCAACTTAGATTTAAGCGTTTTCTATCGTCCGGTTCTTCCTCTATTAGGGGCAGGATTTCTACTTTATCCTTTTTTTAACGAATTAACTATTTTCCTGCCGTTAACTCTACTCCAAGCAGGATTTGCCCTATTTGATCTTTATACTTGGTTATTATTTGCCTATATTGCGAAGTACTATCCAAGACCCTCTTATGTCTTCGGCTGGGGCATGTTCTTAATAACCATCTCAATATTTATAGGGGAAACAGTATTTGCTGCACTATTCAGTAAAATAACCTTCTCTATGGAAGAAGTTGAAATTGTTTCCATATGTGCAGCCTTGCTCATGATAGCAGGAACTATGCTATTCCAAGGCAACCGTGATAGTTTCGCTGGTTGGGAAGGCCCTGAGAATCTTGTGACAGATGCTAGTTATGTAGGACAAAACCCAACTGAACAAAAATTAATGGATGAAGTGGCTAGTACCTCGGAATTGAGTGAACTCGCCCCACCCCCACTAGAAGAAGTGGGAGTCTTACGATCGGATAATCTAGGTGAAACTAAACATCAAAAACTGGAATGCACGAAAAAAGAATCTGCTGCAACCATAGAAAATATTGAAAGCATAAATACAAATGCTCTGAGAGAGCAATTCCTCCTTTCTCTGGAACTAACAAAACGGGAAAAGGATGTAGCGATATTACTCTTTGATGGACGTAACAACCCCTATATCCGTGGACTCTTAAACATTTCCAATAATACCTTAAAGACACATTTGAAAAATATTTATCGTAAGGCTTCGATTAACGACCGTCAACAACTACTGGATTTGTATAGTGAATTTGTAATCGAGAAGGAATCGAGGACATTGAGATAGATCATAGTGAACTCGTTCAGCTAAAGCTGAACATCGAGACTTCGGTGACGTAAGTCTCCAGTACGATCCTCTTCAGTGGATAGTATCGCCGAAGGCGCAGATCCACAGACGAATACTTTCGCGCCGTAGGACGGACTCTACCTCCTTCGCCGCTAAATGTTTTCCTATTGGGAAGGCGGCTCGGCGAAACCCTCCACTGGAGGCTTTCGTCACCGAAGCAAAATAGGGAACACCCACTTATAGAAGAACCCCGTTCCCTTTTGAGGTGTGGATCCAAGAGAAACATCAAAACAGTGTGTTAATTGGCAATACAATTGATACACTGTTTTTCATGCAGTTATGCGGCTTTTTAGTAATTGATGTTCAAATTGGCATGAGAATTGGCACAATATATAGAAATGGAAATAGCCAATACCATAGTAACAAAAAAGTTATCAAAAAATCCCCCAGAACCTTCAAGCTTTGGGGGATTTTCGTGCTTCTGTCGAATTATTAGCTTACTCACACCCATCCACTTCCATCACAGGTCGGGCAGGGAGATGTATAACGTACTGCTAAGGTCTGACCCACTTTTTTCCGAGTCATTTCTACAAGTCCGAGCTGAGTAAGCCCTAAAACCTGGGACTTTGTTTTATCTCGAGCACAGGATGTCTCCAATACCTCAATTACCTGTCTCTGTGCTTCTTCCGTCGTCATATCTATAAAGTCAATAATAATGATTCCGCCTAGATTTCTCAAACGCAGCTGGCGGGCTATTTCCCGAGCAGCCTCTAGGTTTGTGTGAACTACGGTTTCCTCTAAGGACCGCTGCCCTACATATTTTCCGGTATTGACATCTATTACGATCAAGGCCTCTGTCTGTTGAATGACCAAATAGCCACCGCTTTTCAGCCAAACTTTAGAACGCAACGTTTTCCGGATTTCATCATCCACACCATACTTTGCAAACAGGTCTTCTCCTGTGACAACGAAGATTTGCTTAGCGGCTGGATGTTCAATCTCTCGTAGGGCTTTACGCAGTGTTAGGCCGACTTCGTCATTATCGACCGTGATCTTCTCTACATCGTGATCAATCCAGTCACGAATCAATCGGGAGATAAGATCCACATCTTTATGTACCAGACCAGGGACTGAAACGTGCGGGATTTTCGGTAGCAAGGCTTGCCAAAAAGCTACGAGTTGGAGAATGTCTTCCGCTATCTCCTCCCCATCAATCCCTTCAGCAAGAGTGCGGACTATGACTCCCATGCCCTCTGGTTTGGATGCAGCCGCTAAATCTCTCAGCCTTGCTCGTTCAGAATTATCTTGTATCTTCCGAGACACCCCAATATAGCTCACCTGAGGTAATAGCACGACATATCTCCCCGGCAGGGTTATGTTAACGCTGATCCGAGCCCCCTTCGTACTCACTGGTTCTTTAGTAACTTGTACTAATAGTTCTTGGCGCGATTTAAGAATATTCTCGATCCGCTCCTGAACTACCGAAGAAGCCTTTTCATCCTCATCAAAGCGGGAAGGAACTGCATCCCCTACATAAAGAAATGCGTTCTTATCTAATCCAATATCGACAAAGGCCGCCTGCATACCAGGGAGGACGTTCTCAACCCGACCGCGGTAAATATTCCCCACCAAATGAGACGAACCACCCTCATCCTCGAACACTTCCATCAGTTCACCCTGTTCAAAGACAGCTGCTCGTATCCTTTGAGATTGGTTTAGACCGTTACCTAGGGTTTGGCTTTGAAGAACGATTTCTTTACGAGCACGCTCACTTTTCATCGAATACACCTCACAGTTCAGCTTCGAAGTCAAATGCAGGTCAAGAATGCAAGGCCAAGTGCAAGGCCGAGAACCGTCCCTATACTTGCACCTATACTTGCATTTACGGACAAAATGCACCAGTTTAATGAAGATTGGCGTAATCCATCCTTTAGAGTAAAGCGGGTCCAAGGAACGGATAATATTTGGAAAGGTAGTCTCAATATGTCCATAAGATTCACGTTTGAATGGGTTAAAGACAAACAAGGGCAAGAAATCTGCTTGATGAGGAACATTGGAGATCATGAGCATTGCTTACGCCCACCCTATTAATAGGAGATACAGGAACGGTTCTTGCTTCCATATTCAGTGGGACCAAGAGCCATTCTTAATTCCAAACCGTTCTTGGCTATGCAAGCCAAGTATGCAAGCCGAGAACCGTCCCCACACTTGCATGCAAGCCGAGCATGCAAGCCGAGAACCGTCCCCAAACTTGCACAAACTTGCACTTGCACACACTTGCACGCACTCTTGTCACGTCGCACCGATTCAGAGGTGCCGCATGCCTAAAGCATGTCCCAACATTGCTCCCTGCAAACCATCCCAAACATCCAGCTTACATTCGTTCCCAGCCCTGCCGCGCAGCTCAGCTCAGCTTCGAAGCCACTCCCGCTTACCCCAGTGACCCCAGAGCGAGGGTCACGATCACACGGCGAGAAACCTATGCGAGAGTCGTAGCCAAACTCGGCGTTAATCCGCTTGCATCCTGCGGGGCGGAAAACAGGACGTTTTCCGCCGGCCATGCGGCACGGACGCCGCTTTGGCCGGGAACCCCGCCTCTTGCACAACGGATTAAAGCCCTAGTTTGGCACGACGACGCAGGGTTGAACAAGTGTGCTCGTGACCCTCC
>JGI24731J21663_1000915_pt1 | contig 26870 bp, 19 predicted proteins | sample EPASupsiteHSE605_FD_21663 | JGI IMG/M metagenome (IMG submission 21663) | reverse complement strand
GCTCGGCCAGGCTCTTCACCTCCTGGGCCACCACCGCGAAGCCCTTGCCCTGCTCGCCGGCCTTGGCCGCCTCGATGGCGGCGTTGACCGCCAGCAGATTGGACTGCTCGGCGAGATCGTTGACCGTGGCGATGATCTCGCCGATGGTCTGGCTCTGCTCGGAGAGGCGGACGATGCTCTCGGCGATGGCCTCCACCTGGTCCTGGATTCGGGCCATGCCGGCCAAGGACTCTTCCACCGATTGCCGGCCCGCCTGGGCCACCTGGACCGCCTGCTGGGCGGCGTCAGCGACGCTCTTCGCCTTTTGGCTGGCCACCAGCGCGGTCTGCTTCACCTCCTCGACGGTGGTGGTGGTCTCGGTCACCGCCACCGCCGTCTCCGCCGCGCCGGAGGCCACCTGGTTGGTGGAGGCCATGATCTCGCTGGAAGAGGAGGCGAGGACATTGACCCCCTCGATGATCTCCAAGGTGATTTCCCGTAGACTGCGGCCCATGGCGGCCAGGGCGTTGCCCATCACGTCTCGCTCCGACTGGGGGGTGACCGTGACCGCCAGGTCGCCCGCCGCTATCCGGCCGGTCATGTCGGCATGGCCCTTGATGTTGTTCACCATGCGGCGAAAGGCTCGGGTCAGGAGACCGACTTCGTCTTGCCTGCTGTCGGCGGACACGCTGACATCGAGTTCGCCGGTGGCGATCCGTTCCGCCAGGGCGGCGAGCTCGGTGAGCGGCCGGGCAATGGCCTTGTTCATGATCACCGTCATGGCGGTGCTGACCACGACCGCGACCACGCCCACCACCAGAAAGATGAGCACCGAGCGCCCGGCCCTCTGTTCGGACTGCACCAGCCGCTGTTGGGCCTGTTTCCTTTTCTCCTCTCCCAGTTCGCGGGCAATTTCGCGAATCATGTTGTAGCGTTCCTCTTGCTGGCCGAGCCCGACTTGGCGGGCTTTTTTCCCTTTCCCCCCGGCAATCAAGGCCATCTGCTCGTCGCGGGTTGTGCGGTAGGCATCCCGGACGGTGATCAGCTCCCGCAGTCGGGCGGCGAACTGCTGATCGTCCTTGTGCGTGGCGAGGAGGTCCTCGATTTTTCGGTCGATGTCGGCGGCCCGTTCCTTGATGTCGTGCTCCAGCGCTTGCTGCCGGGTGCGGTCATCGGTCATCATCATTTCCAATATATCGGCCCTGGCCCGGTTTTGGGCGGACCGCAGTTCGACGATGTCGAGGGAAGTCAGGTAATTGTCGTGAAACAGCGCCTGCTGGGAATGGGTTGTTTCCGTAATGACCAGGGAGGCCGTCCCGATGACGATGGCCATGAGCAGGATCATCAGGGTGAAGCACAAGACGATCTTGGCCTTGGTGGAAAGGTTATGAAACCATTGCATGGGAAACCCTCCAGGGTAAAGTTCCTCTACGGCTGGAACACGGTCCTTGGGTGTTGGGACAAGTCAACACCTGCTTCACATCCATCTCCGGCGGAGCGCCCGACAAGGCAAAACCCGATGCAACCGTGGCGATGTCCCCTGGTTGAGGGCGCCCAAGCGCTCCTCAGGCCCTATACCTCCTCGTGGACCACGATGCCGGGGTCAGCCAGGATCTTGCGCCCGTCCAGCACCACCAGCCGCTCCTCGGTCACGCCCAGGAGGTATTCGGCGCGGATCTCGGTCAGGGTCGGCAGCGACGGCTGCAGGGCCTGGAGCGGAATCCGGCGGGCGGCCACGATGACGTCCGCCAGGATGCCGAATTCCATGGTGTCGTTGCGCAGGACAATGACCTTGTTGAGATCGGAAAGCCCGTTGACCGGCAAATCGAAAAACCGGCGCAGGTCCAGAACGGAGAGGATTTTCCCGCGGATATTCACCACCCCCAGAACAAAGGACGGGGTGCAGGGGAGCGGGGTGAGTTCCCGCAGGGGATAGACCTCGCCGATACAGGGCGACTCGATGGCGTATCGTTCATCGGCCAGGAGAAATTCGATGATTTCGATGTGCTCCCCTTCAAGGGCACTCTCCGGCTCGCGAGCCAGGAACGCGGCCCGGGCCCTGAGTATTCGCGACTGTTCGTTGTCGTCAGGCGCTACGCTGGTGCTCATGGTTCATCTCCTTATTCCATGCCGGCAGCCGTGGCCCGGATGAGTTCGGTCAGCTTCCCCGCCGGCATCCCCTCGGATTCGGGGAGCACCTCTTCCGGTCGGTATCGGGTGAGTATGGCCAGGGCGCGGCCGAAATGCTTGCGGGACTCCGGGTGCTTGCCCTGGCGCTGGGCGATGTTGCCCAGGGTAAAATGGGCCAGGACCAGGTCATGGTCCAGATAGAGCGCCCTCCTGAGCGATGCCGCCGCCTCGTCGACCACGCCCTGCTCCTGCAGGATCATCGCCCGTAGATAATGGAGACCGGGATTGAGCTTGTCGGTGGCGAGGGCCTGTTCCGCCAAGTGCAGGGCCTCGTCGAGCCGCCCTTCGTTGGCGCGGATGCGGCACAACAGGGTGAGCGCCCCGGTGTCGTTGTGGTGGTGCGCGAGATGGATGGTGACCCGCTCGGCCGCCTCGTGACAGGCCCCCTGTTCATAGAGCGCCAGGGCCTCGTCGTAGCTGAAAGGGGGGCGTTCCGGCGGCGGGGGGGGCTTGGAAAGCGGAACCTGGGGCGCGGGAGACGGCTGGGGCCGGGTTCGCACCGGAACCGGGGCGCGGGGGGGCAAGGAAAAGGTCTGGCTGTCCCTCTCCTTTGTCGTGGGTGCCGAATCCATTTGCCTGCGGTACAAGGTCATGCCGGAAAAATTGACCGACTTGAATCCGGCAAAGAGCACGTTGGATGTCTCGCAGGAGCCGGCAACGAGCCAGCCGCCCTCCACCAGGCTGAGGCGGAACCGTTCGACGGCCCGGGCGGCCTGTTCCGGGGTGAAGTACATGAGGACGTTGCGGCAGAAAATGACATCCATGCCGTTGGTGCCGGTGAGCAACGAGGGGCAGGGTGCCTCCGCCAGGTTGAGGTAGGAGAAGGTCACCATCTTTTTGATGGCCGGGATCAGCTCGAAACGGCCCCCTTCTCTCCTGGTGAAATAGCTCTCCTTGAGCCAGGCCGGGGTGTCGCGGAACGACCACTCCGAATAGACCCCGTCCCGTGCTTTCCGCAGGGCAAGGGGGTTGATGTCGGTGGCCAGGATCGAGATGTCCCAGCCCCGGAGCGGGACGCCCATCCGGTGGAGCATGATGGCCAGGGAATAGGGCTCCTCCCCGGTGGCGCAGCCGGCGCTCCAGAACCGCAGCCGCTGCTCGCTCTCGGCATGGGCCCGGAAAATCTCGGGCACGATTTCCTGTTCCAGGATGTCGAAGCTTCGCCCTTCCCTGAGGAAGTAGGTTTCGCCGGTGGTCAGGAAGGTGGCGATGGACTCGATCAACTCCCGGGAAACAGGGGCGGTCAGGAACCATCGGATGCACTGTTGTCGGTCCTGGAAGCCGAGCTCGGTCGCGGCGCGGCAAAAGGCCCGCTCCAGGTCGTGCCATCGCGACGGGGGAAAGGAGAGCCCCAGGTGTTCGCCGACGCGTTGGCTGAGATCCGCCAGCAGGGATTCGTCCAGAGCCGGATTCATGGCAGCTCCCGCTCCACGGCTTCGAAGAGGACCTGCGATTCATGGGGGGAGAGGAGCTGTTCCAGGTCGTGGATCAGGATGAGGCCGTCAGGCAGCCTGGCGATACCGGAGAGAAAGGGGAGATCGGGCAGGATGGCGTCCGCGCCGGTCACCACCTCCTGCCGGCAGTCACAGACCCCCTGGGCGGTGTCCGCCGTCAACGCCAGGCTTCGCTCGGCCGCGCGGGCAATGATCAACTGATCACTCAGTTCGACCGGGCGGGCCGGCAGACCGAAACGGAGCCTGAGGTCCACCACCGGAACGATTGTNCCCTGGACGTTGATCACCCCGCGGACAAAGGAAGGTGCGCCCGGCAAGGGGGTGATCTCGACCAGCCTGACCACCCGGTCCACAGCCGCCAGCGCAATCCCGTAGCGCTGGCGGTCAAGGGTAAAGACGATGATCTTGTGCCTCTCGTCCATGGCATGGCCCCTATCAGGGAGGATTTACGTACCTTGGCGAACGACTGTATCCTGTGGATGCATTTGATCTACGTACCGGCTCAACCGCGATAGTACCTGTGCCGGATGTGCGCCTTTCCTGCTCGGCAATCAGTGGCATTGTGCTCAAGTGCAAGCAATACAGCTCGATAGCAATTGGGCAACCGGTCGGACAATGCCATCTGAGCAATTCTCCTCACTTTTATTCTATCGATATGAAAAAAAATGACAATACGGTAATATTACCTATATTTCTCTAGGTAATATTACCTATTTTTCATCTGCCTCCTTCTTGCCGGTCGCGCTTTCTTCGCCCTGTAAGCAGCGCTCGATGGCCTGGAGCAGACCCTGGAGACTGAAGGGTTTCTTGATGAAGTGCATGGCCGCATCTTCTCCGTTCTCGGGGAGGATATCCGCGGCATAGCCGGACATGAAGAGCACCTTGATTCCGGGCCGGTGCAAGGAGATGCGCCGGCTCAGTTCCCGGCCGTTCATCTCCGGCATGACCACGTCGGTCAGCAGCAGATCGATCCGTTGCTCCCGGTCGGCGCTGATCGCCAGCGCCTCCTCCGGGGTTGCGGCCACCAAGGTGGTATAGCCACACTGTTCCAACATATCGCTGGTCATCTGGCGAACGGTTTCCTCGTCCTCGGCCAAGAGGATGGTGGCGGACCGATGCCCGGGAAGAAGTTCGGCCTTCTCCTCGGCCGCTTCCGGAGGTTCCGCTTCGCTGCGCGGGAACAGAACCTTGAAGGTGGCGCCGGCACCCGCCTCGCTCTCCACCAGCACCAGCCCCCTGTTTTGGGTGACAATGCCATAGACCGTCGCCAGGCCGAGCCCGGTGCCTTTGCCGGTTTCCTTGGTGGTGTAAAAGGGTTCGAAAATATGTTGCCGGGTTTCCGCGCTCATGCCGCAGCCGGTATCGCTCACGGTCAGTTGAACATAGTCGCCGGCCGCAATTTCGGGGTAATTCCTGGCGAACTCCCGATCGAGGCGGACATTGGCGGTTTCGACCACCAGCCGGCCGCCGGTCTCCATGGCGTCCCGGGCATTGACGATCAGGTTCATGATCACCTGGTCCACCTGGGTGGGATCCATATGGATCGGCCACAGTCCCTCCGCCAGCCTGACCTCGAAGCGGATATCCTCGCGGATGAGCCGCCCCAATCCCTTCTGGGCGCTCTTGACCAGGGTATTCAAATCGAGCACCTGGGGGGAGGTGACCTCCTTGCGGGAAAAGGCCAGCAACTGATGGGTGATGTCCCGTGACTGGTTGGCGGCCTTGATGATCTGGTTGATGAAGCCGCGCGCCTTGTCCGGCGCCGAGGCGGTATTTTTCAGTAAATCGGCGTAGCCGAGGATAACCGACAGCTTGTTGTTGAAGTCATGCGCCACCCCGCCGGCCAGCCGGCCGATGGCCTCGATTTTCTGGGCCTGGCGCAACTGGTCCTCCAGCTTGTCTTTTTTCCGTTCCTCCTCCTTTTTCCCGGTGATATCGACCATGATGCCCCGCCGCCACCGCGGCCGGCCGTCTTCCATCACCACGGTGACCAGATCCTGGACCCAGAGGACGGCGCCGTCCTGGGCCAGGAAGCGGTACTCCAGGGTATGCTCTTCCCCCTTGGCCGTGCAGGCCAGGGCCTGGGCATGGATGCGCTCCCGATCCTCGGGATGGAGGTGCTGCCACCAGAATCGCTCGCCGGACCATTCCTGCACCGGGTAGCCCAGCAGCCGTTCCGCCTGTTTGCTGACGTAGGTGAAGGTCAGGCTTTCGGCATCCGCCTCCCAGACAACGCCGTCCACCGAGTCGACCAGATTGACGAAGCGGGCGCGTTCCTGGCGCAGCTCGCCTTCGATCCGTTTCTTTTCGGTGATGTCCCAGGCCACGCCGAGTACTCCCATGAGCTGCCCGGCGCCGTCGTAGACCGGGGTCTTGATGGTTTCCAGCAGTTCCCGGTGGCCGTCGTCGGCATAGGTGATCCATTCCTCGTTGGTGCTCGGTCGCCCGGCGGCAATCGCCCGGCGGTCGTAGCCCCGGAAAAATTCCGCCAGCTCCCGGTCGAAGAAATCGTAATCGGTCCGGCCGATGATCATCGCCTCTTCCGTCCCGAAAAATCGTTCAAACCGGGCGTTGCAGAAGAGGTAGACCCCTTCCGGGTCCTTCATCCAGATCAGGGCCGGGATGGTTTGCAGCAACTGGCGCAACCTGGCCCGCTCCTGCTCGAGGACGGTCTGCGCCTGTTTCAGCTCGGTGATGTCGCGGGCGATGAAATAGAGGCAGTCCTCGCCCCTGAGCTTGGTCGGGGCCAGAAACATCAGGGCGTCCCGCGGTGCTCCCGATTTGGTGCCGAGAACGAAGGCATAGTTTTCCAGCCGCCCCTGCTCCCGGACGATCGCCACCGCGCCCGTCCGGGCCTCCGGGGTCCATAATCCCAGTTCCAGCGAGGTCCGGCCGATCACCTCGTCCCGCTCCCATCCCGATATGCGGGTGAAGCCGGGGTTGATCTCGAGAAAACAGCCGTCCGCCATCCGGGTGATGCCGACCATATCCGGCATCAGATGAAAGAACGAGGCGTATTTCTGCTCCGAGAGGCGCAGCTCTTCCTCCGCCCGGATCCGGTCGGCGATTTCCCGGTGCAGGGCCTCGTTGCGTGCCCGCTCCCGATGGGGCCAGGCCACCAGCCACCAGATGAAGGCCGCCGCAAAGAGACTGTCGACCACGCCGATATAAAACAGCGAAGAATCGGTGACCGCCCCGCTGGGCCACCCGCCCTTGGGAGCCGCGGCCAGTTGCCACGTCCCTCCGGGGACGGCGACCGGCAGGCTGACCGGCTGGCGGGCAAACAGCGCCGCCTCCCCGCGCAGCGGGGGACCGGCCTGGCCCCGGGAATCGAGGGTACGCAGGCCGATGTCCAGGGTCTCGGATGAGCGGACCCCGCCGGCGTCCAGCAAATCCTCGAAACGGGTGACCACCGACACCACGCCCCAGTAGCGCGCCTCCGTCCCTGGCGCTTGCCCTGCACTCGTGAACACCGGCACCCGGGCAATCAGCCCCTTGCCGCCCTGCACCAGATCATGGGGACCGGAAAAGACCGGCAGCCGGGTGGCCATCGCCTGGTGCACGGTCGCATATTGGTCGGGGACGGTCTCGTAGCGCAGACCGAGGGCCTGTTGGTTGCCTTCGAGGGGGGAGACCAGGGTGATGGTGTTGCCGGGGGCGACGGCTATATTGCGGATGTAGGGATAGCCGGTGATTGCCCGCCCGGCCAGGGCAGCGAACAGATCCGGACTGATACCGCCTTGGTAGGCAATGACTTCGATGAGGCCCGAGGTGGCGCTGAAAACCGCATTGACCGTTCCTTCCAGGCGGGCGCGAATGGTGGCGAGTTCCTGGATGACCTGGCTGCGGGCATCGCTTGAGCGGCGTTTTCGGTCCAGGCTCGCGGTGTTGAGGCTGATCAGGATGCCGAGCAGCAGAATCAGGCTGGCCGTGAGCCAGGGGATCTGCGCCAGCCGGAGAACGGTATTCCATGGTGTTTTCCGTGTCACAGCTCTCCCCCGGATGGTTGGTTGCCGATGATTCTCCGTCGAACCCCTTGCCATGGCGATATATTTTCAGAATACCAAGGCCCCGTTGAATGTCAAGCCGCTTCCCGGCGGCGCCACCCGGGCACATTTTTCTTGACGTGAGCCGCGCCATGGGGTCACATGGCAACGTTCAGGTGTTCATCATCGAACTTGAAAGGGAACTCCGTGCGAATCGGGGACGGGCCCGCCGCTGTAACCGGGGACAAAGGTTGCACCATGTCACTGACCTCACAGTCGGGAAGACGCAACCACAAGGATGATCCGGGAGTCAGAAGACCTGCCTGAACAGAGGGAAGACGGCTGCGAGGACGGCGGCGCTTCTGCTATTTTGTCTGTGGATAAAAAAGGGCTATCCCGGATCGATTTGTCGATCCGGGATTTTTTTTGTCCAGACGACAGCGTGACGATCGATTTTTGAAGGACCCTCGAAGACGTCTTCGAGGAAACTAACGTATCAGGCGCTCATCGTTGAGCTGAAAAGGGAACCCCGTGCAAACCGGGGACGGGCCCGCCGCTGTAACCGGGGACCGCGACCGCAGCATGCCACTGTCCGATAAGGATGGGAAGGCGCGGCCGTCGGGATGATCCGGGAGTCAGAAGACCTGCCTGATACGCACACCGACGTTCCCGCGGACAGAGGAACGGCCGGAGGATCTTGCGGAGAAACAGGGAATCTCCCGATCGATTTTTATCGGTCCGGGGATTTTTTGCCTCGGACTCACCATTCCACTCACGGGAGGATCGATGATGAAGAGGTTCCTGTTGCTGACGCCGCTGTCGATGGCACTGATCGTGCCGTCAGCCGTGGCCGCCGGGGAGAGCGAGACGGCGGTCACGGTTATGGACGAGGTCGTGGTCACGGCCACCAAAACCGAGGAAAAACGCAAAGAGATTGTCAACAGCGTGGTGCTCAAGGACGCCGNCGACATCGCCGAGGCCCCGGCCACCTCGCTGGGGGCGCTCCTGGCCAACGAGCCGGGCATCGACTGGCGGACCCGCGGCAACTACGGCGGCGCCGCCGAGGAGATCCACCTGCGCGGCATGGGCGGCGACGGCACCCTGGTGGTGGTCGACGGCGTGGTGCTCAATTCCCCCTCCCTCGGTTCGGCCGATGTCAGCCAGATTCCGCTCAACAGCATCGAGCGGGTCGAGGTGGTGAAGGGCCCCGGCTCCCTGCTCTACGGCTCCGGGGCCATGGGCGGCACGGTCAACGTCATCGGCAAACAACCCCGGCGGGACGGGTTTACGGCCACGGCCGAGGCCGGCTACGGCACCGAGCACACCTCGCACCTGGCGGCGGAAAACGGCGGCTTCGTGGTCGGCGACTTCGGCTATTACCTCACCCTCAACCGCAAGGAGACCGACGGTTTCCGCGACAACGCCGACCTGACCCACAGCGATGCCACCGTCAAGCTGCTGCTCGACAAGGGCGACCGCTTCCAGGGCAGCCTCGACGCCGGCTATGTCGATCGCGAATTCGGCCTGCCCGGGGTCCGGCCGCCCGCCGGCACCCTTCCGTATTCCCTCGGCGGCGTCACCTTCTACAACAGCGATGCCGCCACCCTGCTCGACCGGGGCGAGGACGAAAACGGCCACGCCGCCCTGACCTTCAAGGGCCAGGGGACCGAGTGGTGCGACTGGCGGCTCAAGGGCGACTGGGCGGAGCTGGACAGCACCACCCTCAACCGCTACAGCTACAACGGCGCCGGCACCGAGACCGACGTCACCAACACGATCAAGGGCGTGGAGGGCAATCTCGACCTCCACCCCTTCTCCCGGGTGGGGCTTCTGGTCGGCGACGAATACCGCGACTACGCCTACGACAACGAGCAGCAAGCCCTCGACACCGCAGGCGCAGCGGTCGCCGGCGGCCGCCAGAGCGAGGGGCACCGGGTCTTCACCAACGGCACCTTTGCCGAACTCAGCCTCAAGCCCCATGACCAGGTGAAGCTGGTGGGCGGCTATCGCTACGAGACCCACTCCCTGTTCGGCCACGAGGACGTTGCCCGCTACGGCCTGGTGCTGACGCCGCTGGCGGACACGGCCATTAAATTCAACAGCGGCCAGCATTTCAAGGCCCCGACCATGAACGACCTCTTCTGGCCCGACGACCTCTTTACCAAGGGCAATCCCGGCCTCAAGCCGGAGACCGGCTGGCATACCGATGTCACCCTGGAGCAGGGCGGGCTCCTGGCCGGCAAGCTGTTCACCTCCCTGTCCTGGTTTCAGTGGGACATCACCGACAAGATCAGTTGGGCCGAGGACCCGAGCCAGCCCAGCCCAACCGGCTGGGGCAATTACTGGACCCCGGCCAATGTCGACACCTACCGGGCCACCGGCTGGGAGCTGAATGCCAGGATCGGCCCTTATCATGCGGTGCAAACCGACCTGGCCCTGACCCTGCTCGATGCCGAGGAGGAACTGGCGCCGGGGGCAGCGCGTCCGGCCCGCTATACCCCGGACATCCAGCTCAAGGGCCAGGTGAGCCATGTCAGCGCATTCGGTCTGACCTCGGCCCTGATCGCCCGTTATACCGGTTCCCGGCCCGGCTATTACCTCAGCAAGACCGCGCGTGACGCCGCCATCGAGCTCGATTCCTATTGGACCGTGGACCTGAAGCTGGAGCAGGCCCTGGCCGCTCACTGGAAGATCAGCCTCCTGGCGACCAATCTGCTCGACCAGGACTACGATACCTATCTGGCCGGGTTCTCCGATCAGACGACCTTTGCCTACAGCCAGCAACCCTATCCCGGCGCTGGTCGGAGTCTGTTCGCCTCCCTGGCCTACACCTGGTAGTGCGGCGAAGAGAGGGGNAGCCATGAACAAGCGGGTGAACGGTCTCTGCTAACGGGGGGAGGGCGATGGAGAATGTGTTGGTGCGTGCGGAACCCCTGATGATGACGGGGGTGGCGGAAGCGTCGCCGCCGGTTCCGGTCGGGCGCCGGCAGCCGGACTGGCGGCTGTCCCTGGCCGGGGCGGTCCTGGCCCATGCCGGTCTGCTTGCCCTGATGCTGGCAGGGCCTGACCTCGGGTACCGCCAGCATCCTTCGCTGCCCGAGGTGGTGGCGGTGTCGTTGGCTGTTGTCGAAGAGCCGGCGGCCGTGGCCGAAGCCATTCAACCTGCGGTGCAGCGGGAAGCAGCCCCTCGTCCGGTGTCAATGGTCCGTCGGGACCGGCATCCCGTGTCCGCCGCCCCGGCGGTGCAACCGCCGCAACCACCAGCGGCCCCGGAGGTTGCCCAAGCCACGCCGGTATCCTCGCCGCACCCTGCGTCCGGGCAGCCGGAGGTCGCAAGAACAGAGGAACCAACCGCGAGGAGCGGTGGTCCCGGCAGGCCCGGCCCGGCGGTCGCTGCCCCGACCGGCGCCGAGATCGCGGCGGTACCGGCCCGGCCGCGCTCCCGCGACAATCGGCCGCCGCCCTACCCGGAGCAGGCCCGGCGGCTCCGGTTGGAGGGGACGGTGGTGCTGGAGGCCCTGGTCGGCGGGGGCGGCACGGTCGACGATCTGGCCGTGCACGCCTCCAGTGGCCACCAACTCCTCGACGCCGCCGCCCTGCGGGCGGTCCGCAACTGGCTGTTCGAACCCGGTCGGCGGAACGGCCTGCCGGTGACCACCAAGGTCATGGTGCCGGTGCGCTTCGCCCTGCGGTAGGCGGCGGGGCTCACCCCTGGAAATCGGAGCGGAGGTCGCGGGTGATCTTGCTCCGGGCCAGGGCGTCCCGATTGCGGACCAGGTCGGGCAGGCGGCCCCAGAGGCCGATCTTGCCGTTCTTGACCGCCAGGATGCCGTCGATGCCGGGGATGGCGCCGACCTCGTCGAGCACCGGTGTCAGGTCGCGTTCGGACCTGATCCGGTTGCAGACCAGGGTGACGGCGGCATCGGCCAGGGCGCCGTCCTTGGCCACCACGGTGGCGAGATCGCATTGGCCGAAACTTAAGGAATGGCCCATCTTGGAGGACGAGGAGCAGAGGGCGAGGGGGAGATCGCGGGGATCGATCCGGAAGGCCAAATGGTTGCCGATGGCATTGTCGCCGGCGTAGAGGCCGATGGTGACCTCGGTGTCGGAGTGGATGTAGATGTCGCCGCCGTTTTCGACGATCGCCTCGCGGCAGCCCGCGGCCATGGCCGCCTCCGCGCCCAGTTGCGCCAGGGTCCCGGCCACCGCGGCCATGGGGCCAAGGCCGGTGAGCTCGGCGGCCACGGCCATGCGCACCGCGGCCTCGGGCGGATCCTCCAGCAGGGCCACCGGTACCAGGGCGGTCAGGAACTCGGGATGGCGGCCGATGTAGCGTTCGAGCTTGCGCCGCTCCTCGACCACGGTGCGGGTTACCAGGTCAAAGGCCGCGCAGGCGATCCGGAGATTGGTTTCCTTCCAGGAAAAGGAGCGGTAGACGCGCATGGGGGGGGCGGACGAAAGTGGGTTGTGTTCGCTGAGTTGCAGGTACAATCGCTGTCATTCCGACCGCAGGGGAGGAATCTCGGGGGTTTCTCCCCTGCGGGCGAAATGACACCACAAGAATGGGTCAATGATGCAGGCACACCGGCATCAAAACGCCGACGAACAGGCACCGAAGGGACAGGCGGCGATGCAGGCCAGGCACTCGATACACCGGTCCTCGGTGAAGATTACGGTCCGGGTGGCCCGGTCGACGATGGACAAGGCCCCGGTCGGGCAATGAACCACGCAGGCGCCGCAGTGGACGCAGCGGTCCTCGTCCCAGTGCACCCCCTTGTCGCCGGCATGGATGACCACGTCAAAGGTGCGGAGAAAGGCAAAGGCCCGGTCGATGTTCTCCTGGGTGCCGCTGACCTCCAGGCTGAGGTAGCCCTCCTCCTCGGGGGTCACCTTGGCGCGGAAGATGTTGACGACCAGGTCGAAATCCTTGACCAACTGGTAGACGATCGGCTTGTCGGTTTCGCTCTTGGGAAAATAGAGATAGACTTTTTTGTTGATCATCTGGCCGGCCCCGTAATATTCAATGATTTCATGCCCTGATTGAGTGGCAGCCGCTGGCTGGGCTCGGACAGCAGAAACCGGCCGTCCTCGATCTCGCTCTTCAGCAGGTTGCAGATCTTGAGCGCCTTGTGGTAGGAGGAGAGCGAGGTCACCGGCACCTTCTTGCCCAGCAGTTCCACCTCGCCGGAACGCAGTTGTTCGTAATTGAACCGGGCCAGGACCTTGCCGGTCTTCTCCGGATAATCCACGGAATAATCGATGACGCAGGCCTCAATGTCGCGGTCGCGGACCGTGGTCCGCCGGAGGATCTCGGGATTGAGGATGGGGATGGGGATGCCGACCCCCAGGGCCAGCGACACGCCGTAGCCCTTGAAGCTGGCGCCGCGGACGAACTCGGGCAGCATCTCCTTCATGTTGCCGCTCAGGGCAAGGGTCCCGGCCCCTTCCACCGGCACGCCGCCCGCGCCGCGCTCCACCAGGGAGCAGTGCTGGGTGCCCTGGGCATAGACGATGCCCCGGGCTCCGGCCAGCCAGACGCTGGTGCCGACGCCGATGGTCTCGTACAAGGGGTCGTTCAACAACGGCGCCAACTGCCCGGCCGAGCAGTAGGTCATGTTGCGCATCTTGGCCCTAAGGATGCCCAGGTAGGTGTAGATCCGCTTGTCCGAGACGTTGACCGCGACGTTGTAGTTCTGGTAGCAGTTGCGCGGGTTGACCATGATCGCCTGGTTGAGGTCGTTGATGTCGAACAGGGTGCGGATCTCGCGGCGGGGATAGTCGTCGGTGCCGTAGGACAGCCCGAAGAGTTGCAGTTTCTTGCCGGCCACCAGGTCCTCGATCACATGGCCGCCGCCGTAGCGGAACTCGCCGGGGTGGTACATGTTGGCCGGGTCGTTGTGGCGCAGTTGGGTGGCGCCGATGTAGACNTCCACCGCCGCCACGCCGCAGTAGGCCATGACATCGTTGATCCAGGCCTCGGAGATCCGCATCTTGGGCTTGCTGTGGCCGAAATTGAGGAAACAGCCCGAAGAGCACATCGGGCCGAAGGTGGCGGTGGTGACCACGTCCACCTCCTTGGCCGCGGCTTCCAGGCCCCGTTTGTCGACATAGTCGATCACCTCTTCGGCGGTGAGCACCACGGCCTTGCCGGAGGCGATCTTTTCATTAATTTCCGCGTAGGTCTTGGTCATAGCGCATTCTCACTGGTAAGGGCCCTCGGGTTCGCCGGAAAGCGTTTACTATAGGACGAATGGACGAAAACAGCAAGTTGCCGCAGCGCCGGACCGCGAAAAAGAGCGGCGGCCGGGCAAGGGAACGGGTTCTTGTTTTTTGCAAATCTGGCATAATGGTATAAGAATAATTCCCTACCCTTCGAAAATCATGCTTCCCTGGAGGAAACATCATGGCCGCATCCAAGAATTTTTCTCGATGCAATCCCCGGACCGTTGTGCAGGTGGGCGACAAGACATACACGGTCTTTTCGGTCCAGGCCCTGGAAGACCTCGGTTACGGGCCGATCGAGCGCTTGCCCTATTCCCTGCGCATCCTGGCGGAAAACCTGCTCCGTCATGCGCCGCAGGGGCTGGCGAGCGAGGCCGATATCGACAACCTGGCGTCCTGGCGTCCTGGCGCGGTCAGGGATGCGGCCGTGCCCTTCATGCCCGCCCGGGTGATCCTCCAGGATTTCACCGGGGTGCCGGCCCTGGTCGACCTGGCGGCGATGCGTTCCGCCCTGGCCCGCCACGGCGGCGATCCGGCCACCATGAACCCCTTCATCCCGGCCGATCTGGTCATCGACCACAGCATCCAGGTGGACCGGACCGCCGACCGCGAGGCGCTCAAAATCAATGTTGAGCTGGAAATGCAGCGCAACCGCGAGCGCTACACCATGCTCCACTGGGGACAAAAGGCCTTCCGCAACTTCCGGGTGGTGCCGCCGGGGACCGGCATCGTTCACCAGGTGAACCTCGAATACCTGGCCTCGGTGGTGACCAGCGGCGAGCGGGACGGCGAGTCGGTGCTTTTTCCCGACAGCGTGCTCGGCACCGATTCCCACACCACCATGATCAACGGCCTCGGGGTCATGGGCTGGGGCGTGGGCGGGATCGAGGCCGAGGCGGTCCTGCTCGGCCAGCCCTATTCCCTCCAGATCCCGGAGGTGGTGGGCGTCCGCCTCAGTGGTGGGCTGCCGCCCGGCACCACGGCCACCGACCTGGTGCTGACCATCACCCGCTTCCTGCGCGGCAAGGGGGTGGTCGGCCGCTTTGTCGAATTCTTCGGACCGGGCCTAGTCGCACTCAGCCTGCCCGACCGGGCGACCATCGCCAATATGGCCCCCGAATACGGGGCCACCATGGGCTTTTTCCCGGTGGACGAGGAAACCCTGCGCTATCTTCGGGCCAGCGGCCGCTCCCAGGCGCAGGTCGATCTGGTGGAACGTTACTGCCGGCAGCAGGGCTTCTTCTTTGGCCCGGACAGCCGCGAGCCGGACTACTCGGTGGTCTATGACATCCGGCTTGACGAAGTCGTGCCCAGCCTGGCCGGGCCCAAACGGCCCCAGGATCTGCTGTCGCTGACCGGGGTGCGCGCCGATTTCTTCAAGCAGTTTGCGCAGCAACTCCCGCCGGAACCGCCCTCGATCGAGGCCGGCAACATGAACGGCTGCTCCTGTTGCGTAAAAAACCCGGCAATATCCGCTTCAGGGCCTGCCACCACCACTGACCTGACCAACGGTTCGGTGGTCATCGCCGCCATCACCAGTTGCACCAACACCTCCAACCCGGAAGTGATGATCGGCGCCGGTTTGCTCGCCCGCAAAGCCCGGGCGCGCGGCCTGACCCCCAAACCCTGGGTCAAGACCAGCCTGTCGCCGGGTTCCCGGGTGGTCACCCGCTACCTGGAGCAAGGCGGACTCCTGCCCGACCTCGAAGCCCTGGGCTTCCACGTGATCGGCTACGGCTGCACCACCTGTATCGGCAACAGTGGCCCGCTGGCCGATGCAATCGAAACTGCCATCAGGGAGAACAACTTGGTGGTCGCCGCCGTGCTCAGCGGCAACCGCAACTTCGAGGGCCGGATCCATCCCCTGGTCCGGGCCAACTACCTCGGCTCGCCGCCGCTGGTGGTCGCCTACGCCTTGGCGGGCACAGTGCTGATCGATCTGGAGCATGAGCCGTTGGGTTCTGACCCGAGCGGTCAACCCGTCTATCTCCGCGAGATCTGGCCAAGCGCCGAGGAAATTCGGGCTGCGGTCCGTCTCCACCTCAAACCCGACCTGTTCACGGTCAGCTATGGCTCGGTCTTTGCCGGCGACGCCCAGTGGAACGAACTGGAAGGAGGCGATTCCGACCTCTACCAGTGGGACCTGGATTCCACCTATATCCGCGAGCCGCCCTTTTTCCAGGCCCTGACCCCGGAGCCCCAGCCGATCACCGATATCGAAAACGCCCGCATCCTGGCCCTGTTCGGCGATTCGATCACCACCGACCACATCAGCCCGGCCGGTTCGATCGGACCCCAGACCCCGGCCGGGCTCTATCTCCAGCAATTGGGAATCCAGCCGGCGGATTTCAACAGCTACGGCTCCCGGCGCGGCAACCATGAGGTGATGATGCGCGGCACCTTCGCCAATATCCGCATCAGGAACCGGATGGTGGACCGGGAAGGCGGCTGGACCAGGGCCTGGCCCGAGGGCACGGAGATGCCGATCTATGACGCCGCCATGCGCTATCAGCAAACGGGCACGCCGCTGGTGGTCCTGGCCGGCAAGGACTACGGCACCGGCTCGTCGCGCGACTGGGCTGCCAAGGGCACCATGCTCCTCGGGGTCCGGGCGGTGATCGCCGCCTCCTTCGAGCGCATCCACCGCTCCAACCTGGTGGGCATGGGGGTTTTACCGCTCCAGTTTCCCGAGGGCATGGACAGCGCCACCCTGGGCCTGGACGGCAGCGAAATCCTCAGCCTGACCGGCATCAGCGGCCACCTGACGCCGGGACAAACCGTGACCGTGCGCATCGACCGGGTCGACGGCCGCAGCGAAACCGTGGCGGTGCTGCTCCGCCTTGATAATGCCATGGAAATCGACTATTACCGGCACGGCGGCATCCTCCACAAGGTGCTCCGGCAGCGACTGGCGATCAGGTGAGGCTGGACCGCGCCGGGCAGAGCCGCCATAACTGAACATCAGAGTTGACCCATGCCCGGCATCGTTCTCANTACCATCAACGCCCGCTACATCCACGCCAGTCTCGGCCTGCGTTGGCTGTACGCCAACCTGGGCGAGTTGCAGCCGCAGGNATGCATCCGGGAGTTCTGCCTCACCGACCGGATCGGCGAGATGGCGGAACAGATCCTGACCTCGGAGCCGGCGATTGTCGGCATCGGTGTCTACATCTGGAATGCGGCCGAGGTGCGGCACCTGGTGGGGGTGCTCAAACGGGTGGCGCCACAGACAAAAATCGTCCTCGGTGGGCCGGAGGTCAGCCACCTGCCGCTACGGGTCGATCTGAGCGAGGCCGACTACCTGATCCAGGGGGAAGGCGAAATCGCCTTTCGTGAACTATGCGCGGCCCTGCTTGCCGGCGCCCCGCCGGTGGAACGGATCATCCCTGCCGGAGCGATCGAGGTCGACGACTTGGTCCTGCCCTACCGGTTCTACACCGACGAAGACCTGGCCCACCGGCTCGTCTATGTCGAGGCGGCGCGCGGCTGCCCCTTTACCTGCGAATTCTGCCTCTCCTCCATCGACAAACGGGTCCGGCCCTTTGCCCTTGACCCGTTTCTGAACGAGTTGGAGCAGTTATGGCAGCGGGGGGCGCGGACCTTCAAGTTTGTGGATCGGACCTTCAACAGCAACGTGGCGGCGGCAATCCGCATCCTCAATTTTTTCCTCGTCAAGGCACCCCCTTTTCACGTCCATTTCGAGGTCATCCCCGATCATTTCCCGCCTGAACTCAAGGAACGGCTGCAACGCTTCCCCGCCGGTACCCTCCAGCTGGAGGTCGGCGTCCAGACCCTGGACCCGGAGACCGCGGCCAATATCAGCCGGCGGCTCGATTTCGACCGGATCAGGGCCAACCTGGCCTTCCTCGAACAGCAGACCACAGCCCATCTCCATGTCGATTTGATCGTCGGTCTGCCCGGCGAATCGATCGAACAGTTCGGGCGGAACCTCAACACCCTGGTTGCCCTGACCCGGGGCGAGATTCAGATCGGCATCCTGAAAAAGCTCTCCGGCACCGCCATCGATCGCCATGACCGGCGCTACGGCATGGTCTATTCCCCTGATCCCCCCTATGAAATCCTGCAAAACGAACTCATTTCCTTTGCCCAAATGCAGGAGATGCAGCGGCTGGCCCGGTTCTGGGATCTGGTGTACAACAGCGGCAATTTCCGCCGCACCGCGCCGCTGCTCTGGCCGGACGGTGACGTCTTCCATGGTTTCCTCGACTTTTCTCGCTGGCTCTACGGCCAGACCCGCGCTACCTGGCAGATCGGTCTGCCGCGCCTGACCGAACTGGTGTTCCGCTATCTGGTGGCACAACAAGGGGTGGAAAAAACCGAGGTGGCCGACCATCTGGCCGCCGACATCCTGGTCATCAAGGGCCGGGTGCTGCCGGCCGCGATCAAGGAACATGTCAGCCGGATGCCCGACGAGCGCCACAGCCTCGGTGAATCCTTGACCAAACGGCAACGCCGGCATCGGGAATAAACCCATGCTCGGGCACCAGTGCTTGATCCGGGGTACGAGGTTAAACGAGAGGTCTTGGAGGAGGTGCTGGCGGGGGGGGATTGTTGATGCGCCTCCGGGCACGCCTTCTGAGGCGGACCCGCGAGAGGCTGAGGGGCTACAGCTTTTGTTCAACAGGAGGGCTGTTGACCTTGATTTGAAAAAGAGGCCTCATCGGTCACCCCTGAGATGGTTCAGATAGCCAAATGCCGCGGTTGGGGATCGGGTAGATCGGATTGGCAAGGGCATACGAAAAATCGACGCTACGCGATGGCTAAATCACGTCAAACCTTTTGTTATCTTCCGTCCGTAGATCTCGCCCACGCAGCCGTCTACGGTCAAGATGGGCAGCGTCACCGAGCCGGTGAAATGCTCGTGGCCGCTGTCGCGCATGATGCCCAGCCGGGATAACCGCAGCCGTTTTTCCGCTCCCTCCTTGCGGTTCTTGTCCGGCAGGCGCAGGCCGAGGGTCCGGTCGGCAAAGCCTATGTGAAAACGGCTGATCGCCTCCTCGTGATAGAGCCCCCGACTTTTGAGATAGTTGAGGGGCGCCTCGCTGATCAGCAATCGTTCATGGTAATACTCGACCACTTGGCGCAGGAGTTCGGCGCCGCCGTCCTCCGGATGAAACAGCGGTGCCAGGCGGGGAACGGTCGAGCATTTACGCGTGACTCGGCCGGCGCCTGGAACGCGGCCTTGCCCTCGGCCAGCAGTTCATAGGCATGCCGGAAGCTGACCCCGTCGAACTTCTCCACAAACTGGATCGCGTTACCGGCTGCGCCGCAGCCCATGCAATGATAGAGGCCCTTGTCCGGACTGACGATCAGCGAGGGGCTTGTATCCTCGTGAAACGGACAGCGGCCCGCAAAATCCCTGCTGCCGTGCCGGGTTAGCTCGACCCCGCGCGACCGTACCAGCGCCACCAGATCGGTCTCCCGCTTGACCCGTTCGATCTGAGCTTCGGGAATACGTGCCATGTGTTTACCGCATCTCCTGCCGGGTGTGCCATCAACCGGGGACTTTGGCGAGTGTGCCGGTTGGCGGCTTTTTTGCAAAATTTTTTGTATCCTATCTGTTACCTTTAATGGTAACAGATAGGATACATTTACTCGCGTCAACCTCTTTTCTCTCCAAGGGAGGCAAGACGATCCAGGAGGACTGTTATAGTGAAAGAAAAAATAACGGTGACACAGATGACACTTGGACAAAAGCTTCGCACCCTCAGGGCAGAAAAAGGATTGTCGCAGGCCGCTCTTGAAGAGATCTCGGGAGTGAACTCGAAACTTCTCAGCAAATACGAAAACGAAAGGATTGTGCCGACCGCCGACACGCTCCGCAAGATTGCCCAGGCGCTCCAGATCAGCGCTGATTATCTCATTTTCGAGAATGCCCCCAAAAACGGCATTAGCCAGCTCAACGATCTAGAGCTTTTTGAGAAATTTCAGGAAGTGGAAAGAATGCCCGTCGAGAACCGGACCATGATCAAAAACATGATCGACGCCTTGATTATCAAAAGCAAGGTGGAGAGCGTTATCAAGCCGCAACAGAGCAAGGATTCGTGGGAATCCCGGATGCAAAACACGCTGGACCGGCTCCGCGCAAGGAACAAGGACTATTCCGAAGACCAAATCCTGGAGATTGTCAACAAGGCGGTCGAGGAAGTGCGCGGTGAGAAAAAAGCAGCGCATTAGGGCCGTCCTTGACACCACCTGTTCGTCAGCGGTCTCTTTGCCTCCCACGGCACCATGGCCAATCTGCAGCAACTGTGGGTTTCCGGTGCCTTTGAACTGGCCGTCTCGGAAGAGATTCTCCTGGAGATAGCAGCAACTCTGCAAAAGCCTTCCATCCAAAAGGAACTCTTTCTGAAAACGGAAGAGATCGGCGAGATCGTCAGCCTGATCCGGGAGAAGGCCTTTGTCGTGACCCAAGACCTCTATACAACCGACAAAATCGCTGCCGATCCCGATGACAACAAGTTCCTCGGTTGTGCCTTGGAGGCAAAAGCCGATTTTGTTGTCTCCGGCGACAACCACCTCCTTTCCCTGAAGCATTTCCATGGAATTCAGATTGTTGACGCATATACCTTTACCAGGAAAGTGACCGAGCAAAAAGCGGGGTAAACGAGACCGTCTTTCCCGGCGGCAGCGGTCCGCCAGGAGGATGGTGGCAGGGGGGTATTTCTCGTTTGCCCGGTCGGAACGCTGCCTTGTGCGGCTTCCGAGATAGATGGTAGCTGGTTTGGACATTTGGCACAGCCCGAAACAGCCCGGACTGTGCAGGGAAGCGGTTCCGTTGCAGTGCTGCCGGACAGCTCTCCACCCGCCACCCGCCGAGCTACCCGGCAGGACTTCCACTCCACCGCTTATCAACGCCCACCCACCCGCACGCGCGGGGTTCGGTGTCAGGCTGCGGGGTGCAATGTAGCGCTCCCTGCCTGGCACAGCCCATGCTCGTTCCGGGGATAGATTCAAAAAATCCCGCTGCACGGCATGGCCTGCGCCAGCCCGTCCGCTCGCATAAGGACACTTATGTTAATTGGCTGAGATTGTGGTTGGTTTATTGCTGGCGGGGAGTTGGCGGTGGTTGCCGGTGTGGTGCCGGCAAGGTGGGCCACTTAGGACATAAGTGGGCCTTATGCGACATTGCACTTTGATACGCTCGGTGTTCACGGGTTTGGGTAGGTTCGCCCGTGGTTTGTCGCTGCGCGAGGAGGAAAAGACGATCAACGGCGGGCACGGTGGGACTGTGCCCACCTTGCCGGGTTGTTTTAGAATTTCAGGAGATATCTACTCGAAACGAGCTGAAACCTTTCTCCCGTCAAAAGAATATGTTTTTGTATGATATGTGCTTCCGCCGGGTACAGTCACGTGCAAAAGGCTATCGTTGTATTGTACAATTCCAAGTATAATAGAATATATATCCTCTTTATACACTACACTTGCACGACCTTTAGCCTGTGTATATACAACAAAATGCTGTAGGTTTTGTTCTTCAACGTCGCTCCCCCAAACATACGTATGGGGCCTGCTATAAATACATACCAAAGTTCCATGCTCTGTGTTCCATCTGTTCACAGATATTATTTTTTCATCGTTGTATATCCGCCCTTTCAGTGAAATTAAGAAATCATTATCATTCGCTAATGCCGAAGACACTAGCGTCAGCATAATGAATAATCCATATATATAATTTTTAATTATTCTGCTTATGTAACGGCTTGTAGCAATCATCATGATTATCGCATTTTCCTTCGGATTTATTTTTAAGACATTTCTCGCAATCCAATATTTGTTTTGAGTATACAGGTGTCTCCTGATCACGTGTCCCATATGTAAAAAGTCCTTTAGCTACATCTCCATTTCCATAGGCTTTCCAATTTGTAAACCTGTTAAGAAGCTTGGTGCCAGCTTTAATATTAGATGTTGGGTTGAACATAGTACTTGCACTGTATCCGACCCATTCTGCTGAACCGTCAGTCACCCCCATCAAGCCCTTTGCGCTACCATTATCGCTTCTTTTTGCATCTGGATTAAAAGTGCTCTCTTTGTAAATTATACAGAGAATTAATTCAGTACTGAGACTTGATTGATTATTCGCCTCAACAAGTCCTCTGATTTCGCTTTCGCTCATTAGCCCGAGGGGGTCAATTCGATTCACCGGATCATTTTGGACATACCCATATAAATTCATCCCCCCAGCTAGCCCAATAGGGTCACTTGAGATATACCTGCCAGTGGTAGGATCATAATACCTGTTCCAGTTATAATGCAACCCGGTCTCGGTATCAAAGTACTGGCCCGGAAAGCGGAGGTTGTTGGCCACGGTGACGGTCTGCACCTGAGCTTGGCCGTAGGGGAGGTAGGCGGCCTGCCAGACCTTGGTTCCGTCGGCCTTGACCAGTTGCTGCGGAGTGCCGAGATGATCGTTGAGAAAATAGTAGAGGCCGGGGCTGGTCTCGTATTCCCGCAGGGCCAGGGGCTCGTTGTTGAGGTAAAAATAATCGCGCAAGGGCGTGCCGTCGGCCAGGGTTTCGGCGATCAGCAGGTTGTTCTGGTCGTAGTGGTAATGGATCGTTTTGTTCCCCACCGTCTTGCGGATGCGGCGGTTGCCGCTATCGTAGCCATAGGTGGCGACAATGGCGCCTGCTTTTTCCACCTTGACCAACCGGTTGAGTCCATCCCAGGTGTAAGCGAACACGCCATCCGAAGCGACATTGCCAGCGGCGTCATGGCTGTAGGTCTTGGCGACGCTGCCGTCGATCCCGGTCACCTGGTTGTTGTCCGGGCTGATGGTGGCGGTTTCGGTGGCGCCGGTGGCGGCGGGGACCGGTACGCCGGTTATTCCGGTCACCTGGCCGGCCTGGTCGCGGGTGTAGGTGTAATCGAGACCACCGGCCTGGATGCGGCTCACCTGGTAGCGCTGGTCATGGCTGCGGGTCAGGCTCAGGCTGCCCAGGCTGGCGCTTCGCACCGGGCCAAAGGGCAGGTACTGGATGTCGGCGGCCAGGGGGACGCCGTCCACGGCCAGGCCAACGATCCGGCCGGTGGCGTCGCGGCTGAAGGTCAGCACCCGGCCCGAGGGGTAGGTCATGGAGGCGAGTTCGCCGCTGGCGCTGTCGTAGCCGTAGCCGATGGTGGCAGTGGTTCCGCCCAGGGTGCGGGTCTCGGCGGTGAGTTGGCCGAGGCTATTGTAGGCGAAGCTGCGGTTGGACTCCTCTTCCTGGACCTGGGTCAGTTTGCCGATGGCCGGTTGATCGTAGCCGAAAAGGAGGTCGCGGGCCGCGCCGGGATAACTCTGGCGGATCGGCCGGTTGAGGGCGTCATAGGCGAACGAGACGGTCTGCCTGGCGTCGGTCAGGGTCAGGAGGTTGCCGGCCGCATCGTGGGCAGCGCTGGTCAGGCCGGTGTCCGGGGCGGTGACGGTGCGGAGGCGGCCCAAGTCGTCGTAGGTGAAACGGGTGATCTTGCCGCGGGCGTCGGTGACCTGGGTCCGGTTGTCATGGCTGTCGTAGGCGATGGCGGCAACAGCGGTTCCCGCCTCGGTGACGCTCAGCAGGCGATTCAGGCCATCGTAGCCGTAGTCGGTCTGCATTCCGGTGGGATCGATGGCCTGCACCAGATTGCGCACCGCGTCGTAGGTATAGCTCTCCTCACCGTTGCCGGGATAGAGCCGCTTGCCGAGATTGCCGGCCGCGTCATAGGCCAGGCCGAGGGCGAAGGTGAGGGAACCTGCGGGATCGTGGAGCTCCTCCTTGATCTTCTGGCCCTTGGTGTCGTAGCTGTAGTGGATGGCGTTGCCCATGCCGTCGGTGATCACGGCCACCTGGTCGCCGGCGTAGGTATAGGCGAGGGTGCGGGAGCCCGGCAGGGTGAGGGTGAGCAATCTTCCGGCAGAGTCGTAGGCGTAGCCGGTGGTGAGGCCGCCGGTGGTGCGGGTGAGCAGGCGGCCCCCGACATCGTAGCTGAGGGTGGTGGCGAGGCCATTGGCGTCGGTGATGGTGCCTGGCTTGCCCAGCGGGGTGTAGTCGCCGTAGGTGGTGTTTTGGCCGAGCGGGTTGGTGACAATGTGCAACTGCCCCCGGTTGTTCCCCTGGCCCGCTTCGTTGGGGTAGTAACTCAGGGTGAGAGTATCGTCGATATCGGTGCGCGGCCCATCCACCGAGATGATCTGGCCCAGGCCGTTGTAGGTGAAGCTGGTGGTCGCGGTGATGGCGGTGCTGCCGTCATAGCCGCTGATCGTACGGCTGAGCAGGTTGCCATGGTCGTCGTAGGTGTTGGTGGTCACCCGGTTTTGGCCGGGATTGGCCACCGAGGGCTCGGTGATGGTGGCCAGTTCGTTCTTGGCGGTGTAGGTGGTGGTGGTGACCTGCGCCAGAGGGGTGCCGGCGGCCCTGTTGATCCGGGTCCGATTGCCCGCCTGGTCATATGTGTAGATGGTCTTGACGCCATTGCCGTCCGTGGCTTCAAGGATCTGCAATCTGTTGTCATAGAGATATTGGGTATTGGCGTTGCTGCCACAGGAAGTGCAACCGGGGCCGGTCATCGAACCGACCATGACCACCCCGTGTAGGGTATCGAGCTGGTAGGTGGTTTTCACCCCGAGGCTGTCGGTCACCTCGCGTGTCATGGTGGCCGGATACGCGATGGTGACGGCATCGATGCCGTTTGCCTTGGCGGAACCAATCACCCGGTCCTGGGCGTCATAGGTGACGGTGAGGGTCCGGGTGCCTGACTCATCTATGATCCCGGTCAGGTTATGGGCGTCGTCGTAAAGGTATTGGATCGTCGTTCCGTCCGGCTTGCCGACCTGGACGAGGTTGTCGTTTTGGTAGCCGTATGTCCAGGTGCCGGCTGTGGCAGCGACTCCGGTCAGTTTCCCGCTAGTGTAGGAGAAGGTGAGGCTTTGGCTGAAATTGTCGGAGATCGAGGCGAGCAGGTCGCCGGTGTAGGCGTAGGTTCGGGTGTTGCTGTTTCTATCGGTAACGCTGACCAACCGGCCACTACTGTCGTATTGCCTGAGGGTTCCATTGGGCTCCGTCAATCGATAACCACCTGAATCTGCGACTATGGTGCGTTTCTTCCCCGTCTCGTTGATCCAATTCCCGGTGCCGTCGTTCCGAAACACGACGTGACGTCCGCCTTCCTGCACCAAGGTGATGGCACTGGATTCGATGACCAACCGTTCGCTGAAGGTGGCGGTCCAACCATAACCCAGAACCGAGGCGGTGGCGCTTTGGCTATTATAGGTCCGGGTGAAGGAAAAAGCGCCGCTCGGCCCGGAAAGACTAATATCCGTGGCGGTGAGATATTTGTTGCCGGTGCCGAAATTCACCTGATGGTCGGCAAGATAGGGCTGGCTGGCGGCGCGAACGTTGCCGGCAAGAAGCAGCAGGAACATGACAACGAGGAAAGGCAAGTGGGTACGTCCGACCCGCAGTTGGTTAGACAGGCTCATATCGGCCACCGTTTTATCTTTGTTCGAGGGACTGGTTAATGAGTGAGGGGTATTTCTTTCCGGCATCATCATTCACAGAGGACAGGAGGGAGGGCCTTGGTTATGGGTTGGTTGAACCGGTTCTTGGGGGGCTGGATTGCATTTCCATTCCCATAAAGTGACAGCATGAGTATCAGTAAAACACGCATAAGCTTTTCCACCACCGCATCCACCAGGAGAAATGCACATAGAATTCTCCATATAAAAACCATCATAAACATCATTGCACATCCATTCTCTGAATCCTGAAATACAACTATTTGACGGACATTCGCCTGAAGTACATACAAAACCCCAACCGGTCAAAACAGTATCGACTCTATATCTTCCTTCAATACGAAAAGCGCCATTAACATTGCCGTGAAGAAAAGCGCTGTCGGGATGCGGAGCGCCAGGAATAATACATTTACCTTGTCGAGGAGGACCTACCATTTGCCAATAACCTTGAGGGAATACATACGAAGATGTGTTCCCAATTTCACAGCTGATTACTTGGGCATAAGTTGTAGTTACATAATGGCATCCTCCAAAAGAACAGAGCATTGCAATAAATATTCTGTTCTTCAAAAAAATTGTTAGCCAATTTTCTTGCAAGAATAGCTGTAAAAGGTCAATCATATTCCCTTATATTCCCTTATATTCCCTTATATTCCCTTATATTCCCTTATATTCCTGTATTTGTTTTGACTCATATACTGGTTAACGAGTCAGGGGCATTCCTTGCCGGTATGTTCATTCACAGAGGGCAGGAGGGGGGGGCCTTGATTCTGGATAGGTTGAACCGGTTCCTGAAGCGTTGTGTTGCATCTCCATTCGTAAAGATAAACACCAGCCTCAAAGAAGCGATAATAGTTCCAACTTTCATTCAATCCATCAATATAATGCACAGTACACATTGAACCTATTGGAGTGTATATCGTATGGCATACCGGCTGAGAGTCACATAAATTCTGATAATAGATACTTGCGAATACTGCATACGCTTCTGCATATCCTGTGATACATTCGGGTCGTGCTGGAGGAATCGAGATGCTGCCAACAGCGCTCATCATTGGTTCAATCTTAAACCTACTTTCAACACGATATGCTCTGCCACCTTGATCAGAGCCGGTCGGCCAAGGGCTACTTTGTGCAGGTGGCCCCGGATAAAGGCAACTGGAGAAAAAAATGGGTTGCTGCCAATATCCGTTAGAAAGATCTCCCACTTGACATTCAAGAACCTCAGCGACGCTGATATTCCAGGCACCCAAGGATACAGCCAACAAGATGAGGATGTTTTTTACAAGCAGCGATAACTTGTTATTTTTATAGTTGAAAACGCAATTCATGCTAAGCTGGCCTTTTTCCTTGCAGTCGAACTGCATCATGGTGATTTGTCATTTATTCAACACGTTACAATTCGGCACACCAACTTGTTCGTAACCGATGATGAAGTATCACTTCCTTGTTCGAACATCATCCACCCGACCACTCCCCCGAATCAAGAAACCGAGCACCGCCTGCAATTCATTGTCCGGTTGTGCCTCCTTGAGGTCCTAG
>JGI24731J21663_1000914_pt1 | contig 26878 bp, 13 predicted proteins | sample EPASupsiteHSE605_FD_21663 | JGI IMG/M metagenome (IMG submission 21663) | reverse complement strand
CCTCCAACTCCATCAGCACTTCCCGGCTGAGCACATTGGTGGACCGTTCCTTGACGTCAATGGTGAGCCAGCAGAGCTGCTGCGCATCGGTCTGCAATTGGAAATGGCAATAGGGCTGGTGCTCGGTGTTCATGACCTCAATCCTTTCCATTGGAATCCATGGTGCTGTTTGGCCGGGAAACCAGCATGGCGCCGCCCTGGCCGCCGCCGATGCAGAGGGTGGCGATGCCCCGTGTCGCCTTGCGCTGTTTGAGGACATGGAGCAGGTGGAGCACGATGCGCGCCCCGCTGGCCCCCACGGGATGGCCGAGGGCGATGGCGCCGCCATCGACATTGAGCCGGTCCGGGTCGAGGTGGCCCAGCGGTTGCTCGCGGTGCAGGTGGGTGGCGCAGTAGGCGGGATCTGCCATGGCCTTGAGACAGGCCAGGACCTGGGCGGCAAAGGCCTCGTTGAGCTCCCAGTAGTCGATATCCTCCACCTGCAGGTTGCGGTCGCGGAGCAGCGCCTCCACCGCGTGCACCGGACCCAGGCCCATGTGTTCCGGCGCGATCCCGGCCCACCTGGTCTCCTCGATCCAGCCCAGGATCGGCAGCCGCAGGCGATCAACGGTCGCGGCATCGGCTAGGAGCAACAGGGCCGCGCCATCGGTCACCTGGGCACTGTTGCCGGCCGTGATCCGGCCGAACTTCCGGTCAAAAGCCGGTTGCAGTCGCGCCAGCTTGTCCGGGGAGGCGTCCCGGCGCAACCCCTCGTCCTCGGTGAAGTACCTGCCGTCAGCGGCGTAAAGGGGGGCAATCTCTTCCATCCGGCCCTGATCAGAGGCCGCGGCCAGCCGTTGATGACTGCGGAGGGCATACCCGTCCATTGCCTCCCGGGTGAGTCCGAACATCTCCGCCAGGATTTCCGCGGTCTGCCCCATGTTGAGCTGGACCACCGGGTCGGTCAGCCCTTGCAGCAGACCGATCACCAGGCGGAAATGGCGGGGCCGGAGACCGGCGAGCAGGCGCAACTTTGCCCGTGCCGATCGTGCCCGGTTCCAGGCCCCCAGCCAGCCCACCATCTCCTGGCTGAGCAGGACCGGCGCATGGCTCATCGCTTCCACCCCGCCGGCCAGGACCAGGGAGGAATGGCCGGCACGAATGCGGTCCGCGGCGGTTTCCAGGGCCTGCATCCCGGAGCCGCAGTTGCGCTGCACGGTCCAGGCCGGCACCTTGACCCCGCAGCCCAGGCGCTGGGAAACCACCCGGGCGATGTTGACCTCGTCCGGGCTGGGGATGACGCAGCCCAGGATGACTTCGCTTAAGTTCTCCGGGGCAAAAGGCTGCCTGGCCAGCAAGGTGCGGCCGGCGGCCACGGCCAGGTCGGCGGCACGGAACGGTCCGGGTTGGCCGGCCGCCTTGAGAAAGGGGGTGCGGTTGCCGTCAATGACATACACGGGGCCTGCGCTGCTCATGGTGCCTCCTTCCCGCCCAGGTTGGAGAAATCATCCACCATGATGATCTCCTGGTGGAGCTGTTCCAGCCGGCGGAGGTTGTCTGCCTCCTCTGGCGTGATCAAGCCTTGGGCCTCGGCCTCGGCGATCCGGGTCAGGTGGTCTGTGGGCGCAAGCAATCCCAGTTTGACCGCCCTTTGCAGCTTCTTTTCCGCAGCATCGCATCCGGCCATCATCTGGAGGTACCTGTCCAGCTTGCCCAGGGTTTCCGTACTCTCCGGGTCGTCGTTATATGCAGGGACAAAGATACCCTGGGTGAGGCGATCCCTGGCCGGGGTGGGCGCGGTGATCAGGGCCGCGACCTCATGGCCGAGCCGATCGCTGGGTGGCTTGAGCCTTCGGCCCCAGGGGAAAAGGGTCAGCCGCAGCAGACCGGCCAGGAGCGGAAGAGGAAAGTTGCGGAGAAAAAGCCAGAGACTTTCCTCGGCCAGATAGAGGTTCTGCCGGCAGGCCCAATGCAGCAGGGGGCGATCTGCTTCCGGCTCCCCTTGGTTGGTGAAATGCTTGATCACGGCCAGGGTCAAAAACAGGTGGCCGAGGGTGTCGCTCAACCGGGCCGTCAGCTTTTCCCGGCGTTTGAGTTTCGCGCCCAGGATCAGCAGGGACAAATCACCGAGCAGGGCAAACCCGGTCGCCAATCTGGTGATCTGGCGCAGATAGCCGTGCACCACGCTGCTGCCCTGGGTGGGGCGAATGAGAAGGCCGCCGCTCAGCCCATGGATCAGCGCCCGGGAGAAATTACTGAGCAAAAAACCGATATGTTGCATGAGGGCGTCATCGAACTGGGCCAGATCGTGCCGACCGATGCTGTCGATCTCGCGCCGCAGGTAGGGATGACAGCGCAGCAGGCTCTGGTTGAAGATGATGAAACTGCGGGTCAGGATATTGGCGCCTTCCACCGTGATGCCAATGGATGCAGCCTGGGACAGGCGGCCCAGGAGGTTGCGGGGGCCCAGACAGATGCCTGCCCCGCCCTGCACATCCATGGCGTCGTTGAGGACGCTGCGCATCAGTTCGGTCAGGTGGCATTTGGCAATGGCGGTGACGATGGCGGGGCGTTCCCCGTGATCGATGCCATGAACGGTCAACAGGCGGGCGGCGTCCATGATGTAGGTGTTGCCCGCTATCCGGGTCAGGGCCTCTTCCACGCCTTCGAACCGGGCGATGGGCAGGTTGAACTGGCGGCGGGCCATGGCATAGGCGCCTATTGCCCGGCTGGCGAGCTTGCCGCCGCCGGTGGAAAGGGCGGGGAGCGAAATGCCCCGTCCGGCGGCCAGGGCCTCCATGAGCATGGACCAACCCTTGCCGAGCCCCGCCCGGCCGCCAATGACCATCTCCAGGGGGATGAACACCTCATGGCCCCTGTTGGGGCCGTTCTGGAAGGGGCAATTGAGCGGCAAATGACGGCGGCCGATCTCGATCCCCGGCGTAGTACGGGGAATGAGGGCAAAGGTAATACCCAATTCGGTCTGTTCTCCCAGGAGGTGGTCGGGATCGGAGAGCTGAAAGGCCAGACCGATGAGGGTGGCAATGGGGCCCAGGGTGATGTAGCGTTTGTGCCAATTAAGGCGGATGCCGATCACCTCTTTTCCCAGGTATTCGCCGGTGCAGACCATCCCCCGGTCGGGGATGGAGGCGGCGTCGCTGCCTGCTTCCGGTCCGGTCAGGGCAAAGCAGGGGATTTCCTCGCCCGTGGCCAGCCGGGGGAGATACAAGGCCCGTTGTTCTTCGGTGCCGTAGTGCAGGAGCAGTTCCGCCGGTCCCAGGGAATTGGGGACCATGACCGTGACCGCGGCCGCGACACTGCGGGAGGCAATTTTAAGGATGATTGCCGAGTGGGCGGTGGCGGAAAAGCCAAGGCCACCATATTCCTTGGGGATGATGATGCCGAAAAAACGTTTTTCTTTAATAAATTCCCAAACCTGTGGCGGGAGATCCAACGCTTCATGGGTAATTTGCCAGTCGTCGAGCCGGGCACAGAGTTCTTCCACCGGACCGTCGAGAAAGGCCTGCTCTTCCGCGGTCAGCTCGGTTTCCGGGTAGGCAAACAGCTTGCGCCACTCCGGCGCACCGCTCCAGATTTCCCGATCCCACCAGAGGGTGCCGGCACCCAGCGCCTCCTGTTCGGTTTGGCTAATCCGGGGCATGATCCGCTGTGCCTGCTGGAACAGCGGGCGGGCGACCAACAATCTGCGCAGCCAGGGAAGGTTCAGGACCACGGCCGGCAGCAGGACAAGCCCCACAATGGTCAGGGTAACGGGGGTGGGATATTGGGCTATCCCGAGCCCAAGGATGAGGAGAATGAAGAAGCCGGCAGTGGCGAGACGGAGCGTTGAACGAAGATACGTGAGCAGGATCAGCAGAATGACGGCAGAGAGAACAAAGGCCATGAACCCCATAACCCACCTCCATCTCTGAATGCAGCTTCCGGCCGAGGCACATCTCTGCGGCCCTGGCCACAGACGTGGTTTCTTAATGAGAGATTATATTTATAATAAGAGCCTTTTGCACAATGAGCAACCTGCCACGCAAGGTGCGTCCAGCAGGTCAGAGGCAGGTCACCTTCCAGCAGGTCAATTTGATCAACAAAATAGCCACTTGGCGCGGATCACTTGATCAACCGGCGGCGCATGGCCCACAGGCCGAGGACGAGAAAACAGAGGGCAAAGCCCAGCAGAAAGCCGATGCTGATCAAGGGGTTGGTTTCCACCAGCCCCAGGCAGCAGTAGCGGGTCAGTTCCACCAGGTGGTAGAGGGGGAAGATCAGGGCCACCGACTGGGCCCAGGCCGGTAACTGGGTCACCGGGAAAAAGGTGCCGCTGAACAGAAACATCGGGGTGATGAAGAGAAAAATCGGCAGGTTGAACATGTCGATCGACGGAATGATGCCGGTGAAGAACATGCCCACCGCGCCGAAGGCCAGGCCGCCGAGGAAGGCCAGGGGGACAATCAACAACCCTTGCGGAAAGAGGATGAACCCGAACAGGCCCAGCACCAGGGTCATGATCAGGGCTGCGGCCGTGGCCTTGGTGGCGCTCCAGACGATCTCGGCCAGGATGATCTCCTCCAGCGACAACGGCGTTGTCATCATGCCGTCGAAGGTCTTCTGGTAGTACATGCGGACAAAGGAGTTGTAGGTGGTCTCGAAAAAGGCGTTGTACATGATCGAGATCCCGATCAGGGCCGGGGCCATGAACCGGGTGTAGGTGAGCGGTTGGCCGCCGTAGGTGAGCCCCTCGACCAGCCCCTGGAAGCCGAGACCGAAGGCGAGGATGTAGAAGGCCGGCTCCAGGAGCGGCACCAGGAAATTGACCTTCCAGATCTTGCGGTAGACGATCAGGTTGCGGCGCCAAACGCTGACAAACCGCCAGGAGATGTTGTTGAAACCGATCATTCGCGCAGCTCCCTGCCGGTGAGGCGGAGAAAGACGTCTTCCAGGGTGGCGGTGCGGAAGGTGCACTGGCGGCTGCAAAACCCCTCGTGGATGGCCTGTTCGATGGCGGTGTCGCCGTTGCTGTAGATCACCAGCCGTTCGGCCATCTCGTCGAAATCGACGTCGCGCTCGTGCAGAAAATTTCTCAATCCGTCCTGATCCGCGCCGCCGATCTCGATGATCGAACGGCCGACGTGGGTCTCGATCAATCCTGTCGGCGAGCCCTCCACCAGAATCTTGCCGTGATCCATGATCACCAGGCGGTCGCACAACTGGGCCGCCTCCTCCATGTAATGGGTGGTGAGGATGAAGGTCTTGCCCTGGGAGCGCAGGGTGTGCAGCCGCTCCCACAGCAGGTGCCGGGATTGGGGGTCGAGCCCGGTGGTCGGTTCGTCGAGGATGATCAGTTCCGGGTCGTTGATCAGGGCCCGGGCCAGGGTCAGCCGCCGGGTCAGGCCGCCGGAGAGTTCACCCACCTTGGCATCCCGCTTCTTCTCCAGGGCGAAGAAGCGGAGCAGTTCCTCGGCCCGCTCGCCGGCCACCCGCGTCGGCATGCCGAAATAACTGGCGAAAACGAGCAGGTTCTGAAAGACCGAGAGGTCGGGGTCCAGGGTGTTGTCCTGCTGGCAGACGCCGATGCGGGAGCGGATTTGGCGCCAGTCGCTGGCGACATCGAGGCCGAAGACCCGCAGGCTCCCCGAGCTGGGCGGGGAAAAACCGTAGAGCATCCGGATGGCCGAGGTCTTGCCGGCGCCGTTGGGTCCGAGCAGGCCGAAACACTCGCCGGTGCGCACCTCAAAGGAGATGGAATCCACCGCCACCAAGCCGTTGAAGCGTTTGCCCAGGTTGTCCACCCGGATGATGGGTGCTTCCGTTGCCATTGCCTGCCCCTGTTCCATGACCGCGCCCCCTCAGATCAGGTTGCGGTGGCGGAGCAGGGTCTGGAGGCTGCGGCGGGCTGCCAGGTAGCGTCCATCCTCGGCATAGGTGGTCGGGTGGACCGTGGGCACCGGATGATGGCACAGGTCGCCGTCGACGTTGGCAAAGGTGAACAGGCAGGAGTTGGACAGGGCCTTGGCGGTCCGGTCCCGGCTGATGCGCTCGATGCCCGCCTCGACGCAGACAAAGCCGTCGTCGGTGTAGACCACCCGCGAGGTGAAGTGGAGCTTGTCGCCCATGCGCACCGGGTGAAAGAAGTTGATCCGGTTGACCCCGGCGATGATCGAGCGGCCGGGCGCCACCAGCTCGGAGCAGATCGAGGACAGCTCGAAGGCCCGGCGGATCAGGTAGCCGCCGAAGATGGTGAAGGGCACGTTTTCCTGGTCCGGATAGGTCCGTTCCCAGGCATCGGTGATCAGGCGGCCGCAGAGCAGGCCGGCAAAGCCGGGCTCGTCCTGGGCCTGGTGGAGCGCGGCCAGCAGTTCGTATTCCTCCCGGCTGGGCGGCTCGTGGCGGGCGGCCTGCTGGTGGCGGTACTCCTCGCGCCGGGCCAGGGCCTTGCCGGCCCGCCGTTTTTCGATGGGGTCGACATATTCCAGCGGCGGCAGGGCAACGCTGGTCACGTCCTCGCCGTAGCCGGAGCGGGCCACCATGGTGAAATAGCAGGAGGCGATGTGCAGGGTCGGGTCGCCGGGCTGTTCCACCCGGATGCCGATCTCCAGCGAACTGCGGCCGACCTGGTTGATGGTGGCGGCAAAGGTCAGGTCGCGGGTGACATCGACGGCATGGCGGACGATGATGTTGTCGATGGCGGCGGTGACCACCCGGGCCGTGGGATGGAATTGGTTGACATAGCGCAGGGCGGCCTCCTCGGCCACCTTGTCGAGGATTTCGAGCAGCAGGCCGAAGCGCATGTTGCCCTGGATGGGTTCGTCCACCACCATGTAGCGGCGGCGCAGGGCGGAATCGGAGCCCAGGGCCAGGGTGCGGTGGAAGACGGTGTCACGGGGTTGGGTCATGGTATATCCTTCGTCGGAGAGTCAATGGGTTTCGATGGGGGAAAACAGTACCGACGATGCGGTCATTTTGCAAGGGATGACCGGCATCAAACCTCGCGGTAACTGGGGGTGTGCCTAAATGCCGGCCGTCAGCCAGAGGAGGTCTGTCTATTTTTCTAATACATTCCAATTGGTTGAATGGATTAATTTAAAATTATTATTTCGTGTTATTTGACAATTATTTGTTCAGTTTTATCGTTACAGAATGGAAAAAGACAAGGAATCCGATGGCCGGATCCGGCACTGTTTCCTGCCCCGGTTGCATGCATGGCTGGATCGTGCACGCAAGGAGTATCCCCGGCCGATCAATCCTCCGTAACGTCAAAACAATCGGTAGAGGTGCACCATGGAATATATACTTCCTGCATTACCGTATGCCTACGATGCGCTGGAACCCTTCATCGATGCCCGCACCATGGAGATCCATCACACCAAACACCATCAGGCCTACATCACCAACCTCAACGGGGCGCTCAAGGAGCAGACCGCATTCGGCGACCTCAGCGTGGAGGCGCTGCTGCGCAACCTCAACGAGGTCCCCGAGGCCATCCGCACCGTGGTCCGCAACCACGGCGGCGGCCATGCCAACCACTCCTTTTTCTGGCCGACCCTGAAAACCGGGGTGGCGGCCAAGGGACCGGTGCTGGAGGCCATCAACAAACAATTCGGCAGCTTCGAGGCCTTCAAGGACCAGTTTGCCACCGCGGCGGTCAAGCTCTTCGGCAGCGGCTGGGCCTGGCTGGTGGTCGACAACGGTGTCTTGAGCATTGTCACCACCGCCAACCAGGACAGCCCGCTCATGACCAGCAAGACCCCGGTGCTCGGCATCGACGTCTGGGAGCACGCTTACTACCTGCTCTACCAGAACCGGCGGCCGGACTATGTCTCAGCCTTCTTCAATGTGATCAACTGGGAGAAGATCAATGAGCACTATCTTGCCGCCATCAAGTGACCATTGAAATCGATGGCATTCACAGCCCCTTTCTTCCCTTATCGGGAGGAGAGGGGCTTTTTTTGTGCGATGGAGATGAAGAGATGATGGCGACCACGGTGAGAAATCAGGCGATTTTCACCGGTGTTCGCAAGGACGATACGGCAAGAGGCAGCGGGGGTCAGCTGGCGTGCTGTTGCACCCAGGTCACATACCGGTCCATCCAGGCCTGGAGGAGGGGCTTGCTGGCAGGGCCGATGGAGCCGTCGGCCTCGAACATCCCTTCCCTGAACTGGAGAAAGGTTTCGGGCTGGCCCATGGTGGGCACATCGAGATAGGCCAGCACATTGCGCAAGTGCTGCTGCGCCACCGCCGTGCCGATGGCGCCGACGGAGATGCCGATGACCCCGGCGGGTTTGCCTTCCCAGGCACTCTGGCCGTAGGGCCGAGAAGCGATATCAATGGCGTTTTTGAGCACACCGGGGATGGAGCGGTTGTATTCCGGGGTGACGAACAGCAGCCCTTGGGCCGATTTGATTTCGCTCTTCAGCCGTTGGACCTGCGGCCCATCGTTGCCGTCGTCGTCCTGATTGTAGAGGGGGAGATCGTTGATGGTCACCTGTTTGAAGGTGAATTCCGGTGGGGCCAGCTTGACCAATCCATTGGCCAGGCGACGGTTGAAGGAATCCTTGCGTAAACTGCCGACAATCACGGCGATGGTATATTGGTTCATACGAACCTCCAAGTAAGTTGAGAAACAGGAGGTGGTGCTGGTGTAATTTTGCCGCCAACGGGCAACAACTGATACAGCACTAATGATCGACCAGAAGTTTCCTTTGTACCTGAGTACAGTGGTGCGGCATTGATCGATTGTCAATCATTGTTCGAATTCTAACGGGGTGCTCATGGGTGACGGAAGTTGTCAACCCGGAGGGTGGCGCTCTTTTTTCCCCATCGTTTCCCCCATCGGGTGGGAGGGGAAACGATGCGCTTGGGTTCAGAAGGTGACGACCTCAGCCGTACTCAGCAGGGTGCGCAGCTCTTTTCTCCACGCGGGGCCACCGAGTGATTCGGCCAGGAGCACGGCCAGGTGTTGCGGCACGATGTTAAGGTCGCGATTGCGCCCCAGACCGGAGATGCAGGAGGGGCAATTGGTGATGATGGTTTGTCTGTTCGAGTCGTTGCCCATTGCAGCCTGGAGGTTGTCGCGCTTGCGCTTGAGCATGGACCCGGCAATATCCGGCCGCGACAGGGCCAATGTCCCGGCCTCGGAACAGCAGCCCCCGACCGGCCTGACCTCCCCGCCTATCCGCCGGACCATCAGGGCGCCTTCGCCCTGAAGCGAGTCGTGGCAGGGGGCATGGTAGAGGAAGGACCGTTTCTTGTCCTGGGTGAAGCGCTCCGGCGCCTGTTCCAGCACAAAGAAAGAGATATCCGCCAAACCGCAACCGAACATCGTCTCCGCCCCCAGTTCGCGCAGGGCCTCGCGGCAGGTGCCGCAACTGACGATCAGACCGTCGAAACTGATGTAGCCGAGCATATCCCGGATCTGNCTGAGGATGATGGTGTCGCGCAGGGTCACGTCGCTGTGCATCCGGGTCTTGGCGTTGGCCCGGGCCGGAAAACCGCAGCAGAGATGCGACGGCGGCAGCACGACCCGCACCCCGGTCTTGAGCAGGCTGTAGATCGAGGCTTCGGCAATATTGGCATACAGCCGCTCCGACCCGCAGCCCGGAAAGTAGAACACCGTTTTCTGGGCGGTCTCCGGCGGGTTGAGCAGCAGGGCCTCGTTGAGCGAGGTTGTGGGCAGCAGGGCCCGCAGCGGCCTTTTCGAGGGCGGCATCATCGGTGACTTGAGCATGCTCACCAGCCGCCATTTCTTGGCGGACACAACCTCGGGCGCCTGGCGCAGCATCTCCGCGCCGAACCGTTGCAGGCCGGCGCCCCATTCGACCACGGCTTTGCGAAAGAGGACGTTGTAGAGCCGGTTGCGGGTCTTGAGATAATGGAGCGACATCCGGGTGGGCAGAGGCGAGTGCTTGTAGCCGCGCTCGCTGAGGATCTCGCGCTCCAGCACCGAGACCTTGGGCGGTGTCGATGTCCACCGGGCAGGGCTTGAGGCATTTGCCGCACAGGGTGCAGTGATCGGCGATTTCTTCCAGGTTTTTCAACTGGTTGAAGCGCGGGAAATGGGAGCGCTGCATGTCGTAGAGCAGGGCCTCGATCAGCGAGCCGATGGCCAGGTTCTTGTTGCGCGGATGGAAAAAGATGGTGCTGCCCGGATAGAATACGCAGCAGTCGGCCTTGCACTTGCCGCAGCGGATGCATTTCGAGATCTTCGAGGCCAGGGTCTCCAGGGAGCCGTGCTGGAGGATGCGCGCCTCCAGTTCCAACAGGTTGAAGGACGGGGTAAAGACCTTGTCGATGATATCCGGATCGACCAGCTTGCCCGGATTCATCACCCCTCTGGGGTCGACGCTGCGGCGGTAGGCGCTCAGGGCATCGATCAGGTGCTGGTCAAGGAACTTCATCTTGGTGATGCCGATGCCGTGCTCGCCGCTGACCACCCCGCCCAGGGCCACGGCCTTGGCCATGACCTCGTCGGCGGTCCCGGCGGCCCGCTGCATCATCACCCGGTCGTTGGAAAAGACCGGGATGTTGACGTGGACATTGCCGTCGCCGGCGTGCATGTGGGTGGCAATGATAATCCGCCGCTGGCGCACCTCCTCGAAAATGCGACGGATATTGGCGCTGATCCGGGGGTAGCCGCGGAACAGTTCCAGCAGGTCGGTGGCCAGGGTCTTGAGATGGACTTCGCTGCGAATCGGCTCAACGACGCGCTCGGCCAGGCCGGCCAGGGCACCGGCGCAGAGTTCGGCCGCCTTGGGGATCTTGGCCTCCAGCCAGTCGGGGTCTTCAATCGGCTCGGCGACCTGGAGATAGGCCATGATCGCCTGGACCACGTTTTCCTGGTTGTAGCGGTCCTCCTCGACATTGGTGGCGTCGACGAAGCGGGCGAACTCGGCCAGGGCCGGCAGCGGCAGGACGATGTCCTCGTTGAGCTTGAAGGCGTTGGTACGGGCGGCAATCGCTCCCAGCCGTTTGCGATCGCGCCAGAAGCGGCTGGCCTCGTCGGCATCGCTGGCGACAAAGATTTCGGTGTTGGCGTAGCGGTCCAGGAGGTGGAGCAGGGTGGCCTTGCCGCGCAGGATCTGCTCGGTGGTGTGGCCGACCATGTCGATCAGCAGCACCGCCTTGGGCGATTCGCTCCGCGCCGCCTTGAACTTGTAGTTGATCGCCCGGATGTACTCCTCGTCGAAGTGCTCCAGCGCCATCAGGGCCTCCTCGCCCCGGTTGACGAGCTGCTCGGAGATTTCGACGATCACCCGGCTGGCCTCGTCCATGTCCGGGCCGAAGAATTCGAGGCAGAAGGTCAGCTTTTTTTCATAGGCCCGATACAAAATAAATTCGGCCGAGGTGATGACGCCGTCGGTGCCCTCCTTCTGGATGCCGGGCAACCCGCCCAGGGCCTTGTTGGTGATATCCTTCCACAGCCCTTTTTTGCGGATTTCGTCGCCGCGCAATGCAATCTGTCGCAGCAGCGCTCCCTGGCGGTCGAAGACCTCGTAGACCACCCGATCCTCGGGCATGATCTTGCGCATCGGATGATCGACCCGGCGCACGGTCAGCAGGCCGGCGCCGGGCATGGCGATAGTGTAGGCCAACAGGTTGTCGATGGCCGTGCCCCAGAGGACCGCGGTCTTGCCGCCGGCATTTTCCGAGATGTTGCCGCCGATGGTCGAGGCCCAGGCGCTGGTGGGGTCGGTGGCGAACACCAGGCCGTGTTGGTCGGCATAGTGCATGGCGTCCTGGGTGATGACCCCGGCCTCGAGCCGGAGCACCGCCATCTGCGGGGTGGCGCCGTCATCGCCGCGAAATGCGCGGTAATCGATGCCATGGATGCGGTTGAGCTTCTCGGTGTTGATCATGACGCAGCCCCCGCTGACCGGTACGGCCCCGCCGGTGAGACCGGTGCCGCCGCCGCGTGGAATTACGTGCAGTCCCAGGCTCTCGATGGCCGTGAGCAGGGCCGGCATCTGCTCCTCTGCTGACGGCCGGACCACAGCCAGCGGCAGGTGGAGCCGCCAGTCGGTGGCGTCGGTGGCATGGCTGATCAGGCTGAAGGGGTCGAAGCAGACGTTGTCGTTGCCGATGATCGCGCCGAGGCGTTTGCGGATGACGGTCCGGCTGGCCGAGGCACTGCCGATCTCCTTGTGCAGCCCCCGTATCCGCTCCCGGCAGAGACGGACCAGATTGACTACCTTGTCGGTCCGCTCCGGATCGACCCGCACCTTTTTGGCCGTGCCTTCAATGATATCGAGATCCTTCTTCATGGTTCTGAAGAAGGAACGGCGGCGGCGGGGCGAATCGATCAGCTCCTGGTAGAGAAAGGGGTTGCGATGGAGAATGAACAGGTCGCCGATGCAGCGCATCACCAGGCGGGCGGACCGGCCGGTGACCCGCTGGCTGCGCAGTTCCTCCAGGTCGTCCCAGACCGTGGGGCCGAAGAGGTGATTGATGATCAGCCGGTCGTCGGCCGAGGTGAAATTATAAGGAATCTCGCGGTAGTTGGTGGTGTTCATGCTGTTTGGTTATCCGGAAAAAAACAATGCTGTGGGCAAGAGCAGCGACCCGCCACCACCAAAAGGATGCGGCCTGGACTGTCGAAAAGCGGTCGACGGAAAGGTTGCTGCCGGGTTGTACTCGTACTCGGGAAATGAAAAGCGTCTTGTCGGGAAAACTGCCGAAGGGGTCGTAGAGGAAACACAATCTATAACGCTTCGTACCACACTCATAGCGACTGTGCAAATACTTCGCGCCATAACCGGCAGGGCACGTTTGCCGTTTGGCGCTTCCAGGTTCAGGTGATCCGCAGGTTTGCCTGGATGGCCCGGGCCAAGGTGTCAATGGTAAAGGGTTTATGGATGAACGCCCGGATGCCCAAGGCCTCGACCTGCTGTTCGCTGACAAAATCGCTGAATCCGGTGCAGAGGATGACCGGCATTTGGGGGCGAATCGCCAGAATTTTACCGGTCAACTCCTTGCCGGTCATGCCGGGCATGGTCATGTCCGTCATCACCAGGTCAAAGGCGTCGGGTTGCTGCCGGAACAGGTCCAGGGCCTCGGCGCTGCTTGTTGTCCCAACGACCTCATATCCCAAAGCGGTCAGGATATCGCTTCCCACCTGGACCAACATCTCCTCATCGTCGACCAAAAGAATGCGGCCTTGGCCGGAGGCCAGCGGTTGCAACGCGGGCGGGTGGTGCGCAACGGCCTCCTGCTCTTGGGGAAAAAGGAGGGTAAAGGTGGTTCCGAAACCCGGTTCGCTGGACACCGTAATCGCGCCGTTGTAGCTGGCGACAATACCCTTGACCACGGCCAGGCCGAGACCGGTCCCCTTGCCGACCCCTTTGGTGGTGAAATAGGGGTCGAAGATCCGCTGCAACACCTCCGGCTCAATGCCCGGTCCGGTATCGCTGACCGTGAGGCACACGTATCGGCCGGGGGACACCCCCGCGAACCGGCGGGTCCGCGCCGTTCATCAATGGTGAGCGGTGAAAGGGTGACTTCCACCACCCCGCTTTCCGCGCCGATGGCATGGGCGGCATTGGTACACAGATTCATCATGATCTGATGGACCTGCGTCGAATCAGCCAGGGTCACATCCTCATCGGGTTGGCAGGAAAAGGTGCGCTGGATTTCAATGTGGGAAGGCAGCGTTGAGCGCAACAATTTCAGCGTTTCCTTGAGAATGGGCGTCAGGTGCAAGGGTTTCCGTTCGTGCTTGGATTTCCGGCTGAAGGTCAGGATCTGCTGGACCAGATCCGCCGCCCGGTTGCAGGAGATGAGGAGCTGGCGCAGTCGCCGCTGTTCACGGCCACCTGAGGGCAGGCTCTGTTGCAGCAACTCGGCATTGCCCATGATGGCGGCGAGGATGTTGTTGAAATCGTGCGCTATGCCACCGGCGAGCGTGCCGATGGCCTCCATCTTCTGGGCCTGACGCAGTTCATCCTCCAGCCGCAGTTCATGGGTGACGTCCTTGTGGGTGCTGACGTAATTGATCACCGTCCCGTCCTTGTCCCGGACCGGTGAGGAGGCGACCTCCGCCTCGTAGGTGGAGCCGTCTTTCTTGGTACAGGTCATCTGCCCGGTCCAGGTTCTGCCCTCTTCCAAGGTGGCGCGGATGGCACGATAAAACGGGCGGGAATGTTTCTTGTTTTCCAGAACCCGGGCGTGCAATCCGATAATTTCCCGACGGTCGTAGCCGCACATCCGCTCAAAGGCAGGGTTGGCGTAGAGGATGGTGAACTCCGTATCGGTGATGAAGACGGCCTCGGTGGTCTGTTCGATGGCGGTCACCAGGCGGAGATGTGTCGTCTCCGCTTGTTTCCGTTCACTGATGTTGATGATCGCCGCCAGGCTCTGGCGGGTGCCGGGCAGCAGCGTCGCGGTGACCACCGCGTCAAAAACCGTTCCCAGCGGACCGTGCAACCGGCATTCATAGGTTTGGGGCGCGACTCCCGGTTTGGTGCGGCGGAGGCGGTGGTAATTGATCATCCGCTGGAGGTCATCGGGATCGGCCACCAGCATGGTCCATTTCATGCGGCCTTCCACCTCTTCCTTCTTGAAGCCGGTCAGGGTCTCGAACTCCTTGTTGGCCATGGAAATGGTCATGTCGTCTTCAATGAAGATGAGGGCCGTGCCGGAATTGTCGAAGATAGTGCGATATTTCTCTTCCGATTGCCGCAGGGCGTCCTCGGCTCGCCGCCGTTCCTGGTAGAGTTCGGCGTTCTCCAGCGAGATCGCCGCCTGGGTGGCCAGCAGTTCCAGTGCCGTGATTCTTTGCGGAGAAAAAGCGCCTCTCATCAGATTGTTTTCGAGGTAGAGCAAACCAATGAGCCGTGCCTGCCGCATGACCGGCAGACAGAGCAGGGAAACCGGTTTTGCCCTGGTGATATACGGGTCTGCGGCATACCCGTTGGTCGTCGAGGCGTCATCGAGGATGACAGGGGTGTGGCTTCGTTTGACGTAATTGAGAATGGAAACCGGCAGAGTCGTCTCATTGACCAATGCCCCGGTTTGCGGTTGCCGGACCCTGATGGCGCCGTCATCGATCCAGGCCTCGGCCTCGATGGCCAGGGTCGATCCGTGCTCGCAAATCAGGTATCCTCTCTGGGCGCCGGCATTTTCGAGCACGGTCTGCATCAGGATCTGCACCAGGTTGGTGATGACAATCTCCTCAGAGATTGCCTGCGAGGCCTTGACCACGGACAGGGCATCCAGCGCGCCGATAGCCATCTCCTGCTCTCGCCGGCCAGAGGCGAGTCCGCTTTTGCGAAGCCACGGATACAGCGTATCCATCTGGCGAACCTTGCCGCCGGCTCCCCAGCGAGAATAGCACTCCCTGGCTTTGCGCAGATAGGTTTCGGCAATGGTGTTGAATCCGTGGTGGAGGTAAAAACGGCCGGCCAGCTCACCGGCCAGCCCCTCGTCCTGGATAAACCCCTGGGTCGCGGCCTCCTGAATAGCCTGGTCGTACAAACGGCCCGCCGCGAATTCCTTGCCCGCGATCCTGGCGGATTCCGCCTCAACCAGGGCGTGAAGATGGCTGAAATTTTCCGGGCAATGCTCCATCCAGAGGCGAAGTTGCGCCTGATTGTGCTCCAGGGTGGCGAGGATCTCGCTTCGCGCCGCTGCCGCGGCCTGGTCGAAAGAGGCGATCAGCACGAGCGAGGAGGAGACATTGAGCGCCGCCACCGAGATGGAGCTGGAAAAATAGCCGAGCATGCCTTGGGCGGTGGTGATCGCCTGGCGCGCCTCTTCAAGGCAACCATAGAGGTACAGGATGTGCGCCTTGAGCACATGGTAACGGCCCAATGCCCCGAAGCTCCGATGCTCCTGACAGGAAGCGGCATACTCGGTTTCTCCGGCGATTTCCCGGATTCCTTTGGCGGCAACAGCGAGCAACCCGCCGCCGTCGTCCTGCTCGAGAGCGGTTATCGCCAACCGGAGCCCCAGTAGGGTATCGCTTGCCCATTGATTTTTGGTTTTTCCGGTGAAAGAAAGCAGTTCGGGGATCGTTGCCCGGAGGGTTGCCAGGCGTTCACCGCGATAAAAGGGCTGAAAGAGTTTGTAGGCGAGGGTGTAGCCCGTCCACTGCATTTCCCCGGAAGCGAGCCCGGCCTCGATCCCCTGTTCATTGAAGGCGTCGGAATACTTCAGCGGCCGGACCCAGTGGCTGAGGTAATGGCCGAGCATAAAGCAGGCCTGGCATTTCTGGGCCGGCGCGTTGAACCGGTCGCTGATTTTTAGGGCCAGCTCCCCGAAGGCGTAGGCCTCCTCGAAGCGGTTCAGGGCCGAATTGAGGAACATGCCGAAGGCGGTGTAGCCGACGGTCGACTTGGGCGTGGGGCCGTATTGCAGCGAAAGGTTGACGTTGTGCAGGCTGATCAGGGCGAACAGGGTGTTGTCGGTATAGCGGGCAGGCACCACCATGTCGGCAAGGAGGGCGAGAGCGACCCGGCGGCCCGGATCGGTCATTTCCGGTTCCTCGGCGAGTGAGTCTATGGAGCGTGAACCGAGAATCTCGGTATACCTGACAAGCTGTTCGTCGAGCTCCTCGGCAAGCCGGGTCAGCGAGAGATGGATATCCAGGAGCGCCAGGGCCTGTTTGCCGGTCCGGATGGCGTCACTGTAGCGGCCGGTCAGGGTGTATTGAATGATCAGGATGGTATAGAGTTCAGCCCGTTCAAGATCGGATTGAGCCCGTTCGAGCAACAGATCGATCTGGCGTTGCGACTCGGCATAGTTGCTGTTGACATAGAGGGCGATGGCCAGTTCCTTGCGCAGGTCGTACATCAACGGGTAATGGCTCATCCAGTCACTTGCATCCATGAACTCGGCGCCCAGGGAAAAATAGGTGAGGGCAAGCCCATAAGCTGAAGAGATTTTCGCCTTTCTGCCCGCAATCAGACTCAGTGCGGCAACACGGACCCGTTCGTTCGGGTCGATAATTTTTTCCTTGCCGAGATGGAACTGGTTGATGAGGTCAAAGATCCGTTCTTCAATCATCTCCGCCGGCGTGCCGGCAAGCATCAATCTGCCGATATGGCAATGCATGGCGGGGCGGTGACCGGCAGGGATGAGCGAATAGGCGGATTGCTGTACCCGGTCATGAAGAAAGGTATAGGTGGAGCCTGTCAGACCGGGAAGAATCAAGCCGACCTGGATCGCTTCCCGGAGTCGCTCCTGCATTTCCGGTTCGGTGCAGTGGCTCACCGATGCCAGCACCGCCAGGGTGAAGGTGTTGCCGATGCAACTGGCAATACTGAGAATGCGTTGGGTTTCCGGGCGCAGCTTTTTCAGATTGCCGACCATGAGATCAACCACATTGTCGGCATACCCTTTGGTTTTGATGGCGTCGATATCCCAGCGCCATTTCCGGGCGCCATTGTCGACCCCGACCAGATGTTCACCGTGGAGCGTTCGCAGAAACTGGATGGTAAAAAAGGCGTTGCCGCCGGTCTTTTCATAGACCAGCCGGGCCAGGGAATCAACCTGGGCCTGGGCGGAGTGAAAAGTGTCCGCCAGCAGATGCCGGAGATGGGCAAAAGAAAGCGGCTGCAACGTGATGGTCGTGACCGTGCAGCCGGTAGCGCGGATAGCTGCAAGCCGGGGCATCAGGGGATGGGTAGGCCCGACCTCGTTATCGCGATAGGCACCGATGAGCAGCAGATACCGGGTTTGTTGATCGGCAAGGATATGTTCCACCAGTCCCAGACTGGCGGAATCGGCCCACTGCAGGTCATCGAGAAACAGGACCAGCGGGTGCTGCTCTTCGGCGAAGACCCCCATGAACTTTCGGAAAACGGTTCTGAACCGGTTTTCCGCCTCGTTCATCGGCAGTTCGGCCACCGGTTGCTGCTTGCCGATAATGTGCTCAACCTGCGGGATAATATCGACAATCAACTGGCCGTTGATGCCCAGGGCATTCCACAAACGCACCCGCCACTCTGCCAGGATTTCCTCCCGTTCAGCCAGAATTTGCCGGATCAGTTCCTCAAAGGCCTCGATAATGGTGGCGTAGGGAATATTTTTTTTATACTGGTCGAACTTGCCCCAGATGAAATGCCCCTGCCGCCGGAGCACCGGTTTGTCCAGTTCCCGTACCAGAGAGGTCTTGCCGATCCCTGAATAGCCGGCAACCAGCATCAGCTCGGGGGTGCCGTCCCGGACAACCCGTTGCAGACCTTGGAGGAGCGTTTCGATCTCCTTCTCGCGGCCGTAAAGGCGGTGCGGAATGTACAACTGTTCTGCGGTATCGGATGCTCCCAGGACAAAGGGGGACAGATAGCCCTGCGCCTGCCATTGCCGGGCGCACTGCTCCAGGTCGCGTTGCAGACCGCTGGCGGACTGATAGCGATCCTCTGCCGCCTTGTTCAGCAGTTTCATGACGATATCTGAGAGCAAGGAAGGAATGGTGTCCAGGAGGTCTGCGGGTGATTTCGGCAATCGGGCGACATGACAATGGGCCCACTCCAGCGGATCCTCTGCCGTAAAGGGTAACCGGCCGGTCAGCATCTCATAGAAAACGACCCCCAAGGAATAGAGGTTGGCCCGGCTGTCGATTTCCTGATTCAGGCGCCGAATCTGCTCGGGCGACATGTAAGCCAGGGGTTCGTCGCCACCGGGCAAGGGGGAAAAGGAGCCATGCAACCGTGATGTCAGGGGGGCGCTGAACTGGTCCACAAGCACGACGGCATCGTTTGAACCGGCGGGAATAAGGATATTGCGCGGCATGACATTGCCCTGGGGAAAACCCTGCTTATGACATTCAGCCAGGGCAGCGGTGATGCGAATGGCAAGCGACAGAAAGGTGCTGATATCCATGTGTGGATCGTGGCGACAGGAAAGATGGTCGAGTTCCTTGCTCTGCATATGTGAGGGTGGCAAAACTGAAGTTGAGCGCGCGGGACTCCCACGTAACCCTTGTGACGCACAAGCTCCGTACTGTCGAAGCGAGGTGCAAAATCAACGGGGGACCGGATGCGACCGTGATCGGGATGAGGTAGAGCCACCCCATTGAAAAATTAAGAATAGTATAGGGTTCCCCGGGTATGAATGCAAAGAAAAGAAGTGGTTCGGGGTGAAGACTTGCTTGAGAACGCCTTCTTTTCCGTCCTGGATCCGGAAGTGGGCCCACCTGGAAAACCGAAGACAGGCGCGTGAGTGAGAAGAAAAAGAAAAACGGTCGCCTTCTGAGGCAACCGTCGGGTGCTTTCCGGGACGGCGTCTTCTTGCTGCCGTCCCGGAAAGATTGAGGAAAAATTACTGAAATCAGCCGAGATAGAAGTTGGTCGGGTCGATGGCCCGGATGATCTTGAGCTCTTCATCGGTGGGAGCTTCTGTCTCGACGACGTTGGGAGAGACCTTGAGGTCCCAGGCACAAGCTGCCTTGATCTTCTCCACCGTCTGTCCCGGGAAGTACTCGGCCAGGTACATCTCCTTGGTGTCTTCGTCGAACCGATAGACGCCCATGGTGCTGACCACGCAGTCCGGTCCGCCTCCGATCATGCCAAGCGCTTCGCGCTCACCCTTGCCACCGAGATAGCCGGGGGTGGTCACATAATCGACTTTCTCGACGAATTTCTTTTTATCCTGAGGCAGGATGGCAAGAACCCGTTTGCCGGAGGTAGCCATGTCGTTGGCACCGCCGCTGCCGGCAAAATAGGTAAAGCTGTCCTTCTTGCCCCAGTCGCCGACGCCGGTGGAGTTGATGTTGCCGAATTTGTCGATCTGAGCGCCGCCGATAAAGGCGACGTCAACCTCGCCGCGCTGCAGGGCCGCCATGGTGGCCAGCATGCCGAAGGCCGCGTCGGCGCCAGTGAACAGGCACGGATCGTCAACGGTGATGGCCAACCCGGGAGCAGCAGTGGCCCGGATGGCGCCGCCCTCGGTGAACATAACCATGTTTTTCGCGTGGGTGACCATCGCGTATCCGGCAACAACCAGCGGCAGGCCGACGCCAACGAAGACAACCTCGCCGTCCGCGATTTCCTTAGCGCAGCGGATGGCCATGAGTTCGGTCAGTTTGTATGCAGGTGCAGTCATGATCAGTTACCCCCTTTTTTAGCGGCGAGTGCCTCTTCGTGAGCTTTGAGACGGTCGTCAGTGTACAAGGGCACCCCCTTCCAGCATGCCGGATCATGATAGCCGTAGTCGACTTCCAGTTTCGGTTTGAAGCCGAGCGTCGGTTTGAGGCGATCCAAACCTTCCTGTCCGAATTTCGCTTTGTATTTCTCGATATAGGCGGCGTGATCCGCACACCCGTAGACCCATTCGTCGAGGAAGGCGGGGAGAAGTTCCCCGTGCCGCTCATATTTGCCCTGATACTGGCTGAAGCGGATGTCGAGACCGTAGTAGCCGCGGCAGGCGGAAGGATGGGCGCCGTAGGGGCAGTGGACAACGGCCAGGGTCTTGTAATAGGGAACGATGACGCGGTCGGGATCGCTTCTGATCTCTTCCGGCTCGACGATTTCCTCGCAGGTGACGATGACGCCGCGCTTGGAACCCATGGCGCCGAACTCGTCGGTAACGCCGCGGGTACCGTAGGAAACCACGTTGCCCAGACGGTCGGCCTTCTGGGCGTGGATGATGGCCACGTCGGCGCGCCAGGCCCGAACAACGGTTGTTTTTTCACCGGTGAACGGATCTTCGACGAATCTGATATCAGTAGGATTNTGCTTGGGCATGTCGGTGCCGATATTGCCCTTGACCGGAATGAAGGGGACGCCGAGGAAACCGGCGATCAGGGCGCTGGTCGCCCCGAAGTTGGAGATGTCGTACCGTTTGAGATGCCCCTTGTTGAAGGCCCGGCGGATGGCATAGGGTGCCTTGACATACCAGTTCATGATCCAGGCGGAGTGGATCTCGGTGACGCAGCCGGCGCCGACGAGGATATCCAGACCGCCGACGTCGGTCGATGATTCAATGGTGGTCAGGTGTTTTTTCTTCTGTCTGATGATTTCATGCGTCAATGCCATGGGGACCATGATCTGGAATCCACCATAGTAGACCGTGTCGCCATCATGGATGTATTTTGCTACTGCATCCTTGAGCGTCATCCTTTTGTCGAGATCCATTCCATTCTCCTTCTGATTATCCTTCGTTGGGTTGAAAAAAGAACTGAACAATGCTGAGAATTTTTCGAATACCAGAGTACACCTCCTTCCTAAGGTTCAAAAGACTCAGGGGAAAAACTCGCTTGCCGACACGTTCTCGAATGGTTGCTTGCACCTCCTTTTCCTGTAGTTCAACTCTGATTCGGAAAGAGCGTCTTTTTGAATTATCCAGGCCGATAGCAGTGGGTATTGCCTATAATTACGTGTTATTGCGCAAATTGGGGCGCTAGGGCTCGATAAATCCCCTGGCGCTCAGTCTTTCGTAACAAGAACGACAAAGATAATAGACACGGACATTGCCGCAGCCGGTACCGTAGAGCTGCAAAAGGAAGGTGCAGTCAGGGCAGCTCGGCAGCATGCATCTGCTTTCACAAAAAGTGAAATTCTCTTCAGGCAGACCGCATTCGTCGCAGTTGCGCGGAAAAATAGACATGTTTCTTTATCTGAAAAAGCTTTTGTTTATTGAAACAACTACTTGTTCAAGCAATAAATCTTTAAGCTACAACTCTATAAAGAAACTGCAATGAAACGGGGTGGGACAAGACTGCAAAAGAACAGTTTACAACTGAAAAATACAATCCTTGTATATGCGGTGCAACGTGCTATGGAAAGACCCTTGAGGCACATGGTGGTATTTTGGGTGCGCTCAAGCTTTTCTGCCGACAATCTTTAATATACTGGGTCATTCTGTCAACTCATTTTTCGGATTGAGAATGCTTTTCCGTTGTGCCGGGGCGGCTGGGTCCTATGGGTTCGGGTCGCTGCCCGGAAGAAGACGCACGAGGGGATAGGGTCAATATTTCTCGCAGCAATGCGACCTTGCCGCCGCAAAACTCGACTTTCAGCCGGGACATGCGTTACGAATCGGGGAAGATTGTCCAGAGGGAAAAAAACGGGATTGAAAGGCGGCGCGGGCCTCGCTGGAGCCGATAATCGCCACCAGGTCCTTTTCCCGGAAACGGTAGTGCGGGACCGGATTGGGTTCCAATTGGCCGTCGCGGAGCACGCCGACCACTGAAGCTCCGGTCTTTGTGCGGATCTCGGCCTCGCTGATGGAGCGGTCGATCAGGACACTGCCTGAGGTGATGGTCACCCATTCGAGGTCGAATTGTTGCTCGGCTGATCGAAACTCTGTGAGGGTCTGGTACGGTTTGCTCCGGCTGATCCGGCTGGTAAAGTACTCCTGCCGAAGCGCTTCGGTTTGCCGTTGAATTTCGGTGACCGGGATCTGCAAGGCCAGGAGCACCTGGCGGGTCATCTCGAGACCGGCTTCCAGTTCGGGATAGACTAGGTCGGTGACATTGAGTTCCTGGAAAATTTCAAAGAAATCAGGGCCGGAAATCCTGGCCACTGTCTCGATCCGGCTGTTGTACTTCTGGGCGTGGGCAACAATGGTCCGTGATTCGATAATACCGGGGATGGTTACCACCAGGAGGGCGGCCCTGGCCATGGAGGCTGCCTCAAGGACAATCTCATGGCTGGCGTCACCGTACACCACCGGGTATCCGGCATTCTTGGCCTGTTCGATCCGGCGCTGGTCCAGTTCGATGATCACAAAAGCAACCGCCAGCCGATGGAGGCAGGCGGCGATCTGCATGCCCACCCGACCGCCGCCGGCAATCACCACATGACGATTGAAACCCTCGTCGGGAAAATTGATCGAATCCAGCGGTTCCTTCTGAAACCAGCGTTTTTTCAGGGCGTAGAGCCGGGCGGTCTGAGCGGAAACGATGGGGGTCAGAATCATGGTTATCACCGCGGTGGTGAGTACCAGGTTGTACAAATCGGCGTCGATGGAATTGGTCGATAGGCCTATTCGGGCAAGAACAAAAGAAAATTCGCCGACCTGGAATAACCCCAACCCCACGGCGATGGGAATGACGTTGCCGTACCGGAACAGCCACGAAATAACAGCAAAAATGCACCCCTTGCCCAGGCTGACCACCAGCACCAGCAACAGGATGGTGGTGAAATTGTGCAGGAGAAATGCAGGATCGAGCAGCATGCCGACCGAGGCGAAGAAGAGCAGGCCGAACACGTCGCGCAGGGGAATGATGTCGCTGAGCGCCTGGTGGCCGTAGTCGGATTCGTTGAGGACCATGCCGGCGATAAAGGCGCCGAAGGCAAAGGAAAGTCCGATCAGGTAGGTGGCATAGCCGATGCCCAGACCGATGGCAATGATCGCCAGGAGAAACAGTTCGCGGGAACCAAGTTTGGCGATGTGGCGCATCAACCAGGGCAGCAGTTTGGCGCCGAGGACGAACATGCCGACCAGGAACAGGGTGGCCTTGATCGCGGCCTGGCCGAGCGAGGCCAAGCCGGCGGCCGGGTCATTCATCAGCGGCAGGATGATCAGCATGGGCACCACCGCCAGATCCTGCACGATCAGCATGCCGATCATGACCTTGCTCGACAGGGTGCCGAGCCACCCCTGGTTCATCAGGGTCTTGAGGATCACCATGGTGGAGGACAGGGAGATCAACGCACCGAACCAGACTGCGGTCTTCCAGTCCCAGCCCATCATCCGGCCGATGCCGATGCCGATACCGATGGTCAGGCCGATTTGGAGCGGCGTGCCGACCAGGGCGATCCCTTTGACCGGCTTGAGGTCCTTGTGCGAAAACTCCAGACCAAGGGCAAAGAGCAGGAGGGCGACTCCGATCTCGGCCAGCAGTTCGATGTCATGAACCTCGGTGATGGTCAGGCCGCCGGTGTGCGGGCCGAGGATCACCCCGGCGAGGATGTAGCCGAGAATAAGCGGCTGCCGCAGCCGCTGCATCAGCAGGCCGCAGAAGAAGGCGGTGAGGACAAGGAGGATGATATCGGTGGCAATGCCCATGGGATCGGTTCGGCTGAGGACGAAAACAGGGGTGCCCGTAGGGCGGGGAGCGTTGCCGGGGAATATACCAGGGGGGAGAAAAATGGCGAGCGGATTCCCGTTGTCAGTAAACAGACGAAGGAGCGGGTCGGCAAAGAGACGATCCCGACGACCGCATCCCGTTAAGCGGGTGCAGGCAGGGGCGGTTACGAGGGGGATGACCGGTCGGTCGCCGCCCCCGCGGTCTCGGGAGCATGGGCGAGCACCTGGCGCAGGAGGCTGGCAATACTGCGGCGGGTCAGCGGTTTCAGGATGAAGGCGGTGATCCCGCCGGCCCTTGCCTGTTCCTCCGAGACAAGGCTGCTGTATCCGGTACAGAGGATGATCGGTATTTCCGGCCGGATGGCCAGGATGCGCTGCGCCAGATCGATTCCGGTCATGGCCGGCATGGTCTGGTCGGTGATCACCGCGTCGAACCGTTCGGGTTGTTCCTGAAATGCGGCCCATGCCGCCACGCTGCTGGTGTGGGCAACCACCTCATACCCCAGCCGTTCCAGCATTTCCTTGCCCAGTCCGGCCAGGATCTCCTCGTCGTCAACCAGCAGGAGCCGTTCTGTCCCCAGGGGAATCGCCTCGGCAGGTTGTGGTTTCGCCGCCGCTTCTTCCTGGTTTAGGGCCGGAAAATAGAGACGAAAGACCGTGCCCGTCCCCTCGGTGCTTTCGCAGGTGATGAATCCGCCATAACTGGTGATGATGCCGTGAACAATGGCCAGGCCCATGCCGGTGCCCTTGCCAACGGTCTTGGTGGTGAAATAGGGGTCGAAGATCTTGTCCCGAATCTCCGGCGAGATGCCCGAGCCCGAATCGCTGACCGACAGGAGGACAAACCTGCCGGGATGCACCTTGGGTTGATGCTGGAGATCGTGCCGGGAGAGTACGCGTTCCTCGANCCCGATCTCGAGGATGCCCCCCCTCAGCTCCATGGCATGGAAGGCGTTGGTACAGAGGTTCATCAAAATTTGATGGATCTGGGTCGGATCGGCGAGAATGGCCTTGGTGCCGGGATCGACCCGCAGCCTGATGGCAATGGTCGAAGGGAGAGAAGGGCGGAGAAGCCCAACGACCTCCTTGACGACGTCGACCGGCCGCAACGGGATGCGCTCCGTCTTGGCCTGACGGCTGAAGGCGAGGATCTGTTTGACCAGGGCGGCGGCACGATGACCGGATTCCAGGACCTTGTCGAGGTCGTTGGCGGCCATCGAGCCCGAGGGGAGGGTCTCCCGCGCCATCTCCGCATACCCGAGGATTGCCCCGAGGATATTGTTGAAATCGTGGGCAATGCCGCCGGCCAGGGTGCCGATGGCTTCCAGCTTCTGCATCTTGACGAGCTGGGCGTGCAGATTTTTCCGGTCTTCCTCGGCCTGTTTTCGTTCGCTGATGTCGACATGGGTGCCGACCATTCTCAGGGCGCGGCCATCGGCATCCCTCGCCACCGCCTTGCCCCTGCCCTGGATCCATTTCCAATCACCCTGATGCATTTTCATCCTGTATTCGACCACAAAGGAGGCGCTGCGGTTGGCTATGCAGTCTTCGTTGGTGGTCAGGACGAGGTCTCTGTCGTCGGGGTGGATGGTCTCGATCCATGCCTCCGGCGAGTATGGCCGCGACTGGTCATCGTACCCGAGCATCTGCCAGTATCCGGGGCTGTAGTAGACCGTATTGGCAGCGATATCCCAGTCCCATAATCCGTCCTTGGTCGCGTCCATGGCCAGACGGAATCGTTCCTCGCTCTGTCGCAATTCCCTGGTCTTGCGATCAACGGTTCTTTTCAAAAACCAGGAAAAGCCGGCAAAGACAAACCCCGCCCCGCTCACCGTCAGAAATCCGTAGACTATCCAGGGGGAGAGCGACCACCGGGAGCTATACGCACCCATCCAGTAATTGAGCTGTTGGTAGTAGAAGGAGTCCTTGTCCCGCTTCCACCGGGAAAGGTGGGCGTCAATGTGGCTCAATAGCTCGTGCTGGGCGCCTTTCTTGCTCGCAAAGTAGATGGAAAAAGGGCTGAACATGATCGAACTGGCGGCAAGGTCATACTCGCCGGCATGCCGTAATCCGAAATGTTGGGGCGCGACGCCGGCATCGACCTCGCCTTTTTGTACCGCGGCAAACACCTCGGCGTGGGTGGAAAGTTCAACGATGTCGCACTGGACACTCAATTTTTCCGCTGTTTGCAGGAAATTTTTTCCGCTGATGTCGTTGCGCATGATGGCCACGCGCCGTCCGGCAAGATCCGAGATGTTCTTTGATGCTCCATCCGGCCTGATAAAGACCTGCCCCCACAGTTCGGCAACCGACTCGTAGCTGTAGTCCATGACCTTGCTTCGCTCTTCGGAGTAGGCGACCGAGGGCATCAGGTCAATCTCCCCCTTTTGCAGGCGTTCCAGACCCTCGGCCCAACTGACCGGGACAAATTCTATTTTCCAGTCTTCATCCCGGATGATCTCCCGGAGCAGCTCCGGGTTCAATCCTCGAGCTTCTCCTTCTTCATTAATATAATTGAGCGGGGCAAAGGGAAAAATACCGACCCGAACAGTCCCCTTCGGCCCTTTCTCGGCGGCGGGGAGAGGAGCGGGAAGCAGGGAGAGGCCGAAGAGCAAGGCTAGGGACGCAAGGAGGAAAGCCGCCCGGTTGTGTCGTGGAATCATTGTCCTGTCGATGGGGAGGAAAAAAGAACAACGACAGCGGCTGGAAGAGGGGGCGGCATTCGACCCTGCCGTGCCTTGAAGGCAACGACCGGTTGGGAGAGTAAGTGCAGGTGCCGCATCAGAGGGCAGCATGGTGTCGTATTCCTCGCCGTGACAGGCAAAAAGGAGGTTTTTTCGGGCGCTTTTTCTTCCTGACGGCGCTCCCTTCGGTGAAGGGAGCGCGTGCGACAGGGGATTCATCCGGCCGCCGCGCCTGTGCT
>JGI24731J21663_1000901_pt1 | contig 27132 bp, 22 predicted proteins | sample EPASupsiteHSE605_FD_21663 | JGI IMG/M metagenome (IMG submission 21663) | reverse complement strand
TTCTGAAAATTGTCTCCCTTTTGACATCCCTCAATGAAATATATTATATATCGCTGATTCTTTTATAATTAGTTGTCTTTTTATTATGAATCGGGAGAGCAGATTCAAAAACATCTGAAAATGAAGGTTATTTAATGTAGCATCTGTAATGTTAATAAAGACTTTACCATAATAATCTGTTTTTAATTCGGGAAATATGAATCATTGAGTAATTGGTTTTCTCTCCTTGAATCATTTTCACTCAATAACCAGAAAAGGAGATACCCATCTAATACTATGATCATTTTTTTGTCATTAAAACAACATGGTTTTGAAAAATTTGAAAATCGTTGATTTGACGTAAATAAGTTTGTATAGAATTTCAGATAAATTATAATGATCAAATTAATAGATATCCAAGTATTTCGAACCATAATATTTCTTGGTCTTTTTAATACTGTTTCAAATGAATATAAATCGAAACATAATCTAATGATAACCATGCTTGGATGTCTAAATGAAAGCATAAACCAAGGAAGGTCATATGACCAAATTGATATTAACATTAATAATTGTTTCTTCTCAAGATTATCACAATTTTCTGGATATGGAGGAGTTATATATGCATCAGGATCATATTCAATGCTTGTTTCATCTTCGATGTTCATTAATTGTCTTTCAAGCGATGGAGGGGCAATTTATTTCTTATCCCCTGTATCATTTCTAAAAAAGATATGTGCCAACCAATGTTATGCTTCATCACATTATCATTTTGCTTATATTAGAGCCTCAGAACAAAATGAAATTATGTATTTATCATTGTCATCATGCTCTTTGGAGAAATATGGATTCAATTCTATATACTTATCTTCTGGTAATCAAAGTTTTACATATTCAAATAGTTCAATGAACAAAGCTTATCAAACTTCTGGAATTAGTATTGCTAATCCTTCTTCTTTTACAAGTTCTCATTGTACCTTCTCAAACAACAGAGTTCAGAATGGTGTATGTATAGAATTCTATTTTAACTCTGGAACAATGTTTTTTAACAATATTATTGATAACAATAGTCCATCTTGGGGAATATTATTAGTTTATGGAGGAACCCCCAAAATATATTATTGCATTTTCGATTTGAATCAAAACTTATTATTTTATATTGATACAGGTTCTCTTGAGGTGTCTCATTGCTTCTTGTATCACACTCTCATATTTTCCCCTTTAGCATCGATATCAATGTCTAACAACAATTCAATAACAAAACAGCAAACATATCAAATTCAATTCTTCATTTCACAATACTGCTATGCCGATATTCCTCTTCTAGAACAAACACCTATGAATTCTCCTGGTCTAACACAAACTATTAAGAGCTTTCATAATGATGAAAAATGTTCTTGTCCTTTTGTGAAATTGAAAAAAATTGATATCTTGTTCTCATGTTCGTTCATTCTTCTCCTGATTGTTGACAAACCACATATTTAAAACGCAACCTTTTTATGTTTTTTAGTCAAATTATAGATCTTCAATTAATGATTAAACAATACGAGAATGATCATTTCAATTTATATAAAACTATTAACTATTTATGTTCAAATACAAAATTCAAGCTAAAAATATATATTGCATATTCTTTAAGCCTCCAATGTTTGAGGATATGAAGAATAGTGCTGATGAAAAAAAAGCAACAAGTTGTGAATTCAAATCATAAAAAATCTATTGAAAATGTTGTTATCCTTTGCTGTGTTATCCATTTCTCAAACCAGGCTCTATATTGTGAATGAAGCTAACATTTTCCTTTCAACTTTTAGTGATCTTTCCCAAAATAATGGGAGAGGAGGCGCCATTGAAAAGGTTGGTTCTGTAAGATTGGCAGTTAAACACTCATTTTTTAGGAGATGTACCGCAAAAACCAGTGGCGGAGCGATTTATAATAGTGATGGATATATTGCTTTTTATAGGGTTTGCTTTTCATCATGTAACCTTGTGAATGTTGTTGATAACAACTTTGGGAATGCAATTTATTTGATCAATTCACAAAATGAAGTTAATGAATCATCTGCTAATCTGTGCGGGCAATCAGTTTCATCTGCTGCTGATTCTCCTTTTGTTTTTTGGACAGGTACCCATAAAGCTTACAACCATAATTACACAAACTGTCATGGAACCGGAGGTTCTGCAGGGCCAAACATTCTTGGTGCCCAAGTTGGTTCATATTGTCGATATATTAATGCAGATACTGCTACAAGCAGTCATGGAATGATAATTGTAACAAGCTCTTTTACATTTTCATACATCAACCTAATCAGGATAACAACTAATTCAAACAAACAGTTTTTCTATTCGGAAGGATCATCTTCAACTATTTCAAATTGTAACTTTTTCTTAAATTCTTTCTCAGTGCTACAAAGCCATTCAACTTTGGTTTTTTCAAACTGCTATTCAGATTTCACTGGAACAAGTGGAATTACCAAAACCACGTTCAGAACATGCAAAATAACAATAATTGAAAACGGTATGTGTTTGGTTACACCTAATATTCCAACACATTCATGGTCATATAAGAAGAATGATTTAATAATTCTTTTAGAGTTTTTAATTTTAAAAATATGATTAAATAAAAAAAATAAAATTATTGCTTCTGGCGAGAGTCGAACTCGCGGCCTTCCGCTTACTAGGCGAACGCAATAACCACTATGCTACAGAAGCTCCCGTTTATAATTCTCTATAATTACTTCTGTTTGATATTTGGGTTCATTTTCGTTTTTCTGTGGTCTATTCATTACTTGGATTAATAATCCAAATTGATCAATCAATTCTTCTTGTTCGCAATTCCATTGTAAAACCCCACCATATTTATTAATCAATCCTATTGCGCAAAGTATTTCTACAAATACTCTTATTCTTGTTGAACACACACCTATTTTTTTTGACAATTTTTGGACAGAAATTTCCTCAATAATCAAAAACATCCGGATTTGATTTAATATATTAAAGCTTGAGAGATTGGGTTTGTTTGGGTTTTTAACAAAGCTAAAAAATTGTACCCCTTTATCATTAATCCTGGTTTCAAAGGCTCCAGATAGAAGCACTCTTTTCAACTCATTAATAATTCGCTCAGATGATTGCTCGGGATCATTCTTCTTAATAGCAATGTATCCTTCCAAAAGCGTGAAGCTTTTTTTGCGTTTCATCTCTTTTTTTAGGATGTCGTAAAGCAACTCCATTTAGTTCTGTTTATACATCAATTACAACATCATTTTCCCAAAAAATTACGGAGAACCTGTGTAAAAAGGTACTTTTCTTCGATAAAAGGGCAATGTCCGCTATTGTTAAACATATAAAGCTGGCTGTGAGGAATATTATCATGAAGCTCTTTAACACAGGGAAATGGTGTTTGTGGATCAAATTTTGAGCCTGTTATGAGTGTTTTTGTTCTTATTTCCTTAAGTCTTTGACTGAAATCCACATTCCATATTGAGTCTGCCCACTGAAATCTACTTGGTATCCTCAGTTTCTTGAATTCTGGTACAATAGGGAACGGTTCAAAATATGATTTGTTATGGAAACTGACTGCAAATATCAGGTTCATGAGTTGGTTGTGATCAAAATGATTACCAAATCCGAGTTTCAGGCGCAAACCCCATAATGCAAGTTTCCAAAAACCCTTTGAATACCACTTCCATGCACTACCAGGCATTCCCCACTTTAACGATGATCTAAAACCTGATAAAGAATTAATTAGTATTAGTTTTTCTCCTGTAATATTGGGATATTTTAGTACAAATGCAATTGCACATAACCCTCCCATACTGTGTCCAATGATATCAATTTTTCCATTTACACCAGCAAATTTAATAGCTTCAAAAGCAGAATCAGCCATTTCATCTATTGACGGTTCGGATTTTCTAAATGAAGAAAATGTCCCTGGTGTATCAAAAGTTATAACTCTTCGACCCATAGAAACTAACATGCTGAATAAATCACTGTAAACTATACTTTTCATGGCTCCAGAATGAGGATAAGGAAACAGAACAATTGGATCCCCAGTTCCTCTTTCATATATACATAACCGGTTAACTAAATATGAACAATTTGTGTATGGAGCATTATAGTACTTATATTCATGGTTTTGCAAATACTCCCTTATACTCAATATGCTAAAAACAACAATAATCATTTTAGCTAAAAAATAAACACAAATAAAGAATACAATATTCGTGTTGAGCTGCGAAAAGATGTTTTGGTGCTGTCGTAAGTTATGAGGCATTTCATTTTTGATAACAAGCTAAATGAATGCATGGTTCTTTCAACATGGTTAAACTGACATGATTGACAAACCATTTCGGTTTCTTGGGCAGGTATCGAAAGAATACAATTTTCAAGTGTTAGGTAACAATTCCCTCCAGTATTGTAGATTATTTTACTTCCACTATCAATAATGATGAAATTGCGGATGGTTGTTGTAGTATTTTGGCAATATATTGTTCCTTGTGTACAAGTATTATTTATCAAATTAGCGAAAGAATGGTCTCCAACAATTGCAATTTTATATAATGATAGTGCAGAATATGCGGTGCATAAATGTGTATTCAAAAAACTGATTTTGGAATGAAAAGAATCAGAATGAAGTAATCCGCATATACCAACAAACTTGGAAGATGTACAATTCATACAATTTGTATCTTTATAGAACGATCCATGCATAATAAAGTCATTTGACCAACCAGAATCATAATATTTTTGAGAAAATAGAGATGAACAATACAAGAAATATGTAAGATTCTTTGATGCTGAATAAACAGCAGACCCTTGAAAAGTAACAGTACATGATTCAAAGCAACAATGATACATTCTGCTGTTTATTCCATCAGAATAAATACCTCCTCCGTATATAGCGCTACAATTCACAAAAAGAGAATTATAGACAGATAAATCAACGCCATTCTGAAGAAAAACCGCTCCACCTCTATAATCGGTTATAAAACTATTAAATAAGATTAATCTCATAAAATAAACCCCGCTCGTAAGATTAAATGGAGCTCCTGCATTTCCAGGACCGTAATTTATCATCTGAACGATATGTAAATTAAATTTCATTGACTAAATTTTCCAAATTCATAATCATATGGATCATTTCATTAAATAATGTTAAATATAAAAAGAATACATAGAATATTCATCTATCTGGACGATGAAAAAATTGATTACTTTACAATTCATCGAGAGGTCCCTCATATCTCAGTAACTCTCGACGAAGGTACAAGAGGTATTTGCTGACTTGTGACTTAGAAAAAATCAAAAAAATGAACATGAAGCAAAAACGAAGCCCTCTCATTTGATTCGTTTTATATATGAACAAAGTCCTTATAATTTTGCATGGTGGATTCATTAATCTAATTTCTCGATCCATTAAATACATAATCTAATCTTAGTTTTTTGTTAGAAAAACATTACCAATACATAAATTAGATACTATTATCTATGTTCTTCTATGTTTTATTCCATTTTTTTGATTCTCATGATAGTAAAAGTGACATTAAATGGAGGAGATTTTTTATTATCGAATTTCTGGGCTATCTTTTAACGTAAATGAAGATCATATTAAAGAAATATTTCAAAAAATTGGCAAAGTTGTTTCGGCCAGCATTACAAAAAACCAGTTTGGCCAATCTCTTGGATATGGTTTTTTTTCATTAAGTGGACTTCAAGACAAAGAAGATCCGATATTATTTATGAATGAAGGACAGATAGATGGATGTATTGTTCATGTTACCGAGGAACCTACAGAAAAAAAGGAGTAAATTGTATATTGCTACATTAAATTTTAGGGTTAGTGTGTGGTTCTTCTGATCTAGAAGTTTGGAATTTTCCATAATTTCCTCTTCCTTTGTAGACTCCACGATCAGTTCCAACTATTAATGAACCTTTGGCGGGGCCTGGTTTGTTTCCAGTATTCTCAAATAGATTGGGGTCGTCTGCGGTCTGTCCAGATATCTGTGATTTCACCGACCCACAAAACAAACACTTATATGTAGTTCTTCCAGCAGGGGTAGATTCTTCCTTAGTAAATTGATGGATAACATTTTCAATTCTTTCATCCAGTTCTTCTTTCGTAACTCTTTCTGGGACTGTCATTTGAACCCGAGAGACTTTTTCGTTGGTTTCTTGCATAGAAATTCTCATCTTCCTGAAGAATTTTTCGACGTATTCTTTGTCTACTTTATTATCTATGAGATTCTCAACTATACGAATTCTCTCATTAGATCCATCAATTTTGAACTGAAGCTCTGTTCGTAATTGCATTAATATTGGTACAAGAGCATCTGTAAAATCGCTTGGAGGTAGAGCATTGTACACATACACATCATCAATAACTTGTGGAACAACATGACCAATTTGAGGCTTAGTAACCATATCTTTAAAATCGGTTCCATGGCTGACTTCTCCAGTATCACCTGGCAATTTAGTTTTTGTATCATATCCTTTTTCAGTATTCGTGGAATGTGTAGTATTAACATGGGGATTTTGAGGGAGTCTGGTGTTGAGTTCATGATGATGATCAACAATAATTGGTGATTCTGGCTCTGAGGGAGGTGTTGTTGGTTTAGCAATAGGCTTTATACTCAAAAACCTTGGAGATTCAACATCTCCAATCAATTTCTTGGTCTTTTTGATCTGTAAATCAACATCTATTTCAACTGCTGGCAATGGTTGAGGAGGTGTTGTGGGTTTCTTTCTCTTTTCAGGATTATTTCCATTAGAAATATGAACTTCTTTAATCCTTTCAACAATTCTTTCGGGCTGATTTTTCATGAAAGAATATAATTCTTCCCTCAAATCATGTATTTGTTGATCAAAATCATTCATCCTATAGTCAAGTTTTTGTCTAAGGGTAATTACTGCTGATTCATCAATTTTAGATTTTTGTTCTTCAATAATAGATAGCACATCATCGATTCCGATTCCATTATGTATTTTGTTCAATTTATCCTCGATATTTTGTTTAAGAAGCTGCATTCCTGTTCTCATATCAACAAGGGCTTCTCTTACAATTCTGAATTGGTCATCATATCTTGGAATTATGATTTCTGATGGATCGAATGGTGGAGAAGGTTCTTTCAATATTGGGTCAATCGTAAGTGAAGTACCATTTTGATATGTGGCCAACAATATATTGGTAGGTTCTGTATTGATATTATGATAATTTATAACCTTTGGAGGAACTTCGGTGTAAACAGTCTCTGAAGATGACGACATCCTTATATAATTACCATTTTCGCTATTATTGGATTCGTTTAAATGGTCTTCTGTATTTTTCCTCGAATATTCTATTTTTCGGCTCATGTTTGGTAGAGAATTCTTAATTAAATTCAATGATTCTTCAAGGTCATATGAATGCTTCTCCAAAGTTGAATATGTATATTTCAATAGATCACATCTCTCATCAACATGATCAATAGACGATTGGAGTTTTGAGACCTCATTATGATACTTTGATAATGCCAAATTAACTTGCTGAAGGATAGAATCAACAATAACTTTCGCATCAATAGGTGGGTGGGGACTGCTATTATCACTATCATTCTTACTACCAGAAAACCCAGATGAATTAGATGAGATAATTTGCTGCAAAATATTAATTTGAGGCAATGTATCAATAGTAAACTGCGGTGGATTAGCTGGTATTGGTCTTGAAGAACTCTCTTTAATCAAAGATTTGATTTTTGAAATATCATTGGAAAGTTTATCTTCGAAAGTCTCGATAGTCTTCGATAAAACTCGATTATTCTTACTAATTTCATTAACTTGGCTGAAAATATCTGGTGGAATCTCATCCATTCTAGTATACAATTGATTAAGTTGCTGTTGTTGGCTTACTATTCTGTTCTCTAATGTTTTCAACCTAGATTCATCTTTAATTGATGAAATCTGCTCAATAATAGACTTCATGTCGACATCTGAAGAGCTTCCATTATTCTTTGGAACTTCAATGATTATTGGTGGGCTTTCTGGAGCTTTAACTTCTGTCATAATTGTAAGATTCATCATCCTTTCAAAAACGAACTCCATTTGTTTTGTTCTAATCATTCGACCCGAATTTGACTCATGGTTGAATATATCAAGTCCCTTTGATGGTTTGATAAAAACTTCTCCATGTGTATCATATTTTTCTAAATATTGGATATCGACGTTCACAGGGGCAACGGCAGGATTGGTTGAGTCATCTGGTTTGCTAACAGGTTTTGATGCTTGCTTCTCAACTGGGGTTGTTGCCATAGATCTTCTTTTGGATGAATCGGTTTGGGCTTCATGATCTTTGTGTTCTTTGATTTCGACTCCCATAAATACACTGGAAACATGATGACCTTCATACTTACCAAAAGAATCAACTGTAGAAATTTCTTCATCCTCTTCTTCTCTGGCTGAAGTATTAGTTCCAATCGCATTTTGTGGTATTGATTGGGTTCTTTCAGAATGTCTTGTCACAGGATTAGTTTTGCTTTGATTTCTGAAGGGCAGTGTGTCTTCAGGAGGACGTGATACAATTGAGTGCATTGCTATTGTATTAGGTATACTTGTTAGAGGAGTTGCGAAACTCATCCTAACAATTGGAATCGGATCTAATTCTTTTATATCGGTCTGAGCTTCGGCATTAGCAAAAACTTTAGCTTGAAGGCGTATCATCGATGTCATTTGTGATGAGAACTCTTTATCATCCAAAAGCAATTCTGGTCTCGATTCATTATTTACGGGATTCAAAGGTGGAAGGGGCTTGGTAACAATTTTGGAATTTGATGGTTGCCTTGACTTGAGCTGTGATGAGTTAGGTTTCTCAATTTGAATCTCAACTTTTTCGGGAGCGGGCGTTATCTCTGGAGAATGATTAATGGCTACAGGGTTCCCAATACTCTGTTTTAGGGTTGTTATTTCCTGTTTTAAATAATGTATCTGTTTTCTATAGTTTGCATCTAGATCTGTGATCTGATCAATCAAGCTATTCTTAAGTGAATCAAAGGTCTTCATAAAATCTATATTTTCATTTGATGATGTATTTCCCTTGGTTTGGTTATTAAGAAGCTCGATTTTTCCCAATTTTGCATTGATCTCAGCATTCATACGTTCGAATTGGGTTGACATTTCATTAAACTTTCTATTCATTATTGCTGATTGATCTGTAATTCTATCATTCATTTTCATTATCTCGTCTTTATGTGATTGGTTCTCTTTATTCACAATATTGACATCTTTTCTCTGTGAATCCAACTCAATAATCATTTTGTTAATTGTTTTGGTAATATTTGATCCCCTTTCCCTTTCGGATTTTTGTTCTTGCACTAATAAATCAAATCTATTGAATAAATCTGAAATCTTTGAGTCATTAGCTTTGTTGTTATCAGAATTGATTAAAATGGTGGATTGGGTTTCTGGAGATGGTGTCAGCTTAATATCGCTTGTAGATTTTATGTTTCCAAGGTCATTGATTTCACTATGATGCGTATTTTCATTGATTGGCAAAATTTGGGGCTCTGGAATTGGTGAGAAAAATGAATTCTCATTTGGTGATCTGTCATTTTGTATGTTTGCTATTAGATCCATCACAGAATCGAATCTCATTGAGAGATGATTTATATCTTCCTCGATCCTTTTTATTGTTTCGTCATCTTTTGCTGGAACAATTTCCATTGGTGCCCGAGGAGAATTATGGTTTGTAGGAGGCATTGATGGTGCAGACATTGGTCTCCCATAATTTATGTCCTTAATGTTTCTATCTACTTTTTCTTTCAAATCATTAAGCTGAAACGAAAAATGTGATTTGACTTCCCTGATATCTCCTGAAAAATCTTCACTCATTTTCTGCATTTGATTCATCATATCATTAATTTTATTGCCAAATATTGTCATATCGTTCTTATCGACTTTAGAATCTCCCTCAAGGCTTGCTTTGGAAATCTTATTTTGAATGTTATCGATTCTATTTGCAAACTCAATAAGAACATCTCTAACAGGTTGTGAATCAATACCGAGAGCAAAAACATCAGGATCCTGAATAAGCGATTCAAGAATCTCTGTTGTCATTCACTTGATACAAATTTAAAACGTAATAAACACAATTCAATTTAAAATTTGGGTAACTGGTTCGATTCGTGATTTTTATTTTTTTTGTTTTATTATGGAATTTGGGAAATGGAGTGATTACTGGGGTGCCAAAGAAATGATAGAAATCCCAAATAATGGACAATTTAATGTGTACACAAGTATTGGGAATCATAAATTTTGTGTTTTGTGTGTTCATGGCGCTGGGCATTCAGCGCTTTCTTTTTCTCTTCTGGCCAAAGATATTCAGAGATTTTGTAATGTCATAGCATACGATTTGAAATGCCATGGAGAAACTCCTGGGAATGAGTCTGACGATCTCAGCATTGAAAATCTCACTCGAGATTGCGTCGATATTTACCATCATTATCAAAAACCAGACGTTAAAATGATTTTATTGGGACATTCACTCGGAGGATGTATTGCATCGAAAGCTGCTGCAACTCTAAGGCCAACTGGGCTGTTTGTCCTCGATACTATTGAAGGAATTGCAATGAGTATGATGCCAAAAATGACAAGAATCCTCTCTTCAAGACCTCAACAATTTTCAAGCCCCAAAGAGGTCATATCATACATTTCAACATCTGGCGAAATGATGAACAGTAAAAGCGCCGAAATCTCTGCTTTAGGGAGAGTAATCGAGAAAAATGGGAAATACGTCTGGAGGACAAACCTTTTCCCAAGTGAAAGGCATTGGAATGATTGGTTCAAAGGTTTTGCAGATATCTTTTTGAAAGCACCGACATATAAGGTAATCATACTACCTAGCATTGATCGTTTAGATAAACCTTTCACAATTGGTCATATGAGTGGGAAATTCCAATTAGAAATTGTTCAACATTCAAATCATTGCATTCATGAGGATCATCCTCAAGATATTTCGACCATTATTGAAAGATTTATAGAAAGGATGTCTGAGATTCCACAATGGAACTTTAAATAAACAAAAGCCTACTCGTAATTACTCATTCTACGGTTTTCGACAACTTTAGCGACAACTAATGTCGTACTATTTTCTTCTTCTTCATTTTCGAGTATTTGGGCTAAATTTGGAGCCCCATCATTAAGCTTGATTTCGTCATCCCTATAATTGTTATTTCTACAAATACAAAAGAGAACAAGTCCAATAAAAACAATAAGAATAACAACAATAGGATAAGATATACTAATGGTTATATTATTTAATGATAAAACAGGAATAAAAAAATCATAGAGAATGTCGAAAACCATTAAAAGTGACTGTGATATAGATGATCCAAAAATGTGGTAAACTCTCATATTTGCTTAATGGTTCAATTGATTAAATGGATGCTTTCACTGAAAATCTAATTGAGGAGTTCATTGGATTTGATAATGATTGAGAATTTGAATCAAATACTTGTTTTAATGAAGAACAAGGTTTTCCAAATATTCATTTGAATGAATCATGAGTTGCATTTTTGAGGGTAATGAAACTAAGTATGTTTGTGAAAACCAATCATAGTTTCTGTCCTTTATGTTGATTTAAAGTTGAAGTTTCAATAAAAGGAAATATTTGTTTAGTTTTTCATCAGAAGTTAATAGAGTTTGCCAGTTTTTGAAACATGTTTAGATTTAAGGATTGGAAAAGAAACAGTTCCTGAATTGTCCTTATGTTTTTTTAACATATCAATGATATAGGAAAAAAGAAGTCGAGTTCATGAGTACACATTCTTTGTCTGAGGATGAGTATAATTTTTTTGCATTTGAAGTTTTACTAAATCAATCAACTGTTTCATAATTAATGAATTCTCCATTGTTTTTACGATCCCAAACAAAAATGTAGAAATATAAAATGAAAAATACACAAAATGGGATGCAAAAAAATAATATTAATACCATTTTTTTTGATTCTGTGGACATGTCTGCATTGCAATAATGAGATTTGAAAAACTGTATTTGATATGTTTGCTTATATGAAAAAGTATTATTATTTGATGTTAAAACAGCCATGGATGTTGAAAAATCACTATGGTGGAATATATATGAATGGGATACTTCAAGAGAACCCGAAAAAATACAAAATAGAGTATTTTCATTTTGACTGAAAATACAATATTGAATTTTCGGTGATCCTTGTTTTGAGCACATTATTCCATAGTTTGATGGACTATTATTATTAACAATATTTGAAAAAGATAGTGATCCTGAACAAATGAAGAAGTATATGCAAATATTTTCCGATACATTATTGTTTGAAAATGTACAAAAAGAACTTGATAATGAATCTGGATGATCAAACGCAATGGTTGAATGTTTTATGGCATTATTCCTTGAGAAATTTGAATAATCAACCCTCTGCTTTCCAGATAGAATGGAAATCGACCGGTATCCTGCTGTTGAATTTGAACATAATGCTAAGGAAAGTAACTCAATTTGATTAATCTGAGAAGAATACAGATAAGCAAAATGTTGATATGCCAAAGCAAAGCATTTCGATGCACAAATTCTTTTTAAGATAGAATTATTTGAACTTGAGAAAAAGATAGCCCCTCCCCAATAATAACTTGAACAACTGTAGAACATTGAATCTGATACACTCATCGACATAGATCCTTCAAAGATTTTAATAATACCACCATGACCATTTACTGGTTGAGTCCTTGAGAAGAAGCATTGTGAAATGTCAACATCAATTTGAAAATATGATCTTCCTTGGTTTATGTTTTCATTAATACAACCAACACCAACAATAGCATTGATTAGCCCACATTGATTATGAATGTTGTAATATATTGGTCTGAATGTATTTCTATGATCAACCCTTTTATTATTCCAGTATTCATAGGGAAAAAGAATGATTGACAATACAATTTGACAAAAAATCTTCTGATATGGGTATACAGAATGGTTTCTTATTTGCATCACAATTTTCAAAATGAAAAACATCATTAGGAACAATGAACATTCTTGAATCACAAAAGCCATGTTTTTCCCGATTTCTATATTAATCTTACAAAATATAAAGTCAATAACATTTTTCATTCCAAATAGATAATTGAAGTAGTCCAAACTCAATTCCATATCAAAACAACAAATGATAAATGATCGAGAACAGGTTTTATCACAAATTCATTATCATTTTCTCGCAAATCTTCATTTATTGTAAAACTCTATGAAAACCAGAGTGATTTGAAATGGTTCTTCAGCATTTGAAAGATTGATCTAACAATTTTGTATAAAAAATAAAAGGAAGTTTTTCAGTCAATCTGAACTGTAACCACAGTTTATCAGGTATGATCAGAAATTGAAGAATGTTGTGCAACCAGATGCCATAATTTTTGGAATGTATTGCAATGAGAGGAGTGGAGCAAACCCCAAATCATTACAATTCGTACACTGTAACATATTGTGGCTTTGTTAAACTGAATTGATGACGTATATCATTTTTATCAATTGGAACAATCATATAGAATGATTTAAATACTACTCACTGTTCAACTAGTATTCAAAGCTCCGCTCTATTTCTTCATTCAATTCACCAATACATGAATGCTAGAAGGCTTCAGGTTCAGTCAAACGAAGTTCCATGGTCTATGTATTTTTACGCTATGTTTCGAGCTGAAATTCTTCATTCTCCATTCATAGATAATGAAAATACAATGGATGCTTGTACTATTATAAGAATGGACATGTTATAAATTGTAGATCTGCAAATAACAAAGGGCCTATGATTAATCCCAAATCCGAAGATAGGACAATTTTCAAAGGCAATTCCATTTTTGATGTCGATTTCAAACCAATTCAGGGGATGATTCTCGAAAATAATATTGTTTCTTCTGAAAATGTTAAGCATGGAGCTATTATGGGATTCCATACTCATGTTTGCGGCAGAGCAAACACGTATTTTCAATAAAGATAAGAATCAATTTATTCATTTGAATTACAAATCAGTGTTATAATATTATAAACACTAATTTGATATCCTTTGGCTCAGGAAAACAAGATGATTTCAGAGATTGGAAGCTGTTTGATGGTGTTAGACCAATCTTCGTTATTATGGCATTGCTATACCAAGTCTTCTTTAATATTTAGACAGCTTGGTACCTCTTTTAATGAATCCAAAAAGTCTTTGCCCTTGTCTCGAGGCATATTGGCTAATTCAAGAAGAATATCGTCCATAGAGTATTTTCTTTCGATATTCATATCAATCGAGTCGCCATCAAGAGAAGAATCCGATAGTGATGATGGTAAGCCGGTAAAATCGCGAGAAAAAAAATGAAAATTATTCATTAAAAAGAAAAAAAAGGGGCGAACCGGGAATTGAACCCGGGACCTCTTGTACCCAAAACAAGAATCATACCACTAGACTATTCACCCGCACATTATTTTTCCTCAATGGGGATAATTTCTCAATGATTACCACTGTTACTTTGTGAACCTTCTGAAATATACCGTTTCTTAGACCGCTTTTGAGCACAGATGATTTCTAGTGACTTAAGATTCAAAACGTGGCGGTTCAAATAATAAAACTCAATAATATTCTTTTGGCTTTTGCTCGGAAGGCCTAATGAAATTTTACGAAAATCTCGAGGGTTGTTTGCATACCTCTCTAAAAAGATCTTTTTTTCTTCTTCTGTCCATGTTACCTGATTCTTATACATATTGTGTTCCTTAACTGGATCTGTCACTAAACTGTTTTCATCATAAAGAGAATATAATTCTCGTTCTTTGTCACTCAGTAATGGTTGATCTTTTGAATAACCACAGATTTGGTGTACTGGGAATTTTATATCTTTGTTCGAAAACTCTTTGGGCCATAAATTAATGGTTTCATGATGTTCTTTGTGATATTGATCTATGTTATTTGATAAGTTTAACCAAAGAGCACGCCTTTCCACATACTCTGCTGCTAATTTGTTCTTATGATTTAGTGTCTCAATTTGTTCTTGATGAATTGTCGAATAAATAGTCGAAAGCATCGAATCTTGGTTATGAATATGATCTTTCATAAATGGAAAATGTTGAATGTGTGTGTATTTTTGTGAAGCAAATCTTGACAAAACAAATTTCTTTTGTGATGTCTCTTTGAGTTTTTTGTTTTTGGAAAATATCAAATCATGTGTTGAATGATCAACCAAAATACCTGCTGTGTCGCGGACTGGGACAGTTCCATCTAATCGTGTGATTTTGCTTATTCGATTGCATAAGTTTTGATTCTTTCGAATCAATCCATAGTTGATAACAAGAATTCAACAAAATCATTGAAGTTTTTCTCATTGACTAGAGAAACAAAATTGATTGGATTTTTAAAAATCCAAAATTACAATGATATTTGTTACTGTGTCATTTAGATATTCATCATTATGCATCTCGTTACAATATACCGAAATATTTTTTTAAAGCTCTAAACTGAAAACAATTTTGGATTGAAACATTATCTGTGTTTAATATTAATAAACAAGCATTCAAAGCATTTTTGTGTTATTTTTGTAAAATTGAGAAATCCATACATAATATTTGGAATAATGATCATGAATATGATTGTCTGTAACTACTGAATCCAAGTTTATTAAATCCATCATTTGTTTAGGGGTCAATATTTTAAATTATTTGATTATTGGTGTCTAATGATGAAAATTCCCAAAACTCCATTACCTTGGGTTATTTAAGATGCAAGATCTCATCAAAAAAAGAAAAAAGTATTCCAATTTCTCAGTATTATTTATGATAAGAAGCTGAAGATTAATCTTTCACCCGTATAATAATTCAAATAATCTCTGTCAAATCATTTATGAAAACCATTCATATCATGTTTCAATATGATACATATGATAATTATCTGATTTAAACACCAAATATCAATAAAAAGCTCGAACACCATTTCTTTGGTAGTTTCGTTTTTTCCAATAGAGATAGGTGTTTTTTGTTTAGAATATTATGATCAAAAAGAAATCTTTGAAAAAATATGTCCTAATTCGTGTCTGTTAATATTATAGAATATCGATATATCCTTTAATAATCATGTTTTATAAGATCAAGAATGGCCGATGTGTCTCATTAAGAAACAAGATATGATTGTATTTCATATTCAATTATCTAGAGATTACATTCCTTCATATTCTGACCAAGATAGATCACTCGATGAATTCTCAATCAATGAAATACATCGATTTGGCTTAAACTTCAATAACACAAAAGAATTGGGTATCAAAATGGTTAGTAAATTCTGATTTATTAATGAGACATGTGATCTAGAAAATTTCATAACAGGACAATGTTTAATCATTTATTCATATGATTCGGCTGGGTTCTATTATTGTACATTCTAACATATCGTAATTTTTAATGGTGATGGTATTGAGAGCATTATGAATGAGATATAAAAAAGTGTGTCTTTTTTGTGTTTAAACCTTCTCCTATAATATTGAATTTCCCATATATATGATTATTATATGATTCTAAAAAGATTTGCTTTTTTTATAAATTTGTTTCAATTATTCTTCCACAAAGATTTATTTTCTTTATAATTTTGATTAAATACCCAATTTAGATTCGCTGTCTCTTTTTTAACAGAAAAGATTCACAGTTAATGGAATTTAGATAACAATTCAAATTTTTGTACCAGTTTTCTCTAAATTGCGAGTAAAATTCTTTAAAAATGACCAACTTAATTGATTATCAGTCTTTACTTTGCTAAAGCTTACAAAAAAAAACAAATTTGATTTTTAAAAAAAGAAAAAAAAGGGGCGAACCGGGAATTGAACCCGGGACCTCTTGTACCCAAAACAAGAATCATACCACTAGACTATTCACCCTCACATATAATTTTCATTCTAAGGCTTTGAGAGACAAAACAAATTCTTTGAATAGATGTAAAATTATTCCACAAATGTCCATATCTTTTACACATGACGGAATTTCTGAAAGAGATGCTGTATTTGGGTTTGTTCAAACTAAAATGTTGCCTTTAAGAAATAACCAAGAACATCATGTATATCAGAAGTGCGAATCTTGTTCTTGCCCCCTAGCACAAATGAGTAATGGTGAATTTGCATGCCCTATCTGTAATTTTAGTGGTGAATTCCAAACAAATTCAATATTATATGAATCAAATAATCATATTAACCGTTGTTTGTGTCTAATTTTTGATATTTCACTGTCATTTGATTACGTTTTGCAACATTTAAAATTGATTTCGGATCATATGCAAGAGAATGAAAGGATAATTCTTATTTCTGTTTCTAATCAGTATAATATTATTTATGAGTATAACAAAGTAATGATGTTTGATGTTTTTGAGGATATATCATCTTTTGCAAGGAATAACAAATATGAAATGTCTAAAAATACGATTGATGAAGTAATAATTCCATCTCTTTTCTCAGTATTTTTCTCCAATGAACGATTAGTTGAATTCAATAGTTTGCTTTCGATTCAATTTCTTCTTTTACAGTGTATTAACACTAGTTTTGTGGCTTTTTGCTTTATTAATAGAGATGTGTCTCCGGTATCAATTGAGAAAGCTACAATAATTGGGAAAAAAATAGAATCAAAAAATAGCATTATTCATTTTGGGGCTGTTAAACATTTCAAGAGACTTACAGCAATAGCTAGATACTGTTTTGGTTGTGTATTTGGAATATATGCGTTTAATAGTTTGACCATTGGACAGCTTTTTAATATTTCTAAAATTAGGAAAATGAAAATCATTATGCCTCGATTTATGGAGGCGAGAAAGGTTACAAGCTGTGATGGAGTAGTGCGTGTGTCTAAATCAATTACAAAGTTGTTGTTGAATAATTATCTCGGGCTTTCATGTCAAATTATTACTGATCATTCTCGAATCCCACAAAATCAGAATAAAGCACATATTGTTGAGGTAGTTGACAGCGAAGAGGGAAGGATTATTACATGCCACACAGTTTCTATACTAAATAAAGAAAGATCCAGTATACCATCTGAAGCTCTTATTGGTTTGCTTCTCAAACAAGCAGCTTCCAATATATTAACAAAGGCTTGGAATGGTGAGGGTATAGATCAACTTATCAAATCTAATATTTTAGAGAATACAAGTCTGAGAACAGTGAAAATTATAAATAAGATTGGGGATTACGAAGAGCATGATGTACTGAGATTGTTCTATATTTTAAATACATGCAGTTGTGACTTCGATACTCATGAAATCAATGCAGATAACTCTGTAGTATTCATAGTATCCCCAATTATATACATTTATACAACAGAAACAACAAGCACTTTATTAGACAAATATATTAAATCAGAATACCCCCATTTGATACTTACTTTCGATTCAACAGAAAGAATTAATGATGCTATAAAGGTATATAAAACAAATATATAATTTATACACTATCTTTTTTCGCTTTTTTCAACCTTTTGATCCGATTCTTCTGTGATTTTTCTGGTTCTTCTTCTTTGAATTGAACAGGCAGTACTCTTTGTTGAGGACCAGTAAGTTCAATATATGGTTGTTTAACTTCATTTAGCATCTGACTGAGATTACTGCGAGTTTTTAATGGTGTATCTCCTAATTCAGTATTATCTTGAGCAATTCTAGCATTATAGAGGAGTTTCTTTCTTTTCATAGATTTTTCAGAATATGTTTTCCCAGAAAACACGTGAGATTGATGCTTAAAAGCAGCTTTTGCATCAGCAACATTTCCAAAATCATCAAGATGCTCGATAATATCTCCATCGGGTTTGTGCAACATTGAATGCGTCACCAAATAGCTAAGAGATCTGTATAAGCCAAATCCTAAGGGTTTATCATAGTTTAGAATACTATGCATATCATTTTTCTTTTCTTTCTCAATAATTGGGCTTTTTGATGGCGCCAATGATAACATTTTGTTCTTAATCGGGTTTATGGGTGTGATTTCAGTTATGGAATCAAAATCTTTGCCATTTTCAGGAATAATATTAAAGCTAATGGTGGGTTTTGGGGCGGGTGGTAATTCTTGTGTCTGAAGTTGCTTCAGTTTCTCATAAATTGACAAAACAGAATCAGGTCTGCTAATAATCGAAATTTTAGGAGGAAGTTCGGGTACTTCCACTAATTGATCAGCAGATACCGCTGGGGTATTTCTCTCTCTCTTTTTCATCATTATATTACCCTATTAGGGAAAAAAAATTCTAGATTTATGAGCAGCAATGGAAGTGACAGTCATTTTGAGCCAACGTCTCTTGTTTTTTCTTTTTTTGCTAAGTGCAAACTACCAAAAGATGTGATGGAAGAGCTCAGTAATATTATCAGAAGTTTTGTGGCGTCATATGAAGCTAAGAATGGAATGTCTGTTAATGTGTTGAATCAAAGCATTTCAAATCTGCTTTACGATTACGATGATGTCAAAAATATTTGGCAGATTATAGTTAATTCTTCTCCTAACAATTCTGTTCAAATAATCATGAATCAATTGAATCCTCTTCTGAAGAACAAAATTTCCAAGTTTTTCATTTATTCTATGTTCTCTGCAGCTAATAAATACAAAATGGGTAAAATATCAAGAGCAACTTTGTTTAAAGGGTGTTTTGGTATATATGAATATACAACAGAGAATATCCATCTTTTATCTACCATTATGCAAAAGAGGTGCGGATTAAATCGTGAAAGCAGTAAATTTGGTGGTACTCCATTTAGGAGTGTTGGTAGTATTTTTCCAAATGCCCCAATTCCTGCCCTTGTTTTTCCATCATTGAGATTTAAGTATATCAACAACGGTTCAGAAGTTTCAAGTATTCGTGTTGAGCCACCAAAGATTATGTTGGGTGTTTCATATGAAAAATTTGTTATGGATATATCAAAAACACCATTATGCGTGATACAGAATCCAAACGCCAAAAGTGTTGCTGTTGGAAGAGAAGGTGATTCACAGAAGCGATCATCGGATTTGCAGAGGCTTTTTTCTAGTTTTCAAGATTTTTTATGGACCAATTTTGAATCATTTGAGCTCATTGATAATGTTTATTATTCAGCTTTATCTCTAACCAGAATTGATGGAATACTTTTGCGCGCTATATCAGATGATTTATATGGAAGGAATTCCTCTTTAATGTTGAAGTATTTGAAAAGGACATCAAAGAGGTCAGTGCTAATTAGAAGATGCATTGAACAAATAGGTTCTATCTCTTTGGATTATTTTTCAAAGTCCAAATCGATTGATTTAATTACTACAACTCTCCCATTATACCCGGCCAATGACTCAGTTGATTTTTCTAGACTCGACAAACCAATTTCTTTTAAATTTTCTGTTCTTAATGAAGGTGTTGCCCTTGTTTTCCAAGAGATTTCATTTCGCATGTTTCCTTCAATTACCGAATTTATTCAGAGGGTTTTGCCTTTCTTTGTTTGCAATAACATGAATGAGAGATTTATATTGATTGGAAATCCAATAATCGCATATTGCCTGTATTTTTTTTCCAATTGTATAAAAATGTTGGAACAGTTTCTTAATCAACCTATTGAAACCGAAGACTCTCTCAACGCAATTATTGAATCTGCTGCGTTTGAAGCGGAGAAAAAATACACAAATATCACAGAATCATCAATCCATTCTTTTATTCTAGATTTTATTAATAGATTTCTTACTGATAGTCAAGATATTGATTCAATAATTGAAGAAGCTCAAATAAGATTTGGAAATAGGTCAAAATTGTTTTTCCAATCGCTTATTGAGCTTGCAAAATTATCTTCTTCATGCTCCAGATTAGTAATTGAGAAAAGGAATACGGAGATACTACAAATCTCAAAGTTTTTTTCGAGAACAAAGAAACCACAACCAATTCAAAGGTTGAAAGCAAGACTATCCTTATATGAAAAATTAACAAGAAATCATAACGATTTTCCAAACATAATAATCGAGTTTGATCCTACTAAAGAGATGATTATTGTCTCTCCTATGTAAATAATTATTGTTGCTTAATTAGTTTTTCAAGAGTTGGATCCATTAGTTTCATTATTTCATTTGATAATTTGGATTTTTCAGGATGACCATAAATTAGTGCATCAACAAAAAACCCTATTGCTTTCTCAATATTCTTTTGTTTGATCATTATTTCCCCAATTTTTAGAGAAACATTAGGCTCTTTGGGGGCATAATCAGACAATTTTAGAAAACATTGATGTGCTTCATCAATCTTACCCAGCTCAAACAATATTGTTCCCTTTTTGAAAATGGCAACCAGGTTTTTCGGTTCACATTGAATCGATAGATCTAACAATCGGAGTGTTTCTGGAATATCTTGGCAGCTATAATGTGCCATTGCTGAAACAAATAAAAGAACAGAGCTGTTTGGATTCAAAAGCGATGCCTTTTTGATGTAATATCTTGACGCCATGAATTTATCTTGCCTAAATAAAGCAGATCCTAATCCATACCAAGCACTATAATCCGAGGGACATCTATCGATGGCTTTTCGGAAAAGAGTCTGAGCTTTATCGAGAACTTCAAGTGACAGATATTCATGACCAGCAAGGGTAAACCCATATGAATATGAATGATCAATTGATGAAGCCCTTTCAAACATTCTAATGGCTTCTTCCGAATTCTGTTGTAATGAAAGATAATTACCCATTACAATCCATGTTTCAGGACAGTTTGGGCATAAATCTATGAGTTTTTTTGATAGTACCATTAATCCATTTTTATCTTTTAATTGCCATAAACAAGAAGAATAATAGTCAGTGCCCAAAACAACGTATGGATATTTCTGATATAGAAACTGAAACATGTTCCTTGATTCATCAAATAATGATTTATCAAAAAAATGCTTGGCTCTTAAGTAGGAGAACATAATGGAATTGATACTCTCATGATTTGGATCCATGACTGGCTTATTATTGATTAACAATTCATATGTAACAAGATCATCATTTTTAAAGGGAATATCATACATAATATCGCTTTTGCGGATGTTATAAAGGGCAGAAATGAAATAATTGTTTTCATGAATAACATCGCGAAAATCATCACCAGCGAGAGTGTTACGATGTGTTCTCATTTTAATCATAGCAAGAAGATATTTTGATGCAATTCCTATTTCTGCATCCATGGGATGGTGTATTAAATCAAACACTGACATTATCACACTCTCTGATTCAGAATACTCCCCACAGTCAAACAGAACCCTTGCAAATAAATATCTTAATTCAATCGATTCTAATAAATATTGATAGTAGTGTCTGATCAATACGACAGCTTGTTTAGGATTACCTGATTCATGATATGTTTTTGCAAGAATATAAACAGATTTCTGGTTTCCATACCCACTAATCAATTCATAAGAAAGCAATAGTGCATTGTCGAAAAATTTGTACTTCAGAGAGAACTCTATCTCCTTATATATCTTCTGGAAACTCGAATCCATATTCGAAAAGTGCAAATAGATGAGTTATAAGATAGAATGGAATCTGAGAACGAGAGTTGAGTCATGGAATTTGATGACAAAAGCTTGCAAAAAAATAGGGTTTTATATTTCTCCTGTCGTGACCACCGCATATAGAATGCTTTCAGTATTTATCGATAAATGTCCCCGTTATGATTTCGATTTGTTTATCATGTGCATTGCTTCTATTTTTGATTCGATTAAAACCGAAATATCCGAGATTAATGTAGATGATGTTTTAATTACTTTCTCCGAAGCGGCAGGATCGCTAACAAATTCACAAAAAGAGATTTTAGGCAATTCATGTAACGAGTACTCTGGATTAAAGAAAGATGATCGGTTTAAAGTAGAAAGCGGCAAGAGTAAGGTATTAAATGCCGAAATGTTGTTATTAACTTACAATAACTGGGAATTCTCAAACAATCATCTTTTTCACCCATATTTAAATTGGATTGCCGAAATAAGAGGATATGTTACACAAGACAAAGTTGAGAATTTCAGGAAAGCAAGGTCTTTTGCCACACATACACTCTGCCTTCTTATAGTTTCATCAGAAAACGAATTCTACCCAAACGACATAATGGCTGCAGCCTCAATATCATACTCACTAGATAATTATTTTCAATCATTACAAATGGATCCATTTGACTGGACAGGAAAGCTCAAATTATCTATAGACATGGATAAAACCAAAGAATTGATCAATCTAATCCCAGAAATCGAAGCCCAAATCAAGGAGTTTTCATCAATAAACATTTAGATATTACACATTATTTGAGAATTTTTATTTTCAAGCTCTAATTAGTATGTAATTGTCAGATTCTCTAATTGTGGTCTCGGCATACCGGATGCTGACATCATCCAGTGTCAACTCTTTTCACAAATTAATATATCGTTAACATCAGAACCTTTAACGATTATTAAAACACAATCGAACCCCAAAATGGCTAGACACTCAAATTGACTACATATCGGTTCCTCCAATTTCTCTCACAATTCTGAATAAATATCTCAATTCTAATAACCATGTTATTCATAAAGGACATTACACCGGTTTCTATTCAATAATTGAGGGTCTAGATTTTTTCACAATTGTATTTTGAGAATGTTATTCTTTTTTTTGAAAGAATTTTGGTCAGATAATAAAATCATTTCACATATGAGTGATCAGAAGTACTGTATTGGGATTGAAGAAGTTTATCAAGCCAAGGAGCGTATAAAGGATCATGCCATTGTCACACCTTTGATGCACTATGATAATCTTGCATCACTTTGTGGCTGCAACCTGAACTTAAAGCTTGAGACAATGCAAAGGTGCAAAGCATTCAAGTTCAGGGGAGCCCTTAACAAGCTTCGTACTGTTCCTTCTGGTTCTACAGTTGTTGCAGTAAGTGCAGGGAACCATTCACAAGGAGTAGCACTTGCAGCATCCTTAACTAATTGCAAATCAATTATTTACATGCCTGAAAACGCCCCATCGTCGAAGGTTCAGGCTACTCAGCATTATGGTGGCAGCGTTATACAAATAGGATCCACATTTGATGAAGCAAAATCAGAAATGATGAAAGCCCTTGCTCAGCATCCTGAATGGGTTTTTGTTCCACCTTATAACGATCCTCATGTTATTGCAGGAACTGGTACAATAGGGTTAGAGATTCTTGATCAAATGCGTGATGTTGACACTGTGGTTGTTCCCATTGGAGGAGGTGGTTTAATTAGTGGCATTGCCTTAACTTTGAAAACTCTTAAACCGAGTATAAGAATTATTGGAGTTAATATGGCATCCTGCCCATATACATATAAGAAATTCAATGAGGCAAAAGGTCGAGATTTCTCATTAGGATCTCACGAGGCAATGACACCTCTTGCAGATGGAATTGCAGTTAAATCACCAGGCGAACTCAATCTTAAGATTATTTATGATTTGGTTGATGATGTAGTTGTCGTCAATGAAGATGAAGTTGCTATGTCAGTTGCATTATTAGCCGAAAGAGCCAAGATTATTAGTGAAGGAGCAGGTGCAACATCATTTGCAGCCGTTTATAATCATAAGTTTTCGTTTAGGAAAGATGAGAAAATAGTATGCATTGTGAGTGGTGGAAATATTACCCTTAGAATGCTTTCCAGATGTATCGATAGGGCTCTCTTCTTAAGGAGGGCTCGTATATCTGTATCCGTTGTAGTACCCTATGGAACATCACATTTAGCTGCACTCATTCAGTTATTCTCAAAGCATCATGCAGAGGTGGTTAGCTGTCTATCTGCTCCACATGTTGATACTGTGGCAAATAAAGAGCAATACCTAATCATCATTGATGTCGATTGCGAAGATGTGATTACTGCCATCAAGCAGGATTGTGAAGCTAAAGGATGGAATTTCAATGTTCAAGGAACAACTTCAATTGGAGAGTAAAAGATGCTTGTAAAATTTAAATGGAAACAATACCAATATCAAGTCTGTCACAGAAAAAAGTCGCTCAGCTTAATTCGGCGATTTCAATACCTCCATTATATCTATCTGTTGAGCGCTTTGAGTTTTGCGAAGATCTGAATGCTGTTCTGTATACAATTGAAGTTGGAATCCAAAATGATGACGTTGTTTATAAACATATGGTACAAAGAAGATATTCAGCACTACAAGAATTTGATGCTCAAATCAGGCCTGCTTTCGGGGATTCAAAGTATCTTCATGAATTTCCTCCAAAAAAACTTTTTGGAAATTTTGATCCCCATTTTTTGGAGAAAAGAGCAGATAAGTTACAAGAGTACCTTGGTAACCTATGTAGGGTTGCGGGACTATGTGAGTCTAGTGTTTTTAAGAGGTTTTTCGAGATCAACGAAAATTTATTAAAAGAGTTCTAAATTTTGAATCTAAAATATTCGTAATTCCGTTAAATGCATCGAGCACAACCAGTTGCATCTCCATTATTAGATGCTAGCGAAAAACAGAGGGCATATAAGCGCCACATTACATATTTATCGGAGGTTAAACCAATGATTGATACTTCTCCTTTGCCAGAAGTTCCGCGAATCAAGTTATATGAGCATCAGAGAAAAATTTTGCGTGAGAGTCAAAAACAAATAGGAGATGAGAGTATTAAAATGATAGTAGCATTGAATCAAAAACCAGAATCATCTCAAAAGAATTCTGCCAGGAAAGTTTCTAATGAGAAAATTTCTGATTCCAATTCTAAAAATAATCAACACAACTGGACACAGTATTTAAACGATTGCGAAAAAAGATTATCTCTACTCCCTGCAAGAAATCCAAAACCACCGATGACTCATATTATCTTTCCTGAACAAACTACTGTCAACGCCGGGATAAAGAGGCCACAAAGAGTTTTAACTGATGATGGTATGACTGTAGTTGATTCATGTAATGTTACTAGTGACAGACCGAAATCCCCAAAGCCGCCTGTTCATCCAAAAAAAATCCCCAAGCGCCCTCCGTATAATTCATCTAAAGATGAGCTGATTAGGAACCCTAAGAATGACAATACTAAAAAAATTGAACCAATCACTAAGAAAGAACCCACCAAGCCTGATCCAATTAGAAAAAATGAAAACAACAACAAGAAACCTTCTTTGAATGACATCAATCCTCCATCACCAAAGAATCCATCGCCAAATGTTATTCCAAAAAAGAAAATAGAAACGAAACCAACCAAACCAATTGAAGATACGAAACCTGCCTTTTCCGCTGTAGATTTTTCTGGCTCAGAGGACGAACAAATTCCAAATAAGATTTCTGATAAAGAAATTTCAAAAGGCCGTGTTGATCTCACCGATACGGCAAAAGATGTGTTTAATGGGTTGAATGATGAAGATTCTTTCGATAATAATGATAACACATCAGGTATGAAAAAAGACAATAATAATTCGCCAATTCCAGAGAGTCCAACAAATACACAAAAGGAACAGATTAAACAGAATACTAATGATCATTCATCTGAAGAACCTGAGAAGAGATCATTCTTAAAAGAAGAGCTTAAACAGGAAGTTTCATTTGAAGCCGATTCTTTTAATGAGTCAAAGAATGCACCTTTGAAAGAGCAGAAGATAGTTCCTAAAGAGGATTCTCTAGGAGGAGATATATTTGATGAACCAAAGAACGAACCATTTGAAGAACCGAAACCAACTATCAAAGAATCACCCAAAGAAGATTCTGTTGGTGGAGATGCATTTGATGAACCAAATGACGTATCAGTTGAAGAACCCAAGCCAGTTGTTAAAGATGAAGAATCTTTTGGAGGAAATCCATTTGATGAACCAAACAACAAACAACTTGAAGAGCCAAAACCAACTATCAAAGAAATGCCTAAAGAAGATTCTGTTGGTGGAGATGCATTTGATGAACCAGACAACGCCCCAGTTGAAGAACCCAAGCCAGTTGTAAAAGATGAAGAATCTTTTGGAGGAAATCCATTTGATGAACCAAACAGTGCACCATTTGAAGAACTGAAACCAACTATCCAAGAAATACCTAAAGAAGATTCTGTTGGTGGAGATGCATTTGATGAACCACACAACGCCCCAGTTGAAGAACCCAAGCCAGTTGTTAAAAATGAAGAATCTTTTGGAGGAAATCCATTTGATGAACCAAACAGTGCACCATTTGAAGAACCGAAACCAACTATCCAAGAAATACCTAAAGAAGATTCTGTTGGTGGAGATGCATTTGATGAACCA
>JGI24731J21663_1000888_pt1 | contig 27258 bp, 21 predicted proteins | sample EPASupsiteHSE605_FD_21663 | JGI IMG/M metagenome (IMG submission 21663) | reverse complement strand
GCCTGCACTCCATCAAGTGCTGACATGAGCCTCTATTTTTTTTGATTAGCTGGTATACTTTTCAATTGGAATGGTGGTATACTTTTGAACTGTTATTTATAGCCATCAGAGATAACTATATAAATGTTTATTACAAAGGTCAGAGTTTATGTAAATTAGCCTATTGTAGAGATGGGAAAATTAAAGGGGAAACCAATCATAAATATATCAACAAAACATTGTCAAAGAAAACGGTAAATTCATATAACGGATTAATCTGCGGCACGCAACATATCACATCTTTGGATCAGGTGGAAGATCTGATTAACAATGCAGAAGAATATGCTTTAGAAGAAAAAAAGTCTTCGTATGGTTACATCCTTTCCAATAAGTCCATATTAGATGTTGAGATAACTTTTAATGCGACAGATGAGATAAAGAGATCCAGCATTGATTATTTGGAAGCAACTATTAAACAAGGAAAGCTTGTATTAAATTTTTATGAAGCGAAACATTGTAGTAATGCTGAAATTGTATCCAGAACAGAGCCCAAGGTGTTTGAACAGCTGGATAGATATGAAAAATATCTTATATCCCAGGAAGCTAACATTCAGAGTTCTTATAAATTAGTATGCAATAATATTTTAGATCTGAATTTAAGTGAGAGATTTCCATTAGCAAAAACAGTTCTTGAAGATAATCTTTCTCTGGTAGTTAATCGATTGCCTTATTTGATTATATTCGGAGAAAGCCGTAATTCTGACTGGAATAAACATGTAGCTAAGCTAAGAACTAGATTACATGATCGCTTGATTTTAAAAGAAAATTAAAACAAAGTGAGATTAATCATTCACAGAGGGACTGATCAGATAGGTGGAAGTTGCGTCGAATTCGTAACTTCTACCACTCGGATCATTGTCGACATCGGGCTTCCGCTGGATAGCAAAGCCCGTAACGATGAAGATCTATGGAAATATATGCCTTCTATAGAGGGAAAGATTGATGCTGTATTAATCAGTCACTATCATATGGATCATCACGGGTTACTCCCTATTTTGGATGAAACTGTTCCTGTCTACGCCAGTGAAGGTACGATCAGCATGTTTGGTATTAATGTCGTTTTCATAAATCAAAAGCCAATTAAGAATTTGATTAAGATTGAATCGAATAAGGAAATTACAATAGGAGATATCAGAATAACTCCATACACGGTTGATCATTCGGCTTTTGATGCCATGGCTTTTCTTATTGAATCTGAAGGTAAGCGAATCCTATACAGTGGTGATATCCGGATTCACGGCGTAAAAGCCAGGTTATACAAGCTTTTGCCAAAGGAGGTGGATTATTTGATTTTGGAGGGGACTAATATTGGGAAAGAAAATTATAGTGCAGATACAGAAGATCAAATAATGGGCCGTTTCACGGATGTATTTAAATCGTCAAACGATGCCATTAATTATGTTTGGTGCTCCGGCCAGAATATAGATCGTCTGGTATCTATTTATCGCGCTTGTTTGCAAAGTAGTAAATTTCTTGTTGTTGATCCTTATGTAGCTAATGTATTGTATGAAGTACATGCTATACGCAGTACCATTCCGTCTCTATCATCGCATGATAATTTGTATGTCTATTATCCGAATAAACTTTCCACTAAGATAAGTAATATGGGATACAATGATTATTTGTACAGGCTAATGCCTAAAAAGTACAAATTGACATATGAAATCTTGTCGGCTAATCCAGAAAAATTTGTAATGATAGTTCGCCCTTCCGTTCTGGAGTTTATATCCATGATTGAGGCTCCAAAAGGCAATTTTATCAATTCTATGTACCAGCTTTACGAAACATATGATGAAAACAGAGCATTGATAAACTGGGTTAAAGAAAAAGGATATACTTACCATCATATACACACAAGTGGACATGCCACCTTACAAGAACTTAAAACCATTACCGCTGAAGTAAATCCTAAGTATATAATTCCGATTCACACAGAGAATAAGAATACATATGCAAACCATTTTGACAATATTATTGTACTAAATGACAATCAGCCATTTACACTATAAACAATACTAAAGGGGTATAAATTAACCTATTTAATAATTTCAAAATTGTTAAGACATTCAAACTATTACTTTTTAAGCTCACCACACCCTGATATTCGGCTCAAAACAGTCAATTTTGAGCCGAATATCATAGCACAGTGAGCCGAATGGCAGGCAAAACCCGGTCTCCCTCACTCCACTTGCTCTACAATATAACCGGCTTCACGGAGTAGGTTGATAAGGCCGTCTTTACCGGGTAGATGCAAGGCTCCTACGGCAATGAATGTAGATTTGTTTGCTATATAGGTTGGAATATGATTCATCCACTTTTTATTTCTATCAACCGAAATGGACTGCATAAGGTCCGGGGCCTTCTTTTTCATATTTTTGGAAGAAGCGATTAGCTGATCCAATTGCTTTTGTTTTTCTTCTTTTACTTTATTGATATCTTGTTCGCGGTAGGCATTTCGCATGGGGAATGTTAAATCATTAAGCGAATTAACAAAAGAATGTGTTTCCATATTAGTAATGGATGAAATCAGCGAATCGGCTTCTTCTTTCAGAGGAGTATCATTGGTAAATATGTCCGACAACTGAAATTCGATAAGGTCGTCGAGCCCAAACAACTCTTCTTTCCGCTCGTTTGCTTTTTTAAGCAGGTAAACATCCATTTTATCCTGCTCTGTGTAGAGCTGTTCTCGTCTGGCTATTACCACCGAGTCGGGTATATTCGTAGCGCTTTCGAGCATTATTACTTTTTGTCTTATTCTGCTTCTTACCGTATCTTCCATAATCATTTGGGCCAGCACATATTGTAGCATACTTGGCCGGATGTTTACTGTCGACGAATTGGTATGTATTTTCTTGGTTAAGAACGAATCCAGCTTATTTAAGTCCTTTTGATTCAGCAAATCGCTGTAGAGGGTATCTTTGGGAAGAAATATCTTCTGTGATGCATTCTGTTTTTTTGGTTGTTGTACTAACAGGTTTCTTTCTCCCATATATTGATGGGTGGAGTTGAATGCTTTGTGAAATCCGGGAACACTGTCGAGGAACGAGTGGTTTCGCAGTTCGGTATCTCCATGCCATGTTCCAAATAGATAAGAGGGCTGGGCTAATCCGTTTCCGGAGATTCTCCATAAAAGTCCTTCTTTGGGTTCGTTGGCGAAGGTGCTTAGGGTAATTACAAACGATAAAATCAGGGAATAGCGTAATTTCATAAGGATACAAAGGTTTGTAGAACATTGATTTAAGTTGATAACTCTGTAATAAAGACTTCAAAGTTAGTTAATAATTTATAGTATGCAAGGTTTTACGATAATAGTTATTCAAAACTTTGAATTGGGTGTAGTTGTTTATATTATACTGATGTGTAGCCTGACCTGTAGAGGTTGTTGAATTGTTTTGTAATGCTTTATCTGGCATTGTACCTGTCGTTTTTTCTCTTAAATGCATAGTTAGTATTGGGGGGGGGTATGAGTAAACAAACTGACTTAAATAAACTCTTCTATAGTTGCGCGGCAACGGATATAGAGGGGTTTGATTCTCTTGCGGGACTCACGCTGGACCTTAGATGGTCGTGGGATCATGGTGCCGATGAAGTATGGAGGATGCTTGATCCGTCGCTTTGGGATTTAACCCGCAATCCCTGGCTGGTTTTACAGACTGTTTCTCATGATCGGTTTCAATCGGCAATGAATGATCCTGTTTTTAGAAGCAAGGTGGACGATCTGGTGAAGTCTAGTAAGTTGGCTAACTCTGCTCCTGCCTGGTTTCAGCATAATTATCCGGATTCGTCGCTTTCTTGTGTTGCCTATTTTAGCATGGAGTTCATGCTAAGCGAGGCGCTGCCTATTTATTCGGGCGGGTTGGGCAATGTGGCCGGCGATCAGCTTAAAGCGGCAAGCGATTTGGGTATTCCTGTTGTTGGCATCGGACTTCTTTATCAGCAGGGGTACTTTCGGCAGGTGATCGACAGAAATGGGGTGCAAGAGGCGCTTTATCCGTATAATGACCCCGGACAGTTGCCTGTTACTCCGTTGCGCCAGTCGAACGGCGAATGGTTACGTATCAAAATTGATTTGCCCGGTTACTATGTTTGGCTGCGTGTGTGGCAGGTACAGGTTGGCAGGGTTAAATTGTATCTGCTGGACAGTAATGATGCGGCCAATTTTCCTGTGTTGCGGGGTATTACCAGCGAATTGTATGGTGGTGGGTCCGAACTTAGACTTAAACAGGAAATGGTGCTTGGACTTGGTGGCTGGCGGTTGTTACAGGCGTTGGGTATTCATCCGCAGGTGTGTCACCTCAACGAGGGGCATGCGGCGTTTGCTATTCTGGAACGTGCTTACGATTTTATGAAGGATTCGGGGCATTCTTTTGATGTGGCGCTGGCTGTTACCCGTGCCGGTAATTTGTTTACCACGCACACGGCTGTCCCTGCCGGATTCGATTGCTTCCCTCCTGCCCTTATGGTGCATTACCTGGGCGATTATGCTAAGAACAAATTGTGTATTTCTCCCTATGAGTTATTAGCGCTGGGTCGCAAAAATCCATCGAATCAGTCGGAGAATTTCAATATGGCTTACCTGGCCATCCGTGGAAGTGGTGCTGTTAACGGGGTTAGCAGGCTTCATGGCGAAGTGAACCGTCGTATTTTTGAGCCTTTATTTCCGAAATGGCCTACCGAGGAGGTGCCTGTGGGGTATGTTACCAATGGGGTGCATATGCCTACGTGGGATTCGAAGGAGGCGTACGCGGTGTGGACGGAGGCTTGCGGTAAAGAGCGTTGGCTGGGTATGAATAAGACCCTGGAGAAGGATATGCTTAAGGTTTCGGACGAAAAGTTATGGGAAATGCGCACCTCAGCTAACAAGGCGCTTATTAAATTTACCCGAACGCAATTTTCGAGGCAGCTGATTAGTTCGGGGCATCCTGCCGGATCCATTGAATATGCGCGGCATGTTTTTGATCCCAACGTTTTGACGCTGGGCTTTGCAAGGCGTTTTGCTACGTATAAGCGGACAAATCTGTTGTTGAAGGATCCCGAACGGTTGATCAGGGTGCTGACTAATCCGATGTTTCCTGTTCAGCTTATTATTGCCGGAAAGGCTCATCCTACCGATGTGGAGGGCCAGGCGTTAATAAAGGAATGGATCGAGTTTATTGTGCATAACAGGATTCATCTTCCCATTGTTTTTCTGAGTGATTATGATATGCATGTGTCCGAACATCTTGTGTATGGCGTGGATGTGTGGATTAATACGCCGCGTCGCCCCTGGGAGGCTTGCGGTACCAGTGGCATGAAGGTGCTGGTAAACGGGGGTATTAATTTGTCGGAGCTGGATGGCTGGTGGGCAGAGGCTTATACGCCCGAAGTGGGTTGGGCGCTGGGGGATGGCAAGGAGCACATCAACAATGCCGACTGGGATACGTACGAGGCCGGTCAGCTTTACGATTTACTTGAAAACGAAGTTATCCCCGAATTCTACAACCGCAACGAGAAGGGTATTCCGGTGAATTGGATTGCCCGTATGAGGAAAAGTATGGCGAAGCTGACTCCCCAATTTTCGGCAGACAGGGCTGTTCGGGAATATACGGTGAAGCATTATCTGCCTGCAGCGGCTGCCTTTATTGAACGGGCTGCCAATAACGGGGCTATCGGAAAGCGGATAACTGATCAGCTTACTGCGCTTGATCAGAAATGGAGTTCGATCTCGTTTGGTGATGTAATGGTTGAAACCATTGGTAAGGTTCACATGTTTGATGTGCAGGTAAATTTTAAAGATCTTGACGCGGATATCGTGCAGATCGAACTTTTTGCCGTTGGAAATGACGAAAATGGTCCGGTGGTGCAAATAATGAAGAGAGGTTTAAGAATGGATGATACCGATAACGGCTATCATTTTTATGTGTCGGTGGATGCCGCTCGTCCGGCTTCGGATTATACTCCCCGGGCTGTTCCTCTTGTTCCAAATATTTCTGTTCCCCTTGAATTTTCGAAGATTTTATGGCAACGGTAAATAGCGAAAGAGGGCATTCTGTGGAATGCCCTCTTTTGCTGTTTGTTATCCTTGTACGGTAAGGTAGCTTCGTCCGTTGTCGCCGCGGCAGACTTTAATCTGGACGGGGATGCGTTCGGTCATTTCCTGTACGTGGGAGATTACGCCTATTTTGCGTCCCTGGGTACGGAGACTTTCCAATGCGTCCATGGCCAATCGGAGGGTTTCTGCATCGAGGGAGCCGAAGCCTTCGTCGATGAAAAGGGATTCTACGCGCATTTTATTGGACGAAAGGGAGGATAATCCTAATGCAAGTGCCAGGGATACCAGAAAGGATTCGCCTCCGGAGAGGGAGTGAACGGTGCGGACTTCGTCGCACATGTCGCGGTCTATCACTTGCAGGGCCAGGGTGTCGGGTACGCGCTCTAACCGGTAGCGGTTGCTGAGTTGGCGGAGCTGTACATTGGTATAGCTGAGCAGCACATCCAGAGTATAGCCCTGGGCGATGCGCCGGAACTTGCCTCCGTCCGACGAGCCTGCTATCTCGTTCAGACTGGCCCATTGTTCGCTGAACTGTTTGGCTGTCTGCATTTCTGTTTCCATGAAGGCTATCTTCTGGCGGTTCTCCTGGTGGGTTCGCAGCTTGAAAGAGGATTCGGTTTGTTGTGCACGGAGTTCCTCTGTCTTCTGCTGGCACACTGCCTGCTGTTGGAGGAGCGTTTCGGGGGCCACGTTGTCTAGTTGCAGATCGGTTCGTTGTGCTTCGTGCTCTTGTATCTTCTTTGTACGGTCGGTCAGGGTTGCCAAAGCGGTGATGCGATCGCTTTCAAGTTTCTGCAAGAAGCTGCGTTCGCCGGCAATCCATTGGGTATCGCGGCTCAACAGTTCGGCAAGGGTTGCTTCGCTTATACCTTTTCCTATAGCTTCGCCGGTCTTGCTGGTTGAGACAACACCAGATACTGCTTTCTCATTAAAAAGGTTAGATTCGGGTACGACAGCCATAGGGTTTTGCCTGGAGTTGAATGCTTCGAGCCATCCCTGTAATGCTTGCCGGGTACGGGAAATCAGTGTTTCAGTTTCTTTCACATCGGCTTCGAGTTGCTTGAAGGTACCCTTCTGCTGATCCAATGTTTGTGTCTGTACTTTTAGATTTTCCGCCAATTCATCGAGTTGCTTCTTTAAGGATTCTATACGTCCCAGCTGAAGCTGTTCGGTCTCGTCGGCTTCTTTTCCTTCAAGCAATTGCTTGCGGGAAGCCGACAATCCTTCCCAGGCGTTCTTTCGTGTTTGAACGAGTTCGAGGGCTGAAGCTACCTGTGCATCCAACTTGCCGAGCAGGGTTGCCTGAGATTCCTTTTCTGCCTGCAGGCGTGTAAGCAATTCCTGCTGTTTCTGCAAGGAGGACTTGTTTTCTTGCCATTCCACCGCAAAAGTGCTAAGCTTATCTCTGAATGACACGGCGTCGTTTAACCAGGCTGCCTGCCATTGTTCGTGTCCGAACAGTTCGTTGGCTTTAAGCAGAGCCTCTTCCAACAGTCGGCTTTGCTCTTTGCCGGTTGCTTCTTCCTGTCCTATTCTGCTCTGAGTGAGCTCACTGTTGCCCTTAAGCGCAGTAATGGTTTTATCGAGCAGGGCCACCGCAGTGCTAAGAGACAGCCGCTGTTCTTGCAGGACCTGCCACTCTTTCTGCCGGGTATTGTATGTGCTTGCCGTTTGTTCCAGTGCAATCACGTTCTTATCACAAAGCTCCGTCCGGGCTATTAACCAGGTAAGACGTTCGGATGGATTTGGCAGTTCTTCTTTAAAGACCGATTCCATCGTATTCCACTCTTGCTGCAGGGTTGTTTCCTGCTGCTTCAATTCCTGCAGGGCATTGGTTAAGGCTGCAATCTTTTCACCCAGTGTAACAGCCTCTTGTTTTAGTGCTTCGTTTTGTTTCCAGCAGGTATCGTAATTGGCCGATGCCGCAAGGGAAGCCTTCTCTACTGCCAGCAATGTCTGATGCAGTCGATCGTCTTCGCCTGCATAGGGATGCTGTTCGCTGCCACACAGCGGACACGGTTTTCCTTCGGTAAGTTTACTGCGAAGGGTAACAATATTTTGGGAAGCTGCCATGAAGGCCTGCTCGTAAGTTTGTTTACCTTGCTCTCTTAAATGCAGGGCGGTATCCAGTCGAAGGGACATTTCAAATTGCTTACCTTCGTTTATCTCCAGCAGTCCCTGCAACTTGGCGAGTTCGTCGCGTTTGGTTTGTTGAGTCTGCAGAGTTTCGTACAAGCTTTTCCAACAAACGGAAGCCTGTCCGTAGCGCTCTTTCTGCAGACGGAGCTGTTGTATCTCTAACTGCACCTTGTCGATGGAAACGGCTTTTTGAGCATCCTCCATTTCCCCTAGTTTACGGGTTGTTTCGTCCAGGGAAGCTGACTGTAAGCGCCATTGAGCCTGCTTGTATGTCAGTTCTTTGGTCTGGTTGCTTTCCGTCTGTTTTAGGGTTACAAGCAGGGCGTCCGACTTTGCCAGATTCTCTCTGGCAACTGTTGCCTGATTAAGGTAATTATCTAACAAAGGTAACTGCTCCGCTATGGAAGCCTTGGCTTTGTACTTTTCTTTCCACTGCTCCAGCTTAACGATGGATTCGGTTGTTTTAGTCCACTGCTCCGTAATAAGATGAAGCCTTTCCGTCTCTTTATTTTTCTGTAATTCAGCCTCTTGCAAAGGTTTTTCGGCCTCTTGCAGCGAACGGAGTGATTCGGTAAGCTGCGCGTCCAGTCTACGAGCCTCTTTTAACTGAGGTTTAAGCAGGGTGTAGCTTTCTTCTGCCTGTTTAAAGGCCTGCTCTCCGTCGGTGTACAGTTTCTGGATCCGGTCTCTCTCCTGCTGCTTCCCGGCAATCTGTGCGGCTACTTCGTGGTAGCGGGTCTGCTTTTCATTTAACTGCCTGCGGGCATTAACGGAGGCGTCGAATAAGGAACGGGCTCCCTGCACCTGGTCTACCAGCTTCAGGTATTCCTCTCTGGACTTGCTTGTTTCGCAGGCATTAAGAGCGCTCGCCAAGCCTGCTTCGGCCTGCAGCTTTTCCTGATTCAGCTTATTGAGTGTTGTAAACCAATCAAGCCGAAGTGTCAAAGCGGTCTTTTCCTGTTCGAGCTGCTGCAAAACCAACCCTGTCTGCGTTAAAGCGGTTTCGAGCTGTTCTTTNTCTTCGTCCGAAAGCAAGGTTACTCCCTGCATCCGGGCAACCACTTGTTCGTAGGCCTGTTTNGCAGNGGTATATTTTTCGTAGATAAGACGCGATATGTCTGAATAGCGTTCCGTACCGGTAAGCTTCTCGAGNANGGAGGCTTTTTCGCCCTGTTCGGCCTTTAGAAAGGTGGCAAAATCGTTCTGGGCAAGCAAGACCGANCGGGTGAATTGTTCGAAGGTTAATCCGATCAATTCGACTATTTTACTTTGCAGATCCTTACGGGTTCCTTGTTCTTCCTTGCCTGTATCCAGGCGATACAGGGTTATTTTGGGATCCTGCAATGCCCCCGATGCCTTGTCTCTTGCCCGGCGTACGGTCCAGTGCGCACTGTATCCGTAACCGTCGAGTGCAACAAAGTCGACTTCCGCTTGTCCGGAGGCGGCTCCTCTGCGCAGTAAGTTCCGGGGATCGCTCTGTCGAAGGGTATTCTCGTTTACATCCTTTAGCCACACCTCATTTTCCCGTGCCTGATCGGTACGGGGCGTGCGACCGAAAAGGGCAAGGCACATGGCATCCAGCAACGTGGATTTACCCGATCCTGTTGGTCCGGATATGGCATATATACCGGCAGAAGCCAGCGGCTCCGATGTAAAGTCGATGGCAAAGTCGCCTTCCAGCGAAGCCAAGTTTTTTCCTCTTATGGCAAGTATTCTCATTGGACCTCTTGTTTAACGTTTAATTCCTGTACAACTTCCCGGAAGAGTTTTTCGATGGATTCGGGTAATTCGTTGGCATATTTGTTTTCGTAAGTTCGCTTCACCATATCGAGCGGGTCTATTTTCTGCAGGTCGTGAAATGACAAAGCTACTTCGTCGCCTCCATGTTCGCGCCTGGGATAGGATGGAATAATGGAGGTAAGCCGTACAAACTTGCCTGCGATCGCTTCTTCCACCTGATTACGGAAACCGGGAGCCGGCTCGGTAAGCAACACCCGCACTTCGAGAAAGGGTGCCAGATGGGCCTCGTCTTCCAACAGCGGTTTGTCGGGCAACTCACTCAAAGCGGCAATCACCTCTTCGGGTATAGCGGGTACTTTGGGTACACGTATCAGTTCGATGGTTTGTGGTATAAGTATGGGTTCTATGCGGGCAGAGTTATCGCCATCAAGTTCCACCATCACTACCTGGTGACGGTAATTGGTTTCGGAAAAAGACATGGGAAGCGGACTGCCGGAGTAGCGGATATTCTCTCTGCCTCCTACCCGCTGTGCCTTATGGATATGGCCTAGTGCTGTGTAAGCAAGCGCTGGATGAAAGGTGTTGGACGTTACCGCCTCCAGTCCGCCCATGATTACCCGTTCGCTGCGATCGTCGTCCGACAACTCGGCTCCCATTACATGCAGATGTCCCATGGCAACGACTGGCTGACCAGGTTCCTTTTTGTCTATGGCATAATTAAAAAGCTGCTGATACATGCGATCTACACCAGCCACATAGGTATTGTTCTCCTTGTCGTCGGTTGGAGGATAATCTCCCTGACGGAGGAAAGGCACCGCCATACACCATGCCTGCACAGATCCCTCCCGGTTACGCAGCGGAAGCAACAACGAATCGAAATCGATTTCTCCCTGATCGGTCCGTTTTACCACACCGGTGACTGAGGTATTCAATTCTTCCAGCAACGGATTGGGTGCTTCCAGCCGAGCCGCAGAATCGTGGTTACCGGCAATTACCACTACCTGCAATCCCGGATTGGACTGATTTATCTCTTTCAGAAAGCGGAAGAACTGTCGCTGGGCTGCCGCAGAAGGATTGGCAACATCGAAAACATCGCCTGCAATAAACAGAACGTCTGCCTTTGTAAGGGTTATGGTGTTTGTAAGCCAGTGTAAAAAAGCCGTATGTTCCGTCTGTCTGTCGTACCCAAAAAAGGTCTGTCCCAGGTGCCAGTCGGCCGTATGTATAATTTTTAATCCCATATGGAATGCGTTAATCCGTTTATTTTTAAAAACACAAATGTAAGAATAATAGACCGGATTTAACTAAAATAAATCAGTTAACATATTTCTTTATATCTGTTAGTATTTATTACCTAAAACCCGCTTAAACGCAACACTTATTAGCATATTATTCCTTGAAAAAATCAAAAAGAATTATACCTTTGTACTGTGGTTTTTTCATAATAGTATTAGATTTAAGGTTAACAAAGTTTGGTTAGGGGATGTCGTGAGACATCCTTTAATTGTTTTATAGGGTTTTGATCTCATTATTTCTCTAGATTAAACATAAAGTCATATCTTTGCAGCCACAAACAATGATATCTTATGAATTGGTTATTGGACGCTTTTTTGGAACCCACAATTATACAAGCTGTGGTTATAATCTGCATTGTCTCTGCGCTGGGTTTATACCTGGGTAGATTAAAGATTTTCGGCATATCGCTTGGTATTACTTTTGTGTTTTTTGTTGGCATTCTTGCCGGTCACCTTGGTATCGAGGTAAATAAGGATATGTTAAACTTTGCCCAAAACCTGGGATTGATCCTTTTCGTATATACATTGGGACTGCAGGTAGGTCCCGGTTTCTTTTCATCCTTCAAGAAAGGCGGTATCCAGCTAAACGTGCTGGCAATGGGCGTAATCGCTCTTGGTATCCTCTTAGCCCTTATTTTTCATTGGACTACAGGTGTTTCACTATCCAATATGGTGGGACTGCTTTCGGGTGCCGTAACCAATACGCCTGCGCTCGGTGCAGCTCAACAAGCGTTCCTTCAGATGAATCCCGACAATCTTAAAGGTACTACCGACATGGCTCTGGCTTGTGCTGTAACTTACCCACTGGGTGTTGTGGGTGTTATTCTGGCTATTGTGTTATTGCGGACATTTATAATTTCGAAAGAGGATAAATCCTTGTCTAAAGAACATAAGGACCCAACAACCTACGTTGCCGAGTTTCAGGTTAGCAACCCGGCTATTTACGAAAAAAGCATTCGCGAGATCATGAAGCTAACAAGCAAACAGTTTGTTATTTCGCGTGTCTGGCACGATGGCAAGGTGAGTATCCCTACTTCCGAGACCAAACTTATGGCTCACGATCATCTGTTGATCATTTCTGTTAAATCGGATGTAGAGAGTATCAAGGTGCTGTTTGGCGAACAGGAGCAGGTTGACTGGAACAAGGAGGATATTGACTGGAATGCAATTGACAGTCAGCTTATTTCAAGGCGGGTGATTATAACGCGCAACCGGATTAACGGGGTAAAGCTGGGTTCACTTAAATTACGTAATCTTTATGGAATCAATATCACCCGTATTAACCGTGCGGGAATGGATTTGCTGGCCTCTCCGAATCTACGCCTTCAGATAGGCGATAAGCTTACCATTGTTGGCGAAAAGAACTCGGTGAATAATGTGGTTAAGATTCTGGGGGATGAAGTAAAACGGCTTGATAACCCCAACCTGATTGCTGTATTTGTAGGAATCACTCTGGGAGTTCTGTTAGGTGCTCTGCCTATCACGTTACCGGGAATGAGTACTCCGGTTAAATTGGGCATAGCCGGAGGTCCTATCATTGTGGGAATACTCATGGGTGCCTTCGGTCCCCGTCTGCATCTTACCACCTATACCACTCAAAGCGCCAACCTGATGCTGCGTCAGCTGGGTATTGTCATTTATCTGGCAGGACTTGGAATCAATTCGGGGGCTCACTTCTTTGAAACGATCTTCCGAACCGAAGGGTTGGTATGGATCGGACTTGGTGCCGCTCTCACGCTTGTTCCCGTACTCATTGTTGGTGTAGTGGCCATGCGGATACTTAAATTGGATTATGCCGGAAGCATGGGGATGTTGTGTGGAAGCATGGCTAATCCGATGGCTCTGAACTATGCAAACACAACGGTAGAAGGTGATGAGCCTTCTGTAGCCTATGCTACTGTTTATCCTCTTTCCATGTTTATCCGGGTTATATCCGCACAGCTTATTCTGCTGTTGTTTACATAAGTTTGGTGCACTTGATAAGCAGCTTCTCTCCTGCTGCATCGGTGGTGGCGAATAGATAAACATCGCCTCCGTCGGTTATTTTGGTCCGCTTCCGGAGCTCGTCGACCGACAAAGGGAAATTACGTACCGTAATGTTGGCCCGGGGTATCGTTTTGGAAATGCTTTTGCACAGCTTGCCTGTAAAGGAAAAGACTTCCTGAACAGCAAACTTCCGTCCGGGGAAAGCCTCTACCGGGATATCCGAGGTATAAAGGTGACTGCTTACGTGGAGCTTGCTTACGCCCATCCGCTGAGCCACACACTTGAAAGCTCCGGCTTTAAGCAGCGAGGCATTGGGTTCATACAGAAAAGGCCCTATTTGGGTTGCCATGGGAGTTAAAGCCTCCCGTTCGTCAGCAAAAGTAAAAGAGAATAAATCCAGGTCGTTGGCTGTCATGTTTACACACGTGATTACAGGCTCGATAAGCTCCCCTCCCCGTTCTAATTCAAATAGAAGTTCCTTGCATTCGTTCTTCACAGACAATACATGTATACGGGTTGTTTGTGGAAGCAACTGCAAGGTGTGCTGGATATCTGCCATGGGAGATATCTTCGCAATAATACGGGGCGCTTTCTGTAACAAGGAAGGCGCAAGCCGGACCAAATCGGGTTCGCAATCCTGCAGGGCATACACACGCTTATCCCCTTCCCCGCGCCTGGCAGGGTCGATGTAAAATACATCTATCTGCTCTAACTGATCGAGATAGACGGTGGCATCGGTCTGAATTACCGTAATATTATCGGCCAGTAATTCATTGAAATTATACATTGCTGCTTGGCAGTAGCTTTCAAAGCGCTCCAGATAAAGGACTTCTTTTGCCTTCCGGGAATAATAATAGCTGTCGATACCAAGACCTCCGGTTAGATCGCAAAGCCTTTCCTGGGAGGTAACCAGTCTTTGCTTGTACAGGGCAGTTAACTCGGATGAACATTGTTCGGCGGCTATCTTAGCCGGGAAAAGCAACCCATCGTTGGCATACCAGGATGGCAGCTTGTCTTTAATCTGTCTGCGCGATACCAGCTGCTCTACGGCAAAGGGCATATCAATTTCAGGATATCGGGCAGCAGAGAGCAACAACTTGTTTACGTCGTCGTTCTGGTGCATGCGGATAAAAGCCCGGAGTTGTTCTGTCATTTTCATACCACAAAAATAAGGCAAATATTTCAATAACACGGATGCATACACTTATCAATGCTTTTAGCAATATTTTTATTTGGCAGATTGCAGTTTTATCACAATAATAATAGTATTTTTGTAGTTGGTTTAAATGTTTAGTAACTATATTAACAAGAAAATTCTATTTAATAAATGGGAAGAGTATTAATTATTGGTGCAGGTGGTGTTAGTACGGTAGCGGTAAAGAAAATCGCGATGAATGCGGATGTATTTACTGATATAATGCTGGCAAGCCGTACAAAGTCTAAATGTGATGCGATTGCCGATGCTATCAAAAACGTAAAGATTCAAACAGCTCAGGTTAACGCTGATAATGTGGATGAACTTATCAAACTATTCAATTCCTTTAAACCGGAGTTAGTGGTAAACCTGGCACTCCCTTATCAAGACCTCACCATCATGGATGCTTGTCTTGCCTGTGGTGTGAACTATCTTGACACAGCCAATTATGAACCAATCGACGAAGCAAAATACGAATATAGCTGGCAGTGGGCTTATCAGGAAAGATTTAAGGAAGCTGGTTTAACAGCTATTCTTGGATGTGGATTCGACCCGGGTGTAACTGGCGTATATACGGCTTATGCTGCTAAGCATCACTTCGACGAGATTCAATACCTGGATATTGTGGATTGCAACGCCGGTGATCATCACAAGGCTTTTGCCACCAACTTTAATCCGGAAATCAATATTCGTGAGATTACTCAGAAAGGTAAGTATTGGGAAAACGGACAATGGGTGGAAACTGAACCTCAGGAGATTCACAAGCCGTTGAATTACCCGAATATTGGCCCGCGTGAGTCGTACTTGTTACACCACGAAGAGCTGGAGTCGCTTACAAAGAACTTTCCGACAATCAAACGGGCTCGTTTCTGGATGACCTTCGGACAAGAATACCTTACTCACCTGCGTGTTATCCAAAACATCGGTATGTCTCGTATCGATCCTATCATGTATAACGGCATGGAGATTGTTCCTATTCAATTCCTAAAGGCGGTTCTTCCTGATCCGGGTGAACTGGGCGAAAACTATACAGGCGAAACGTCTATCGGTTGTCGTATCCGTGGTTTGAAAGATGGAAAAGAAATCACGTATTACGTATACAATAACTGCAGTCACAAAGCCGCCTACGAAGAAACAGGTGCGCAAGGTGTTAGCTATACTACAGGCGTTCCGGCTATGATTGGCGCTAAGCTGTTTATGCAGGGTATCTGGCGTAAACCGGGTGTTTATAACGTGGAAGAATTCAATCCGGATCCATTCATGAAGGAATTGAACGAACAAGGATTGCCTTGGCACGAATTGTTTAACATTGACCTGGAACTATAAGTATGGCACTAACTGTTGGCGATAAAGCTCCCGAAATACTGGGTACAGACCAAAACGGAAACGAAATAAAACTGAGCAGCTTCAATGGAAAGAAGCTGGCTCTTTATTTCTATCCCAAAGACAGCACATCCGGATGTACGGCCCAGGCCTGCAGTCTGCGCGATGGATACGAACAGCTAAGAGCTGCCGGATACGAAGTTGTAGGCGTAAGTAAAGACAGTGCTAAGTCGCACCAGGGCTTTATTAACAAACAGAGCCTGCCTTTTAATCTGATTGCAGACACAGATACAACCCTGAACCAGGCCTTTGGTGTGTGGCAGGAAAAATCAATGTACGGACGTAAATACATGGGGACTGCCCGTACTACCTTTATCATTAATGAGGATGGAATTATCGAGCGTATCATNGATTCCAAAGAGGTGAACACAAAAGACCATGCAAATCAAATCCTTAATAAATAATACGATGGCTGAAAAAGACAAAGAAAAAGTATCGGAGATTAATTTCGAAAAGCAGGCACCTAACTCTGAAAAGTTGAAGGCGTTACGTGCCACTATGGATAAAATAGAAAAGAGCTATGGTAAAGGCTCTATTATGAAGATGGGTGATAATGTTGTGGAAGAAATCAGCGTGATTCCTTCTGGCTCTATTGGGTTGGATGCGGCGTTAGGCGTTGGTGGATATCCTCGCGGACGTGTAATTGAAATCTACGGCCCTGAGTCTTCTGGTAAAACAACATTGGCTATTCATGCCATTGCACAGGCTCAGAAAGCCGGTGGTATTGCCGCTTTTATTGATGCTGAACATGCTTTCGACCGCTTCTATGCCGAAAAGTTAGGAGTAGACGTTGAAAACCTGTACATCTCTCAACCTGATTCCGGAGAACAGGCCCTTGAGATTACAGAACAGCTGATTCGTTCGTCTGCTATCGATATCATTGTAATTGACTCGGTTGCCGCTCTTACTCCAAAAGCCGAACTTGAAGGCGAAATGGGTGACAGCAAGATGGGACTTCAGGCTCGTTTGATGTCTCAGGCTTTACGTAAGCTGACTGCTGCTATCAACAAAACAAATACAACTTGTATCTTCATTAACCAGTTGCGTGACAAGATTGGTGTTATGTTCGGTAATCCCGAAACTACCACCGGTGGTAACGCGCTTAAATTTTATGCATCTGTACGTCTGGATATCCGTCGTATTGGTCAGCTTAAGGATGGTGATGAAATAAAGGGTAATCAGGTTCGTGTAAAGGTAGTGAAGAACAAAGTGGCTCCTCCTTTCCGTAAAGCTGAATTCGACATCATGTTTGGTGCGGGTATCTCTCGTACAGGCGAAATCATTGATTTGGGTTCTGATTTAAATATTGTAAAGAAGAGTGGATCATGGTATAGCTATAACGATACCAAACTTGCACAAGGACGCGATGCTTCCAANCAGGTNATGGCCGACAATCCTGAATTGGCAGAAGAAGTGGCTGGTTTGATTTTGAANGCTCTTAAGTAANTAGATTCAGCCCTTTCTTAGCTGAATAAATAATAAAACCTTGTTATTNCCGTTATTCGGAGTAACAAGGTTNTTTTTTAATAGTATGACCAACAAAGAAAGATACAGGAAGCTTTGCGCAACGGAANNGACTATACCACTCTTCTCACAGGANTGGTGGCTGGATGAAGTATGTGGATGCAAATACTGGGATGTCTTGCTGGTTTTAAAGGGAGATAACATTGTGGCTTCAATGCCGGTATATATTCCCCATCAGGGCATTATATCCATGCCCTGTTACACACAGACCATGGGACCGTGGTTTTCAAAGCAGTTTGAGCCGGACAACTACTCAAAAAAACTCAATCACCGACAAGTCTGTTGCAAGGAGTTTACAGAAAAGCTGGAACAATACCCTCATTTCTTACAGAACTTCCATTCTGACATTACTGATTGGCTTCCTTTTTACTGGGCAGGATACAAACAGACTACACGTTACTCTTATCTATTAAAAAACATAGGCGATAAGGATCAATTATGGAAGAACCTGAGCTCAAATATCTGTCGTAATATCATAAATGCCCGGGATAAAGAGGGTATATCTGTAAGAAAAGGAATTCCAATAGAGGATTTTATGCGGATTAATGCACAAAGTTACGAGCGCCAGAAGCTATCAGTAAAAGGAGATCCCAGGCTTTTGAGGAAACTTATTGCACGATGCCGGGAACGGAATCAGGGTGACTTGTGGGGAGGATACGATGATAAGGGCAGATTACATGCCGCAGTATTTATTGTATGGCATCCCGGTTGCGCCTATTATTTGGCCGGAGGAGGCGATCCGGAATTTAGATCATCGGGAGCATACAGTCTGGTTTTATGGGAAGCCATTCATTTTGTTTCAGACAAAACAGACACTTTCGACTTTGAAGGATCAATGTTAGCGGGTGTTGAGCACTATTTTCGTAAATTTGGTACAATGCAGACCCCCTATTTTACAATAACCAGGGGCAATATTAGTTTACTATACAAAGCCTGGTTAAAACTGGCTAAAGTAGTAACCAAACAATATGATACTAGAGATGATCACAACAAAGTTTAAGCTTGATGAGAGGACGATTAGCTATATTATCCGCTTTCTGATTGGCGTAAAAGTACCTGAGGAGGTATATGATTCCGTAGGATATACTTCAGACAAAAATCAATATACCCATTTTAGTGTCATTATTTCACCTTCACTATTCTTTCATGAAAAGATTTACGGTACCCCTTCAAACCTTCCCATATTACCTTTAAAACAAATAGAAGGAGTTCCTTTATTATACGGAAAACCCGATTCGGTCTGGCTGGGTCAAACGCTGGTAATCTATGCGGATATCATTGCCAGCGCATTCTTTATGTTAAGCCGTTATGAAGAGTTGGTTCGTCCTTCTGTTCGCGACGCGCACGGCAGATTTCCGGGAAAAGAATCTATTGCTTACCGAAATGGATTTATAAGCAGACCTATAGTAGATGAATACGGCATACTGCTCCGCAGGTGGTTACGCGAAGCCGGCATGGACGTTCCGGAACCGCCTCACGTCATTAAAAGAATATATCTCACACACGATTTGGACATGCCTTTCTTTTGCCAGTCGATCCGAAATGTAATACGCGAAGCTTTTCTTGGAGTAGGTTTGGTTAAAGCACTCCGGATAATGACGGGCGATAGTAAGTCGGATCCTTTTTATACGTTCCCCTGGTTGGATAAACAGGCTAAATCTTTACAACTGATTGTAGGTAGTAACCGCTGTAAGAGCATTCTTTTCGTAAGGGCGGGAGGAAAAACGCACCACGACAAACCTCATTACAAGCTTCAATCAGAAGCAATTCAACAACTTCTAACAGACTGCATCAGCAACGGAACCCTAATCGGGCTGCACAGTAGTTACGAGGCAGGGAAAAAACCCGATCTAATTTCTGACGAACTAAACAATCTTGAGCAGGCTATCATAAAACCCGTAAAATCGAACCGACATCATTATCTTTCCTCCCGTGAACCAAAAGATATGGATGCCCTGGAAAAGGCAGGCATAACAGACGACTTTACCATGGGGTATGCCGATGTAAGCGGATTTCGCCTGGGTACAAGCCGGGCGGTAAGAAGGATTGATCCCATTTCCGGATCTTATTCAGGACTTACACTTCATCCACTTACCATTATGGATTGCTCACTTGCTGATAAAAAATACATGAACATGTCGTTCGAGGAAGCTCAAACATATTGCTTAGAGCTTATTCAAAGAGTAAAGGAGTCGCATGGCGAGCTTGTACTGCTCTGGCATAACAATATGGTGACTGATTCACCAGAGCTCACCCGCACAGTTCCATGGCTCCGTAAACTTTACGCTAATCTAATAGAATCCCTGATAGTAAATGCGTAAACAGCTAAACGACAAATTATCTAAAAAGATACTTATCCTTTGCGATATGTTTCCTCCGGCGTTTGCTCCGAGGATGGGTTATCTATGCAAATACATGAAACAATCGGGATGGGAACCAGTCGTGGTTACCGAGTATATCGACGAACATACTTTTGATTTCCTAAAAGGAATTTGCGAAGTTACGTATGTAAATTTCTATCCGGTTAAAAACAAGTTGCTAAAAAAACTTTTATGGATTGCAACTGTAACTGCCGATTATTTGTTTAGTTATAAAGAAAGAAAAATGGTTAAGGTGGCTTCAGGCATCGTACAAAAAGGTGATTTTGGAACAGTCTTGTGCAGTACTTACCGCACCTTCCCGCTCCCTGCTGCTTTTACAGTTGCCGATCGGTTTAATCTGCCTCTTGTAGCCGATCATCGGGATATAATTGAGCAATATGCNGGCAAAGAATATATAGCAAACAAATGCAGGGTATTTCCCTGGGCAGATCGGATGCTTACAGAACTATTTACACGAAAACTTCTGAGTGAAAGAAATAAAGTACTTCCAAAAGTGGATTGTATAACAACTGTTTCCACCTGGCATGTTGATTTGTTGCGTAGATACAATCCCAATGTAAAACTAATATATAATGGATACGATCCGGAATTGTTTTATCCGGACCATACCCCTACTAAGGAGTTTTCACTTACTTATACCGGAAGGATGCTGAGTTTTGCCATACGAGATCCACGCCCTCTGTTCGAAGCCATATTACGGCTCCATACGGAAGGAATAATTACCCCGGATCTGTTTCGGGTAAAATGGTATATGGATAAGCATTCCGAACAAATGGTGGCCGACGAAGCAGATCTTTACGGATTATGGGATTACATGGATTTTTATCCCTACGTGGAAGCGTCGATGATTCCAGCTATTCTCAATAAAAGCTCTATTCTGTTACAGCTTGCTAATTTAGCTTCTTCAAACGGGCCGAAAGGAATTATGACTACCAAACTATTTGAGGCTATGGCTGTGGAAAAGCCCATGCTTTGTGTTCGTAGCGACGAAGCTTGTCTGGAAGCTGCCATTCGCGAAGCCAATGCCGGAGGAAGTGCCCGTAATGCCGACGAAGCCTACGATTTTATCAAATATTACTATACCCAATGGAAAGCCAACGGGTATACCTCGGTTGAAGTACGCAAAGAAGTGTTAAAGAAATATTCACGCAAAGAACAGGCCCTACAGTATATGGAGCTCTTTACTGAATTACAGCAGCAACGGATAAACAATGGATAAACATCTCAATATAATAGCGTTGAATATTCCATATCCAGCCAATTACGGCGGGGTAATCGATATATTTTACAAGTTGCGTGCACTTTACAGGTGTGGCGTTAAAATACATTTGCATTGTTTTGAATACGGACGGGCACATACATCCGAGCTAAATAGCATGTGCGAGGAAGTTTTCTATTACAAAAGAAATACAGGTCTGGCAGCCAACTTTTCGCTGTTACCCTATAATGTAAATAGCAGAAGAAACAATTTGCTATTGAAAAATCTGCTCACTAACAACTATCCTATTCTTTTCGAAGGGCTTCATTCATGTTATTTGATGGCAGAACCTGTATTAGCCAACCGCAAAAAAATATTTCGCGAATGCAACATTGAACATCATTATTACAAACATCTTGCAAAGGCGGAAAACAATCTGATAAAAAAAGCATTCTTTTATATAGAAACGCTAAAGTTCAAAGCCTATCAACATACACTTGAGCATGCAGATTTGATAATAGCTGTATCTAAAACCGACACAGCCTATTTAAGGAATCAGTTTCCTGGCAAACGCGTCGAATTTATCCCTTGCTTTCATAAAAACGAGAAAATCAATATTCTTCCGGGCCAATCAGATTTCCTTCTTTATCACGGAAACTTGTCGGTTCCCGAGAACGAACGGTCTGCCTTATATCTAATAGATAATGTATTCTGCCGTCTTGAATATCCATGTGTAATCGCCGGATTGAATCCGACCGATAGGCTGATTCAGACGGCAAGAAAATATACAAATATCCGGATGGAAGCTAGTCCGTCGGAAGACCGCATGGAACAACTTGTCAGAGATGCTCAGGTTCATGTATTGGTAACCTTTCAGGATACCGGGTTAAAACTTAAATTGCTGAATACCCTTTATGCAGGAAGGCATGTGGTAGCAAACCACATGATGCTTGCAGGAAGCGGACTTGACAGTCTGTGTCGTATCGCAGAAGACCCGGACGATCTGTTGATGGCATGTAAAGAATGCATGGAATTACCATTTCATGAAACAAGCATTGCAGAACGGGAAGCTTTGTTAATTCCCGGTTTTTCTAATAGATATCAAGCTCAAAAATTAGATGATATGATATGATATCATAAATTAACTATATGAATAAATGAAAACCACCGAATTCAACGAAAAGATTCAGAAGCTGACGGATCGCTTACTGGATGTACCCTACTCTACTCTCCCAATTAGCAGTTACAACAAAGCGTATATCCAACGCATGATGCCGGCTATAAATTATTACCTGAAAATTTTCGGCATGTGTTTGCAAAAAGGGATTAAAGAATCCGGTATGACTCCCGAAGAACTTACTTTAGTCGATTTTGGGGGAGGAAGCGGCTTTCTAAGCATGCTTGCAAAGGTGTTCGGAGTTGGAAAGGTTATCTACGTGGATCATAACCCACTTTCCGTACAAACGGCTACTACATTGAAGGAACATATTGGCATCGGAGCCGATGTAATTCTGGAAGGAAGTTCGGACGAGCTTTATCGATGGTGCAGAAAAAATCAGCTAAAGCCGGAAGTACTTATTGCAACCGATTTAATTGAACATGTATACGATCTAAAAAGTTTTTTCGGTGAACTTCTGGAAATAAATTCGTCCATGAAGATGTATTTTACCACGGCTTCCACCCCATTTAATCCCTATGTAAAGTGGAAACTACGAAAAATAATGGTCAGCTGCGAATCCGGGCAAGGAGAAACACCCAACTACTACACAAAACGCTTTGATTATATTCGTCACCATTTTCCAGAACTAACAGAAGCCGAAGCAAAAGATTGGGCCATTTGTTGCAGAGGTCTCACTTTCAAAGATATTCACATGTCCATTCCTACGGGTCTGAAGCCGTGTCCGAGCGATAGGTGGAATACCTGTGATCCTGAAAATGGGAACTGGACCCAGCGAATACTTCCCATAAGAAAATACTATAAGATACTGACTCCTTACGATTATAAAGTGAAAGTCAGCAAAGGGTATTACAACGAACAGCGAAGCAGTTCGTTGATGGCAACTATATCCCGGCTACTTAACAAGCTGATTCACTTAACAGGAAGCTTTGGTTATATAGCGGCTCCGTTTATTGTATTATCTTGTGTTCCTTACTCTTCTTCAAGAAGTAATTCATCCAATCCCTTACGAACATAAGACCGGGTTAAATCTTCTGGCTTCAAAACAAGATCGTTCCACTGGATAAGATCAATATCAATAGGAATTATTCCAACAGCCTTCAACTCTTTGCTACGCCCTGTAGCTTTCTCTATTGCTTTCAGCAAAGGAGTTATCTCGCTGTGAGAAAGCGTTGTATATGCAATGGCCACCTGGTTCAGATAAGGACCTACGCTATACGATTTCCCCTCTGCTTTGGAATAATAACTTTGAGAAAAGCGTATAGAAGAGAAAAGCGTACGGAGCTGTTCTGCCGCATACGCCACGTTATTCTCCTGATCGTAATTGGATCCTATGCCCAAGATAATCCGGTGCATCCCGACTTATTTGGCTTCTTTGCCTTTATGGGAATTAATAAACTTATTTATATAGCCAATCAATCCGACAAACTGAGTAGAGAAAGGTTGGTCTTCGGTAGACCGGATAGAGATGTATTTATCTTTTCCTTCGGCATTAAATGAAATCTGATACATAATATCACCCAAATCCCGGTTATAATCTTTTTCGAATCCGTAAGAATCCTTCATTTCAAACAATTTACTGTCAACAATCAGCGACTGAATCTGTTTGAATTCTTTATCTGTTAAAGTGCCTTCTTTAATTCGGGGCTCCTTCTTTTTAGCAAAATTGTCGAAAAAATAGTTATACTCCTCCAGCTTGTAGTTCTTCTTGCTGTCGAATGTAACCATCATTTTGTAGTTGTCTACACTCTCCATGCTATACGTAAACGAAAAATCTTTCAGCTCTTTTTTATTTTCACAAGCACACAAGCAAATAAGCATAAGGGAAAGAATGGTTAACAATGAGATACGTGTTTTCATGCTATTTCATAATTATATTTATAGCGCAAAGCTAACGAAAAGAAATTAAAATATAAGTAACTTTGCCTTCATAAACTTTAGAAGAATGTCGCAATTACCAACACTCATATCAGACCTTGCCGTTATCCTGATTGCCGCCGGACTTGTTTCCCTGCTGTTCAAATGGCTGAAGCAACCTGTTGTACTCGGATATATTGTTGCTGGTATTCTGGCAGGTCCCTCTATAACAGAGATTCCCACCGTTACAGATATTGAAAGTATTCGGATTTGGGCGGATATAGGGGTTGTATTCTTACTCTTTGCGCTGGGACTCGATTTCAGCTTCAAGAAGCTAATGAAAGTAGGCGGTACTGCCACGATAGGTGCAATCACGGTAGTCATGGGAATGATGACCGTAGGTTATTCGACCGGGATGGCTCTGGGTTGGGGATATATGAACAGTCTATTTCTTGGAGGAATGCTTTCCATGTCGTCCACCACCATCATATTCAAGGCATTTGAGGATATGGAATTGCGTAACAAACGATTTGCCGGTGTGGTATTCGGTGTTCTGGTAGTGGAAGACCTATTCGCAGTGCTGCTCATGGTTTTACTTTCCACCCTTGCGGTAAGTAAAGAAGTGGAAGGTACCGAACTATTAGACAGTGTAGTGAAGTTGGGAATTTTCCTGCTCTTTACGTTTATCGTAGGCATCTACCTGCTTCCATCATTCCTCCGGAAAACAAAAAAATACCTGAACGACGAAACGCTGCTCATTGTTAGTATCGGGCTATGTCTGGGTATGGTTATATTAGCCACCAAATCAGGATTTTCATCCGCTCTGGGAGCCTTTGTAATGGGATCCATCCTTGCCGAAACTCTCGAAGCCGAGCACATCGAACACCTAACAAAACCCGTTAAAAACCTTTTTGGCGCCATCTTCTTTGTTTCTGTTGGAATGTTGATAGATCCGGCCTTGTTGTGGGAATACAAATTTCCCATCCTCTTTATAACGCTTGTGGTAATCGTCGGACAAATACTGTTCTCATCCTTTGGCATCCTGCTGTCCGGACAGCCATTAAAAGTAGCCATACAATCGGGTTTTTCGCTGGCACAAATCGGCGAGTTCGCATTCATCATAGCATCGTTAGGACTTTCGCTTAAGGTGACCGACCATTTTCTATACCCGATTGTTGTAGCCGTATCCGTGATAACCACCTTTCTTACTCCCTTTATGATCCGCTTGTCGGAACCCGCATACCGCTTTGCTGACAAACATATGCCCGGATCGTGGCGACGATTCTTCGACAGATATACTTCGGGGGCAAACACTATAAAACAAAAAAGCACCTGGGATAAGCTGCTCAAAGCCCTGCTCCGCATAGTCGTTATGTATTCGGCAGTGGCTGTTGTGCTGATTATTTTGTGGCTTAAGTATGTTGCTCCGTTAATTATGAGCAAACTACCCGGATTTCAGGGAGAAATACTTTCGCTTGGTCTTATCTTGCTTATTATCTCTCCCTTGCTGCGGGCCGTAATGATGAAAAAGAATCATTCCGTAGAATACCAGGAGTTATGGCAAGACAGTAAATACAACCGAGGATCGCTGGTGTCGCTCATTGTTCTGCGTATTCTGCTCTGCATTGGCATTGTAATGATCCCTGTTGCCAAGCTGTTAAATATTACCTTCGGTCTGGTAATAGCCATTGCATCCGCATCTATTATCCTTTTTATATTCTCTAAAAGACTAAAAAAACATTCTATTCAGATAGAAAGGCATTTCTTTAAAAACCTCTCGGCTCGTCAGGTTGAACAAGAACGCAAATCGCCCATCAAGCAACAGTTTGCCAACCATTTGCTGGCCAGAGACCTTCACCTGGCAGATTTCGAAATTCGGAAAGCTTCGCCCAGTGTGGGTAAAATGCTGAAAGAACTTGATTTCAGAAATAAATGTGGAGTAAACGTTGTAACCATTATACGGGGAGAACAGCGTATAAATATTCCGGGAGGCGAAGAACGTCTTTTTCCTTTCGATAAGCTTATAGTAGTTGGCACAGATACAGAACTTGAGTCATTCTTACAGTATACAGAAGAACGATATCGGCAAAACCAGTCTGTGCTACAGAAGGAAGAGCTTAAAGAGGTAAGCATGGAACAGTTTGTAATCAATCAAGGATCCGATCTTATAGGCCGTTCCATCCGCGAATCGGGTATCCGCGACAAATCCGCCTGTCTGGTTATCGGGATAGAGCGAGGCGTATCCTCGATTATGAACCCATCCCCTTCCACCGTATTTGAAGAAGGCGATATCGTCTGGATTGTTGGCGAACGCGATAAGATGATTATTTTAAGTGAAGGAGAAATTGTAAATACATAAAAATACACCCTATGAAATTTATTGGAATTATACCCGCCCGTTATGCTTCGACCCGATTTCCGGGAAAACCATTGGCCGACATGGACGGAAAACCTATGATACAGCGCGTGTACGAGCAAGTAAAAGATGTGCTTGACGCTGTGTGTGTAGCAACAGACGATACCCGCATTGAAGCTGCAGTCAAGGCATTTGGTGGTAACGTGGTAATGACGTCCGATCAGCACCGCAGCGGAACCGACCGGTGCTACGAAGCCTTCACAAAAGCCGGAGCAGGATACGATGTGATAATCAATATCCAGGGCGACGAACCATTTATTCATCCCGAACAAATAGAAACTGTAAAGGCATGCTTCGACGACGCATCCATTCATATAGCTACACTGGTAAAGCCATTCCGCGGAGACGATGGATTCGAGACCCTGTTAAATGCCAACAGTCCCAAGGTAGTTTTAAATAAGAATCAGGAAGCCATGTACTTCAGCCGTTCCATCATCCCCTATATGCGTGGAAAAGAACAAAGCGAATGGTTGGCCAATCACACCTACTACAAACACATTGGGTTGTACGCCTATCGGGCAGAAGCACTTGGAGCCATAACCAGTCTGCCCCAGTCAACGCTCGAAATAGCAGAAAGTCTGGAGCAATTACGCTGGCTCGAAAACGGTTTTAAGATGAAAGCAGGCATCACACAACAAGAAACCATTGGCATCGACACCCCCGAAGATATGGAGAAAGCTCTTATCTTCATGAAATCAAACCGAACATATCCGCAGTGATAAAAATTACATCGGATCGGTTTGCGATGTAACTTGCAGAATTACTTTCGTACAAAGAGATGCTTGTTTATACTAGCTTTCTTCTTACTTTCTTTTGCCTTGACGCAAAAGAAACAAAAGGTCAAGGCAGGCGCCTGCGCAAGCTAAAACTACCTCCCTGAGGCTGAACGGAAAGAAC
>JGI24731J21663_1000835_pt1 | contig 28389 bp, 27 predicted proteins | sample EPASupsiteHSE605_FD_21663 | JGI IMG/M metagenome (IMG submission 21663) | reverse complement strand
CAGACCATTTGTCCCCTTATTATAAAAGAATAAGCACAAGCAGCCAACCCCAAATCAGGGTCATTTGCTTGTGCTTTTATAGTACCAATGGGAAGTTCGTTATTCTTAGAGACTCGCTGCATTCAAAATAGAATGGGGATCCTATCTATCTTCTTTTATAAACCGAAGTATTTGAAAAGCACAGGGACTTGTCTCTTTATTCAAGTAGTATAGCAAACATTTCTTTTGGTAACCCGGTCGAATAGATAATAAAATAGAGTATTGTTTTAAAGCATGTTTTGCTTTGGGTATTGAATTCTTTCCCTTTGGTTGGTTGTATGCCCTTAAGCTCATATTCCATCATTGCGTAATCTAACTGTCTCAAAATATCACACCACGCAGTTGGATTCTCAGAAATTCTCAATACTAAATCATAATATGCTTCAAAGTAGCTAGGCGGAGTGCTTTTAACTACTTGGTTAAAAGTTGAAGAATCAAAGTCAGGAATCTTTTGTGTGATAAGTTCGGTGGCCATTCGGAACGCAATACTTTTTATTTCATTTTGCTTAGCTATCGGAATGCTGCCAGACATTATTCCGTTTAGAATATGTTCTTTTTTTTCGTGCTTATCATAATAAAATAGCTGACCACATATTTTAAATGTTGATAGTATAAAGAGACTAATCAAAGAGAGAAGCATCCATTTTATTGAAAACTTTTGTTCTTGACCCAACGGTAAGCTATAAAACTCGTTTAGTTGTTTTATACCGGATATGCATTTTTTTACTTGAGTAAAAGGATCCATCACCCAGTATGTTGAAGTATAATAAGAAAAAATGTTCTTGTAGGTTCTATTGTCTGGCACCGATATTTTTGTAAAGATATCCGGTAGCGTTTTTAAAAGCTTATAATCGTAGCTTCCGGACCAGTCCTCACTATCTATTTCAAAGCATTTTTCCAGTTGAGTAATCATGTCAGTATCACAGACTTTTATACCCAGCGTTTGAGCATATTCTTTTGCTGTTTTTCTAACATTGTTTTTTATAAAAATGACACTATTTATTTCAGCTTTGCTTTTCACGCCATTTATCCATGATATATGTTTTAAAACGTCTGCTTTGCCTGATTTGCAATCCGTCCAATTAGTTTGACAAGAAAAATCGGTTGCGAAACGGACTCCAAATGCGTCCAAATCAGTAATTATATCAGATGGCTCTTGTGGCATCGTTTTGAGAATGATATTGTTTTGAGTAAAATAACCCATATTAAAGAGTAGCCTTTTTATTCGATATTCCAACAATGCTCCCTTGTCTATACTTGCGTTTGCGGGGATATGCTCTATTTTACTTAATTGTTCTTCTTTACTTAATGGTTCTTCTTTTTTTGAGATATCCATTATACTTAATTGCCCTTCTGTATTTGAAATATCCATTTTTACACCTCCTCAAATAAGTTCATCTCGCAGTATCTTCGTAAGCATTTCACTAGCTTCTTTAATTGGTTCAGGTAACTCTGCCATAAAAATTCTTATTTCTTCTGAATTACGGTAATTTCCTGTATCCGATATTATTTCCGGTTCTTGCAAAAGACCTTTTGAAATACAATAGTCAGGGCTTTTCAAAATTTCTATGGCTTTTTCAGCAACATCTTTTTTTATTAACTTTAGACAAGGACCACTTTTCGTGTATGTATTATTAGTATAATAACTCCATTTTGATTTTGTCTCTTGAACAACTTTTAATATGCCTTTTTTTTCTAGCATAATATAGTCGGTAGAGTTTGCACTATGCGGTCCAACGCTTTCATTGTTAATAAGAGCCTCTAAAAATTTAATAGGATCTTGAATAGTTGAATGTTCTGTATATCTCTCTCCAAATCTTATGGAAGCCAAAAGCACTTTAACATCATCCATTATATCATTGTCTGTGGTTGAAGATATATCAGCTGAAAAAGAAAATTCTTTTTCAATTCCTCTTGTTGAAATAATGTTTATAGGATTAATCATTCCAATTTTCTGGGCTAAATTAATAATTTCAAAATTTTTAGAGCGTAATTCCTCAGTAGGCATCCCTTGACATTTTTGAATTTCAGAAATTGTTTCTTCCAAACTTTGTTTGTTGTCTAATGAAACATTAGCTAAAGCATATGCAATCTTTTCGTGGTTATGACCCCAAATGTATTCATTGCTTATCATCGGGTCTTGTGGATTCAATTTGCTCAATGACTGTATTAGTTTAAACTGTTTCTGAAGGGAAAGTGCAAAAGCAATATCTTTTTCAGTAAATCCATCCCTAGCTAGTTTGCTAAACAATTCGCTTTGCGTGAGCGGTATTCTCTTTGTACTGTCTAGGGTTTGCAAAGTAATTCGCTCAATTTCCTTAGGGTTTAATTTTTCAAAAACTTCGCCTGCAACTGTAATAACTTCATTATTTGTAAACACATATTCTGCAACGCCGGTTATGTCTCCTGCGGTGTTTTTTATTAACTCAACTCTACCGCCACTAGCCTGAGAAAGGCCCGGAAGAATAATTTTGTATAGTTCAGATGGCTTAATTCCTACTGTATTTGCTATTTTCTCAACTTTTAATATGCTCTCAATTTTACTATTTCCCCTAATAGCTCCCAGAAATCTGCCGGATTTTCCGGCAATATCTATCTTGTCATACTCATCAATATTCGAACTATCCTGCGTAAAAGCTTTTAGATGCTTTTGCGCTGCAATTGACCAAAATCCCTCCTGAACAGTTTCCATAAAAATCTCCTTAAATATAGCTTATTTAAATAGCACCATTAAAATTGTATATAGCTACTGAATACGACAAAGTCCAAAGAGAACTGCTACGATAAAAATTACCCAAATCCTCCCAAAACGTTGCACCTATTTTATTACTTGAGGTCCGTCCTCTGTGGACTGCTCCACACTTATCAAAAAGACAGGTTTTAAGTTTCCCATTATGGTATTACTTTTGGCGGAACTTGTGGCGGTTTCCGAGCTTATCACTGATACACAATATGAGAATGTTAATAGAGCTCGAATCTATGAAAGGTACCCTTTCAGTATGTCAATGAATTCGCCAATATCAGAAAAATAGTTCGGATATGCGGCTTTCAATATTTTAAATGAGGAAACACTGACCAGAACAGCATCAATTTGTGATTCCGCTCGCGTCCCTTCAATTTGGGCATACGTGGTATTTGCTTCTTCTGATTGGCTTGGTTTAAAATATTTAATTCTTAGTCGGCGCGTATTATAGTTTAGAATAAGTATGTAATAGCCTTGACGGCTAAATTCAGTTCCACTATGATGATCAACTGCAACGCGTATTGCACTAAGCATGTCGAGAAAATGCTGTCTATTATTAATCTCATTAATTTCAGTAACTAATTCTTTTGGGTCAGTGGATGTTCCTGATACAACTGGTGATCCTTCTTTGAGTGCAAATAGTGACGAAACTAAAACGAAAAAACGTTTAATATCTTCATTTCCTTGTCCAGCTTTTAAGGCCTGGTTCGTGAATAGACCCATTGTTTCGACTGCGGTCGCCCACAAGTGTTGTAGGTGGGTACGAAACTGCAATTCAATAAGCATGTTTTTATTATAGTCATCATTAGCGTCACTTTGGTACTCAAAAACTAAGTGTAAACTTCTATATCCAGATATTTTGGGCGAGGAAATATAATCATATGAACTGACGAATTTATGCCTGATTCGTGAATTCTTATATTTATCAGCATAAAGGAATACTTCATGAACTGTTGGAACTATAAATCGACACCCACCAAGATCCTGCATTGTCCAAAGGTTCATGCTCGGTTGTCGTTTTAATTTGCTAATAATAGAATCCAAACGTTTGAGCCGTTCAGCTACCACAATATCTGTACGATTAGATGCCATCCTGCGAAGATGCATATATATAACATGCAACGGGTATGCATGTGCTGCACGCCAATTATCAATTACTTGCGTTGCACCAATTATCTGCTCACTTGTTGAATCTTCATCTTTTATAAGTTTACCGGCTTTAATAATCTGGGAACGAGAATATTCAACAATTTTCCATCTCGGCCTTTCAAAAAAAAACATGTATTTCTCCTTATCTATTACGATAAACTTCTCATTGTTGCACTAACATGATTATAACTGAACTCCCAATTATTCGCCAAACCGGTAGTTGCCTGAGCTGCGCATTATTGCTAAACTGAGAATTTAATGATTTTCGTATTATCACCTAAACACAGAGCGAATCCAGATTCTGTATATTAAACTAATTATAGACTCATACTTCATCAAATTGCAACATTTCATTAGTCAAAACATCTTGTTTTGCTACAAATTGCAACCCGATTTTTTCCTATCTTGACAAAGAAAGAGACTGTACCAATAAGTACAGTCTCTTATTCTTACAGATTGGCTTGCTTCTTTACGTACTGAATAACTGCTTCCCTCGGGATTTTCCAGCGGGTTCCTGCTCGGTATGCTTTTAGCTCCCCGCTTGCCAGAAGTGTGTACGCTGAGTTTTTTCCAATCATTAGTACTTCGCACAGTTCCTCTACACTTAACAGGTCGTTGTGGTTATCAAACATCTTTTTAAGCTCCTTTCTTGGATTTTTTACATTTATGTTAGCATTTAACGAAGATAATTACTCATCTGCAGAGTAGTATTTAAAATAAAGAAAAAATCGTTGAAAAATGTTTGAAAATCAAGAAGCTTATTAAAAAATCATTGGTAATCGAGCATGACATCCTGAGTGGACTTAGTTGAATACTCTTTATTTTTTGTGCAGATAAACCTTGTTTCACATTTGCTGCACTGGCAATTTCCTCCGAAACAGTATCTGTTTCTTTTTCTGTTTGTTTCTTGCATTATTCCATCAATCCGTAAACGATTAAAAATCGCAGTTTCGCTCCGTTCTAATTTAATTGCAATAGCGGAAATGTCCTCACCACCATAATACATATCGTAAAGCCTTTGAAGTTCATCGTCGCTCCATGGTTCATGGTTCCGGCCCAACTTAAACTCCCCTTTTCTGCGAGCTACTAATTCCTCTTTAGTACTTTGGGGCACTGATTGCTCGACCATGATACCCGCTCTCCTTTCTAAAGGGTTTATAGCCGAGAATCTCTTTACGGTTTCTGATCTTGCCCAGCCTAACAAGCTTAGCCGCAATTCCCCTAGGTGTGCGTAGCAGCTCATTACACATCTCCATTAAGCTGCAGCCATGGTCAAACATACTAACTAGCTTTTTAATTTCTTCATATGTCCATTCTTTATACCGGCACATGGGAAACACATCTTGAATTGTTTCAACAGAACCATTTTTTTGCTTTTCTGAAAGAAAAACTAATTCATCTAAAACGTCCATGAGAATCCTCCTTTTTTGATGTCTTCTACAGGTTATTCGAATTTGGTTTAAAGCAAATTATTATATTATGCTTTATCAGAATGTTTGTTGAATTTTAGAAAACCACAAAAAATAACCATAAGAATTGCTCCATTTTGAAATAGTAATAAAAAAGCAGGGAACGGAAGCAACCCGTTCCCTGCAAGGGAATATGGAAACCAGACTAATTTCAAGAGCACATCCTATGCTTAAGCCAAATTATATACTAACGGTACTTTACTAAATTGATCCGAGATCACATATATACTTAATTTGCTCTGCAAAATTGAATATTTCTACAGTGTAATTATGAGCAGTGTTATCATTTTCATCATATTCAAAATAGTCCTCATATGCATAGAAAGAGGTATCATCTACCGTAGCTATGTTCTGTCCGAAGCCGTAGTTATTATATAGATTTACAATTTTTCCATCTCGCAGAAGGTAAAACTGAATTGTTGTACCGTCAAGTTGATAACCGGCATTTTGCTCATCATCTGCAATTACCCTTACTGCGAACCGGTCACCATCTATGTAATAGGAGCAACAAATAGCAATGTTGTTATCATCGTTGTATTTATAGTCCCTTATAACTGGGTCGGTGGATTCTTCAACTTTTGTCAAAGAAAGCGTCTGGTATTCGAGACGCTCGAAATCTTTTACAGTCTCGTGGTACCATAATACGCTTAAGGGTTTATTGTTAGCGTTGTACAAAATTACTGCCACTATTGCAATAACAAGTAGTACACCAGCTATCACAAGGGCTTTCTGCAATCGGCTCATCTTTTTAAAGCTGAATTTGGTTTTTACTTTATCTTCCTCCATTTGTGTGATCAACTCCTAAAAATTTAAGTGAATCCCTTACACCAGTTTTCAGTTTTTTATTTACATTCTTCTGCTGCTATTGACCTTATCCATCGCTCGGAATATCCGAAGCGCCTAGCAAGCTCATGAGCGTTTGTTCCGTTGAATTCCGTTTTAACGACCTCCCTAACATAATCTTTGTTATATAGGCGCGTGGGAAAATTGATTTGAAAGCCATTATATTGATTATAAAATTTCAACATATTTTCAAAGCCCACCAGTTCACAGATATCTCTGTAAACATCGTTGAGCCCTTCTATGTCCATCGGTTTTGCCTTTTCCGTCAGGCTCACCCCCGATTCAACAATCTTAAGACACATTGTACATATAATTGGTTACTGTTTCCAATGCATAACAGTATGAGTTCTTCACTATAAAATTCCGCCATTCACAGATTTCTGTAGAGCGTGGATTTCTTTACGCCGGTCAGATTTTCGATCTCCTTGACCGTATACTGATTAGTCCCATACAGCTTGACAGCCTGTTTCACCTTCTCAGATGAGACAGTGGGCCGTCCTCCGCTTCTGCCACGGGCTCTTGCGGACTTTAGTCCCTCGCATGTACGGTCAGCGATTATGTCCCTCTCAAACTGAGCTATAGCAGACATAATCGTGTAAACGAGCTTGCCGGTCGACGAGGTCGTGTCGATGTTCTCCTTCAGACTTACCAAATTAACTCCCTTATGCTGAAACAGCTCCATCAACTCAATCAAGTCCTTGGTGCTTCTTCCAAGACGGGAGAGGCTCTCTATTACAACCGTGTCGCCCGGCGTCAGGCGCTCAATAAGTTTGTTCAGCTCCGGGCGCTCTCTTTTTGTGCCGGTCATCTTTTCGTTATAGATGTGCTCGGCTCCGTACTTCTTCAATGCATCGAGTTGCCTGTCGAGGTTCTGCTGCTCTGTAGATACTCTCGCATAGCCAAAAATGAAATTCTTCAAAACCTTCCCCCCCTATATACCAGTTCAGCTCCCCCATCGTTATTTTCGTTACGCAGCGAGGGCTCTAAGCAAGCTTGTGCTTCAAGAGCCTTCTTCTCGCTGCGTCCCAAAAATTCCGATGAAGGAGCCTCGTTCCAAAAACGGTTGGTACCTGAGACATAGATTTTGGAACGGGCAATGGAACAAAAACAGGCACATTTCCACACGAAATGCACCTGTTTTATATCCTCTGAGATTCGTCTCAATAACGGTCGTTTATGACACACTCCGAATAAAAATACTCCTCGATTTCCTCTGGTGAAAACCCATCCTCCAGCAGGAAGTCAACATCCTCAGGTGTATATCCAAAACATCCTGCCATATTCTTCAGCAGGTCGATGTACTCTTCCTCGCAGGTTTGCTCCAGAGAGTAGGAATACGGTCTGGAGAAATAGTGATAGTCGTAGTAGCAAAAATGATCGAAACGTTCTCTTTCGATTGAACCATTAGGCTTGATGCAGAGAATATCTCCGCCCTTGATGTCGACCGTCTCATAGTGCCTTGAATACAGCCCCAGCTTTGCCATTGCTCTCTTAAGGATTTCTGGAGTTGAGGCATATAGGTAGAATCCTTCTTTGAATTTATAGACGGCTAAAGGATTATCCCCCTTGACCAGAAAGAACCTTCCTAAGTTATCCAGAATAGAGAAGCAGAAAGAACCCTCGACTGTCTCTGCCATTTCTTTTATAGCAGGGAAGTCGAGAGCCTTATTCTGTTCCAAAAGCTGAACCGCAACATAGCTGTCTGTTTCAATATTCGTCTCTGGAAGCTTCAGGCTCCTTCTCAGATACCAGTCGTTGTAGAGGACTCCATTATGAGCCAGGGCAAAGGAACTCGATCCACAGCTTCCTTTGAAGGGATGGTTGTTTCGGTTCTTCTTCTCATTTCCTTGAGTAGTCATCCGTGTGTGCCCCATTATGATATTTGCATCAGCAGGGAAGTGGAACCACACCTTTGCTGCCGGCAGAGGCTTTTTGTGGATAATAACATTACCGTTGCCAAGGTACGCGATTCCCGTCGCATCAGTTCCGCGCTGTTGGCTTTCCAGGGATAACACGCGAATTATTTTCTCGCGCTGCCGACGAGTAAACATGTTGTTGTAATCTATCAGTCCGAACAAACAGCACATTATATTTCCTCCCCACCGTTGAAGGATTCATTGATATATAGCCGACGTTCTTTCAGATAGGTAATTAGCTCAGGGTACTTTTCTCTGTCAATCATATCGACAAAGCTTGTCCATGAAAGCCCCTTAATGTCTTCATCAAAGAAAGAAATCGCCACATCGCAAATGTTGTTAATCATCTGCATTGTGGCGATTATTGTGTTATATTTCAGGGTACCTCGGAATATTCTAAACTCAATTGTGTTGTAGTTCGTGATGTTCACGCAAGTATATCTTCCGCCACTGTATCCTTTTTTAGCATGGTCGAGGATCTCTTTCGGATGCTCCTTATAGCCATATCTGGCTGCCCAGCGCTTCAGCTGGGTCTCTGTCCTTCGGCTGAATTTAAGAAGCTCTTCCCAGTGCTTTTCAAAGAAATACAGGATTCGAGCTATGACCGCATCCTGTTCGACTTCTGTTTCTCCAAAAGCGTCACGGTTAACATGAACATGCAGACCGCAGGTTTCAGCCTGATGGCTGGTGTAGCCCATCCGGATTGCTTTTTCAGAAATCTTAAGCCATGGCATAGAATTCTGCTGGTACTGTAAGGTCATCGGATGGGTTACGATCTCAAACCCATCGTCCAGACTGCCGTCGTGTTTACAGTAAATATTTTCGGTAATCCTGTTTGCTATGTCGAGGATCTGCTGTGCGTTGTAGCTGTCCTCACCGGCGCAATCAATTTCAAGTTCCACTCCGAAAAACCTGTTCCCTTCTCCGTAGAAAATGGGGTCGGGCTTATAGTTGTAATCGTGGATTACGCTAAAGGTATCATTGTCGTCGAAGCAAGAGCTGCAGTACGGTGCATCGCCGCAGTCGTGATAATGAGCGTCATCGAAATGGATAATGCAGCCGCAGCTTTCACATCTGGTGTAATACCTGTCAAAGCAGTTCCCGCAGAGCGGGTAGTCTGCTTCACCGCTGTTGTCGGTTGTCCATATACGCCCTCCGCAGCAAGTACAGATCAATGTCTGCTCTTCAAGGCAGTCCTCGCAAAGCAGCTGGCCATCGAACTCATTTAGGTCTTCTCTTGGAAGTACACATCCGCATACCGAGCAGACGAAAGTTTCCTCATTCATCGTCTGCTCTCCTTAATATTCGTCGGCCAAAAGCATGGTCGAATGGTCGCCGTCGTCGATGACAAACAAAGAGGCCGAGACACTGATTTCGTCTCGGCCCAGTTGTATATCTATTTCCTTTTTGTACTCCGGCTCTTCCTGGGAGTGCTCTACGTGCAGCTTCTGGTCCTTGACTGACAGCTTGAACACCTGCAGGTAATCCTTCGGTACAGGTACGGCGTCGATCATCTGCCAGAGCAGCAGCTGCAGTGCTAGGGGTATCGCGGCGTTCACGCCGCAGGTAATAAACTTATTGCCATCAAACATTTCGAGTCTCCTTCAATCATTTTATTATGTTCCTTTTGTATGTTCCAATCTAGTTGGGACAGCTTCAAAGAGATAATATGTGATTGAAAAAGAAGAGTGTGGCAGAAAACAAGGACATAGATATTGCATCAAACGCGAGTCCCTTTATGCATGTCCGGCCCTTCATTGATACAAGTGATTTATCCTTTTTTCAAAGGCCAAGGGTGGCGTTTCTGCCTTGGAGGGGGCACATCAGAAATGTATGAATGAGTATGTTCGGAGACTGATCCATCTTTTAGCTTATATCCACTAGACGTCATTTCGCTTCGTGGTATATTTCGTAGCTCTTGCCGGCATATCGGGAAAAACTGGATTTCAGGTTGAGGTCCGGGCAAGTTAGCTATAACAACTCCTCTTTTCAACAATGAAATTTCAGACTGGCATTATCTGCTGATTTGAGGCATGAATGCAGTTGTGACCGCATGAACCATTTGCGAGATGGAAATAGCAGTAATGAGAATCTGAATGCGCATTTGTACAAATAATGGATTTTCCTCCGTCAATAAAATTAGAACATACTTTACGCTTAACATAGCCACCATTAGAAATAATATAATTATCTCCAACCGGGGTTTCATCAGTGTAATACCGTTGTGTTCCGTGATGCTGGATTTTAACGCATTTATATGGACCGTTAAATTCGGGACTAAGGTACGTGATTACATTTTTCGGCGCATCACCCAAGTATGCGAATCGTTGCTCGCAATCACAAACTATGCTCATGGCATTTATACCGGTTACCAAACTATGATATTGCTGGCAGGCAAAGCTATTAATGCTATTTATTTCAAATTTATTTTTTTTCTTTCGAAAGTTTGCTCTAGTTTCATCAAGAATATCATACGCCTCCCTCATGCTTACAAATGACTTATGCAAGTCTTCATGTGATATGCTATGTAAGTCAGACAGATATTCATTAAATGCGTTATGGAAGCTGCTGTAAGCGTAAAATTCTTCGCTACCTTCCAAAACCATATCGTTAAACGCGACTATCAGAGCCTCTTCCACTTGTGCCATAGGCTTTTGATTATAATCATATTCCCCTGAAATTCGCTGATCGTTAAATGTTTCGTGATATTCTGGATTCCATTTTATGATAGATTCTAACTGTCTCCCTTGTATTTGCTTATCGTCATCAGATCCTAAAAACTTTTCTTTTACAACCTTAACTGGTATAGAATCAAAAGGAAAATCCGCTTTTGGCCAAAGAATTCGAATTGTTTTTCCACCAAAACTGAAAGTATCGCCAGCCTTTAAACAACGAATTTCTCCGGAAAAAGAATCAAGCTTTGTAAAAAGTTCGATCATGTTTTGTGCGAGTTTGAATCCCCAACTTCGAGGAGAAGCAACGGTTAAAAGCCGAGCGATTGGCCCCGAGTAAATAATTTCACTTTTCTTTGGGTCAACAACACTGAATGGAAGGAAAATAGCATCGAACTTATAAGAGCTTGGTATTTCTAAGATACCATTGCAATGGTCTTTATCATAATGAGAAATCATGAGATGTGTAATTGCGTTTGAGTTAATCTCTTTTTCAATCGTGGAAAATGCGAATTTAGAACAACTCATGTCTCCATCCACGTTGTCACTACCGCAATCTATTAAAAGTTGCTGCTTGCCGTCTGTGCTCTTGATAATGCTGCAATCTCCATACTTGACACACTTAACTGCAATCTCCATCTTTAATCTCCAACATTAAAGCGCTTTTATGGCGCTTTATATATTTCAGTCTCCACGATATAGCCTATTTCTACAATCACTGTGCAATTTCAAAATACTCCAAGTCCAAATTATAGTCAATATACAAAAAGAAAATGCGTAATTTGTGTTAAAGTACTGTTGCGATTGTTCGTCCCGTAGAATATAATGTTTTCTGGGAGGCGAACAGAACTATGGGATTTATAACTGCAAACCAAGCAGCAGCAAAATGGAGCATATCTCAGAGGAGAGTGCAAATTCTTTGCTCTGAAGGACGTGTCCCAGGGGTTTTTAAATTGGGTGAAAACTGGGCAATACCCGATGATACAGCAAAACCCACTGATAACAGAAAGAAAAAGGAAGACTCTATTGATGAGGAAATTAAACATAATTGATTTGTTTTGCGGCTGCGGTGGACTCTCATATGGATTTGAAATGGCCGGATACAGTGTGCTGCTGGGTATTGACAATGATGAGGCTGCTTTAAAAACATTTGAATTAAACCATCATGGCGCAAAATCTATTTGTGGAGATATTACACAAATTACATATGAAAAGGACATACGTCAATTAATAGGCAATAAAAAGATTGATGTGATCATAGGTGGCCCCCCCTGTCAGGGTATGTCACTTTCAGGGCCAAGGAGGTTCGATGATCCACGTAACAGGCTGTATTTGTCATACATTCGGCTTGTTGAAGAGATTCAGCCTAAAGCTTTTGTAATAGAAAACGTGCCGGGACTTATCGGTCTGTTTAATGGTGCGATTAAAGATAGTATTTTAGAAAAATTCAATAATCTCGGGTACTCTGTGAAGTATGAAGTGTTGTGGGCATCCGATTATGGTGTTCCACAGAATCGAAGAAGGGTGGTTTTCGTTGGAGTAAAAGGAGAGCATAATGATTTTCAGTATCCAGAGAAAAACACACAAAAGGTTACCTGCGAAATGGCTCTGTCTGATTTACCACCATTAGAAAGTGCGATAGGCTCCGATATTCAGGAATATGCTTCTCCACCTTTGTGCGAGTATCAGAAATTAATGCGAAAAAACTCAAGTGAAGTATTTAATCATGTAGCGGCGCATCATTCGGATAAGGTGAAAAACATCATCGCGCTTGTGCCGGACGGAGGTAATTACAAGGATTTACCAGATGAATATAAGACCACAAGAAACTTCCATGTGGCTTGGACACGGTTTGCAAGTGCGCGCCCAGCTCCGACAATTGATACCGGGCATAGACATCATTTCCATTACAAATATAACCGTGTCCCCACAGTCCGAGAGTGTGCTCGGATTCAGTCTTTTCCTGACGATTTTAAGTTTATTGGAAATAAAACTCAACAGTTCCGCCAAGTTGGGAATGCTGTCCCACCACTAATGGCCGAGCGAATTGCTGAAAGCCTTATTGATCTACTAAAGGAGGAAAACTAATGTATAGTGTACCAGCAGAGTATTACATACGGCTCCATCATGTTCGCCCACGTTTCAAAGGCGATATTGAGAACGTACTAATATACATGGCTACTGAGATAGCAGAAATTCCTGAGCTGCCCAACGACGTTTTCGCCGAGAGGGTAAATGAGGCAGTAAGATTGTTTCCAGGGAATTCTACACTCGTGGAAAAAACCATAAATAACTGGCGAACCGAAATATCCGCTCTTTTCGGCTATATTGAGAGTACCGACGTTTTTTCAAAGCCTGGAAGAAGAGCGATCGAGCTTGCTGAAAAAGGCGATTTAGTTGAGAGTTTCAAAGTCTTCATGTATAGCTTCCAGTATCCGGGGGCTCATATTAAGTCACACGAGATACTACCTCTTATAGAGAGCGGTGTACATTTTAAACCGGCTCAGTATATTATCCAACTACTTCAATACGCGAATGAATCCAAAGAAATACGTATTGGCATTACAAAAGCAGAAATTTGTCATTGCATTATGAATGATTTGAGATGTGTACGGGATAACGAAGGAGCTGAGGCGACGTGGCGGAGAATAAGGAAAAACCGGGATATTGGAATTGAATATGATCAAACCGGTGATGTAATCCGTTACGCAGGCGATATTATTGACTACATGGAAATTGCAAACCTCCTTGTAACACATGATGGTCGTACGTATTATTTAAATCCACTTGAGAATGAGGCAGTATTGAAATTCGCAAACTCAACAGAGTGGTATCCAGCTTATGATAAGATGATTGAAACGCGTACTGGGGACTTGCAGAGTATTAACGCTTGCCGTGAAGGTTGGTTTTCCTATGTTAATCGTGATTTAGCAAGCACCGATTTTTCTACCGATATTTTAGCTTTCATCGGAGAGGACAGCGGTGAATACGCCGATCTCGTGCAAGCAAGCCACAACTTGTTTGATAACCGGTTACAAGAAGATACCGATATCACAACAAAAGAAATTGGAGATTTTGGGGAAAGCCTTGTACATAGCCATGAATGTGAACGAGTAAGAATTGGTGGACGGCCAGATTTGGTACATCTCATCAAGAAGATTCCCACACAGCTTGCAGTTGGATATGATATTGGTTCAGTTGAGCTTGATGAAAGAAAGAGATATATTGAGGTTAAGACAACTATCAGCTCAAAGCCGTTGCACTTCAACAAAGTGCATCTTACTCGAAATGAGTGGAATGCCGCGAGCACTATGAGGGACAGATACTATGTTTATCGTCTTATGCTAAGCAAAACTGAAAGAAAGCTCATTTTATTACAAGATCCAGTTGGGCTATACAAACAGGACGTTATTGGCATGGTTCCAACAGATGGAGCCGAGATATCATTTAACCCAGCAACCGCTGGTACTTATGAGGAGTTGTTATCGTGGAAAGCCTAAGAGTTGCATCACTATTTTGTGGGTGCGGCGGTACGGACATTGGATTATTGGGAGGTTTCAGTTTTCTAAAAAAGAGCTATCCAAAAAACAATATGACAATTGTATATGCTAATGACATAGATGAGAACGCCTGTGGCCTGTTTGCAGAGAATTTTGGAGTGCAACCTGATAATCGCGATATTAGGGAAATATCGTCTGACGAACTTCCGGATTTCGATATTTTAACTGGCGGATTCCCCTGCCAGTCGTTTTCAATCGTTGCCCAAAATCCAAAACGCTTGGGGGTAAAAGACGAGAGAGGCCTTCTGTTTTTTGAAATGTGCCGCATTCTCAAGGATAAGCAGCCAAAGTGTTTTATTGCAGAGAATGTTAAGGGAATATTATCCGCAAACCACGGAAGCGCCTTCCCACTGATAATTAAGGAATTTGAAGATAGCGGATATGATGTTGTTTATCAGTTGATTAATGCCGCCCAATTTGGTGTGCCACAGAAGCGAGAGCGCGTTATTATTGTCGGTTTCAGGAAGGATTTGGAAATTAAATTTTATTTTCCAAATCCAACGGTAATTGATGAAGAGCATATTACGCCACTTAGTGCTGTGTTGGAATCTAGAGTTAATGAAAAATACTTTTTTAGTGATACTGCTGTAGCTGGTATGATGAAGAAGCGAGAAAGCATGAATAAAGGACGCGCTCAGGACATCACAAAACCCTGTAATACCGTGGGGTCACATTTGGCAAAGGTATCACTAAACAGCACAGACCCAGTTTTATTCGAAAACGGGCGTTTCCGTAGGTTCACGCCAAGAGAAGTAGCAAGAATTCAGTCATTCCCTGAGTCGTACAAGCTGAACGGAAGGGATGCCATTCAATACAGAGCCCTTGGAAATGCAATCCCTCCGGTTATGTTCTGGCATATCGCTCGAGAGGTCTCACAAACACTGTTAATTAACTAAATTATTTCGCACGATGAAAAGTGCTATAACTATGTAAATATACATTAAGAACATTTCCGTTATTTTTCTGTTAAAAGCACAAAAAACGCCTAAAATCGCCCAAAGTGCGCGGAAGGTATTTATTAAGAACCTAATAATACCAATTATTACAGCGTTTCACCAAACCGAGGCGCTATCGTTGTATTTCAATTTTGCCAATAGTAGCTTGCCGTTGATACAATGGCAAGCTACTATTGTTTGATAACCACGCCTGACGAAGTTCAAGTGTGTTCAATATTTCGAAACATCCAATGTACTCTTCTCTCTCGGTTTATATATTCCTGTCATTATCCCAACATGTTTATATTTAACTATAATCCGATTCTGCTGATAATTGGTATTATTCATCTTGCTCGTAACATAAATTTTTTCAACAACCTCATCTAAAACAGGCCGCTCAATATCCGAGATATATCCGAATCTTCTAGCCGCACGTACGAATTGATATACATCATGGCCAGAAGGCAGTACACGGTCTGATTCCCTCAGTTCATCAAGCCTCGCTACTTCTTCTTTCATAGACGACTCGAGAGCACTGAAAATAGTATCCTTCTGCTTTCGCGGCAAATGTCTTGAACTGGTATACTGATCAAAATTCGATATTTTGTCATTTAGAACTTCAATTCTATTAAGTGTTTTATTAATTTCTATTTCAATTTCTACCGGTGTTGTATCTCGCTCTCCAGTCGTAGGTTCAAATCCTGCCTCCGCAACCACAAAACAGCCCGTTTTCGATGAAAATGGGCTGTTTTTCTAACTTTTTGGGAGGGTTAGATGAAAATGTTGACCCCAATTTGACCCCAATAGGTGTAAAATTATCGTCCTTTTTCGTGCCGTTTGTTGTGCAATGTGTGAATATTTGAGCCAATATTCTATAATTATTCAATGATTAATAATGAATATATGCATGTAAAATCTATGAGATAGAAAATAAAATCACAGCTTTTTAATTTTCAAAAATACAGGGGTTCTTCTCTTAGGTTCATCATGTATACCCGTAAGGGACAACATAAAAGTGTGTCAATAGAGTTGAATCCGGCGTTTTGGAATATCCCATTACGAACGTCAACCCTATTGGCACACTTGTTATTTGGAGGAAAGGAAATGAAGATTGGCTATATTCGCGTCAGCACCGAGGAGCAGAACACGATCCGTCAGGAAGTGCTTATGCAGGAACTCGGTGTTGACGAAATCTATATTGACAAAGCCAGCGGTAAGAATACCGACAGACCAAAACTTAAAAAGATGCTTTCCTATGTCCGGCGTGGCGACACTGTGATTGTCGAGAGTATAAGCCGCTTCGCCCGCAATACAAGAGACCTTCTCGAGCTGATAGAGATTCTATCAACACAGGAGGTCTCTTTTATTTCGAAGAAAGAAGCCATTGATACCAACACCCCGACCGGAAAATTCATGCTTACCATTTTCGGCGCGGTTGCCGAGCTTGAGCGTGAATATATACTCCAGCGCCAGCGCGAGGGAATAGCCATCGCCAAACAGCAGGGCAAGTATACGGGACGTAAACGCATCGAGTCGCTAGATTTTGATAAGGTGGTAGCAAAGTGGCGGAATGGCGAAATAACGGCGGTGAAGGCGCTGGAACTTCTTCATATGTCGCGGAATACGTTTTACCGACGCGTAAAAGAAAAATAGCAATAAAGTGCTATTTTTTTATCATATATATCGTTATTAGTGGTTATGCGCTTTTACTTGTTATTATGACAAGCGGATGGTATAATTAGGTAAGTTATAAATTCATACTTGGCAACCGCGCAAATTAGCCTCATCGTTCATTATGGGCAGTGCGTAGCTTATTAACCGCTCTGCTTCCGGCTGAGCGGCTTTCTTTTATTATACCTGCTAATATCAGGCGCATATGATCCTTCTCGTTATAGCAATAACACGTAGTACATCGTGTACAGAAGATAGGGGGAATAGAATATGCCTGCGACTCTGACTTTTCATAAAATTGCAAATGGAGCAATATTCCAAGAGCAGTTCAATGCAATGGCAACGAACAATACCATCTCTTTTGATTGCCCTGTCGCTGTTGTTTATGCCCCAAATGGGACTGGCAAGAGCAGCTTTGCCAAAGTCCTCGATGGCAAGGATAAGGAGACGGCGGTTGAGTTCACTTATGACGGTCAAAAATATACAAAGCCTGATGGCGTGTTCCACATCATCAATGACCAGAACAGCCGCAATATTATTGAAGGAGACACACAGGACTTTGTTCTTGGTGATAACATTCGTCGAGAATTCGAGTTGGCAAGATTAATTAGAGCAGAGTATGAGGGGAAAGGTACCGGTATTATTGATAGAGCAGTGGATTGCTTGAAGCGTCATAACATCACGGCGAAGGAAAGCCTTGTCATCCTATTTGCGGGTATGGATGGCGCGGGTAGCGATGAATTTGTTGCTTTGGTTCAAGACATTGCAAACCAAAGGAACCGCGCCAAAGGACATTTCAGTGACTTTATTCGAATTGTATCTTCGATGGAAGCGGTTGACACTTATTCTGCGATTGCACCGGAAAAATTGCGCTTTGTCGAAGAACAATACAGTTTGAAATCTCCGTGGATTCCGTTACTTGAAAAACTATGCAAGCAACTGCACCCATTGCCAGAAGTAAGAGTTGTTGAAGAAAACACAGCTGCCATCAGCATTTTGGCACGCTTCCGTTCTAATTGTTGCGTTGTTTGCGATACGGTGGGCATTGACCCCGACGCTTTGATAACCCGTAAAAAGGCGCGTAAAGATACTATCTTTCAGGAATTAAGTGAGGATGAACGCAAAATTGTTCAGGGAATCATGGACATTATGCCAACCAATGACCCTCTTGGAATAAAGGAAATGTTATACACTGCCCTTGTTGAGGGGAACACTGCAGAAATCACAGCGTTATGCGATCTGATAGAACAATACAAAGCCGCTATCGGTATGCAGATAAAAACCGAATTCAAGACGTTGCTCTCACAAAGCCAACTGTGTGCCCTTAATGACGAGTATCAACCTCTACTACATTCTGATCTGAATTTATCCGATGAAGATGAGTTCTTTATTCAGCAAATTATCAGCGGAAGCATGGGTAAAAGTCTCGAAGTTGAGCGTATTGAAGGCAACGCCCTGCGGATAACCATCGAGGGACAGCCGCTTTTGAACGAAGACCGCAAAAAACTCCATTTGAGCAGTGGTGAGCAGAACTTCCTGTCTTTGGCGTTTGAGTTTCTCAAAGCAAGAAAATCTTCATGCCCTATCATTGTCCTAGACGATCCGATTTCGAGCTTTGACTCCATATACAAGAACAAAACCGCGTTTACGATCCTCAAATTCCTAGAAGAGAAACACCGTATCGTATTGACGCACAACAGCGACTTGCTGCGCTTGCTGGACGTACAGATGCCCAACTGCTATAACCTGTACATCTTAAATAATACGGCTGGCGAGAACAACGGCTTCGTTTCGCTTTCAGAGCAAGAGAAGGGCATCGCCATCTATTTGAATAAGCTGCTCCGATTTTTTCGCAGGGATATTTTTACTTATATTGTGAACTACGAACAGTTCCTTCTTTCAATGATCCCTTTCATGCGCGGGTATGCAAATATTATCGACAACGAAGGTGTATATACAGAGCTTTGCAAAGTAATGCACGGGTATGAAACGGGTAGTGTCGATTTGGCAGCGATATACCGTACGTTGTTCGGAAATCCGGGTTTTGTCATTCCTGCACCTTTCCCTGAACACTTTGAAATAAGCGTTGCCGATATCCTTTCGGCACAACTCAGTAATAGCTCGATCCTCGACCAGACTCAATTCCTATTGCTTGACAAGACGCTACGCCATAGTTTGACGTATTTGTACTTACGGCTACTTACAGAAAAGCGGCTGATGAATCAGTTTAAAATACCACACAGTCCGGGTGAAATTTTGCAGTTAGGCACTATAATCAATAGAGCTTTTTCACATGATCCCAAGGCGAGAGCTGTCTTGAATTCAAAGAAAACATTAATGAATGAATTCAACCACTTCGAAGGGAATCTTAGCATTTTTATGCCAGCCATGGATATTACTGATAGTTTGCTTGAAAAGGAGAAAGCCGACATTCTTGACTTTCTCAACTGCCATTGTCCCGAAAAAGAACCTGCGGTTGTCGAAACACACTGAGCCGCTTGTTGATTCTCATTATGTTTTTAAGGACAAGCTTTTAGAGCCGAAATTTCAAGCTCAGTATAATAATACTAAGTTTTCCCGGAACCAATCTACCGTTTTTTTAATAGTTTCGGGAAGTGGCGTGCTTGGCATGCAAAGTTCGTTGTGAGCTTTTGAACAGTCATACCAAGCTGTTGAATAAACGCTATATTTATGATATATTAGGTGCATATTGCAGACAGGAGGGTCAACATGAGCCTTTCAAGTGAAATCAAGATAGTACGCCAAAAAGCGTTTTTAACACAAACACAGTTTGCTGAACAGCTTCATGTATCATTTACAACCGTTAACCGTTGGGAAACTGGGAAGGCCCGGCCCAACCTTTCGGCTATGAAAGAACTTAAGGAATTCTGCGTTGGACAGCAGATCGAATATGCCCCGGTTGAGAATGCCTGGATAAGCAGCAAAGTGAAAGAGGATTGAGACTATGGCTAAGAAAACTATTGAAAAGGCAATCAACATTGATAACATACTGTTTAACTGCCGGGATTACCTGCGTGCGGCACGTAACTCCGGTTCGTTCTTTGAGAAGCGCGACATGATGCTCACGCTCGTATTCCTGCGTTTTATCGGTGAGAAATATGAGGACGGCATCGAAAAGCTGCGTCAGACTCTTATTAAGCAAGGCCTTGATCCGGATGATGACAATATCCGCTCAGCCTTCTTTGAGGATGCAACCTTCACCGATGGCACTTATAATCTGCCTCCGGAGGCACGCTGGTCCACCATTATCAACACTCCTGCACCGGGCCTTAATGTTGCGCTTGATACCGCATTGCACAGCATTGCAACCGGCTCTAAGCAGCTGAAGGGATGTTTTGTGGAAGGTACTTTTACCACAAGAAATCTCGGAGCAAATGACATCAAAAAGCTGATTGATGAGGTCAATAAAATCAGCCATAAGGCTTTTGGCAAAGAGAAGGACCTTATCGGCAGAGTATATGAATACTTCCTTAAGGAGTTTGCTGTCAACGCTACCAAAGAGGAAGGCGAATACTATACGCCGCATGACGTGGTTCAGCTTATTGCGACCTTGATTGAGCCTTATGACGGCACATTGTATGATCCTTGCTGCGGCTCCGGTGGTATGTTCATACAGAGTGCAGACCTTGTCAAATCCAAACAGGGTGATATTAACCGTATCAATGTTTATGGTCAGGAAAAGGATTCTGCAACATACCGCCTTGCAAAGATGAATCTTGCGCTCCGTGGCATCAGCCACAACCTCGGCGAGACAAACGATTCCTCTTTTACCCACGACCTGCATAAGGGACTGTATTTCAACTATATCATGGCTAATCCGCCCTTCAATCTGAAGGGCTGGTATGATGACAATCTGAAAAGCGACGCCCGTTGGGCGGACTATGCAATACCTCCCGACAGCAATGCAAACTATGCGTGGATTCTACATATGCTTTCTCACCTAAAGCCCCGTGATGGTGTGGCAGGTTTTCTGCTGGCAAACGGTGCATTAAACGACAGCGATACACTGGCCATCCGTCAGAAGCTGATTGAGAATGATAAGGTTGAGGCCATTATTGTCCTTCCCAGAGAGCTGTTCATTACCACTGATATCAGCGTCACCCTTTGGATTCTGAACCAGAACAAAAAGGGCGGCAGTTATCATGGCAGAAATCTTCGCAACCGTGAGGGTGAAATCCTCTTCATGGATCTGCGCTCATGGACGGAGAATCCGGTAAAAAACGAAAACAAGAAGAAGGTTCGCCTGATAACAGAACAGATCGAAAAGGCTGCTGAAATATATCACATCTGGCAGAGCGAAGGCACTGATGGTACGAAGTATGAGTTTCCTGAGTTTTACCGCAGCGTAGGCAAAGCTGAGCTTAAAAAGAAGGGATGGGCGCTTACTCCCAGTAAATATATCGAGTTTATCGATCATGACTTGAACATTGACTATTCTGCAGAGATGGCTCGCATACAGAAGGAAATGAAGGAAGTCCTGGCTGCCGAAAAGCAGTCTCAGAAGATGCTGGAGGAAGCATTTGGAGGGATTGGTTATGGCATTAAGTAAACACTGTATCGGTGATTATGTCGAGCTTGTTCTTGATACAAATAATGAGTCGAAATTCGGCCCGGATGATGTCATGGGAATGACAATCACAAAAGAAGTAATACCAACAAAAGCTGATGTTGCCGATACGGATTTGACTCGCTTTATTGTCGTTCAGCCCGGTGACTTTATTTTCAACCCAAGAACTCATGGCAAGAAGATTGGTTTTGGCTATAATGACACCGGTAAGGCGTTCGTTATCAGTTGGAATAACATTGCGTTTAGAATAAAGCCTGCGAAGAAAGCGGAACTTCTTGCAGACTATCTTTTCCTTCAATTTAATCGTAGCGAGTGGGACCGAGAAGCTTGTTACCGTTCTTGGGGTAGTTCAACAGAAGTGTTTTCGTGGGAAGCGTTGTGTGAGATGAAGATTGAGGTTCCTTCTCTCCCGATTCAACAGAAATACGTGGACGTCTACAAATCCATGCTTGCCAATCAGCAGAGCTATGCGCGGGGGCTGGAAGACTTAAAGGTCGTTTTTGAAGGCTATATGGACAATCTGAGAAGTCAGCTGCCGCACGAGTCAATCGGAAAGTATATTGAACTTTCTGAGGCGAAAAACGAGAATCTGAAATATGGTCTTGATGCAGTGAGAGGCGTTTCAATCGAGAAAAAACTGATTGATACAAAAGCTGATATGACGGGTGTCAGCTTGAAACCATACTATTTACTAAGGCCCGAAGAATTTGCTTATGTCACGGTTACTTCGAGAAACGGTGAAAAAATATCACTCGCCATAAACGATTCCGATGAGACGTATATCTGTTCGTCGTCTTACGTTGTTTTCAGATGCAAAGACAAAGGAAAACTGCTTCCGCAGTACCTGATGTTGTACTTTTCGCGTTCTGAATTTAACCGATATGCAAGGTTTAATTCTTGGGGCAGCGCAAGAGAAACATTTGATTGGTCTGAGATGTGTGAAGTCAGGATTCCTATCCCGAACACAGACATTCAGAAAGCTATTGCAGACATATATAGCTGCTATTTTGAGCGAAAGAAAATCTATGAACAGCTTAAGTCCCGGCTAAAGGACTTGTGTCCCATACTGATAAAAGGATCTATCGAAAAAGCACAAAAGGAGGCATAGAATATGGGCAAGCTGAAAGAATACTACGGCCACTTTTGCGAGTCGGAATATGAGTATGCCTTCATCGGCTTATTAGAGGCTGAGGGCTGGTCGTATCTTGCCGGCAACAATATTCCTCGCCCCTCCAAAAGAGATGTGCTGTATACCGATGATCTTGCCACCTTTTTAAGTAAAACAAACCCTGATCTTAAGGAAGAAGAAATCAGCCAGCTTGTTGACAATGTTCGACTTGTGGGCGCTGAAGGCGACTTCGCAACGCTACATAAGGTTTATGGCTGGATGGTTGACAGTGTTCAGTATATTCCGCAAAGCGGCATTGCCAGAATGGTGTCGCTCATTGACTTTGAAAACCCGGACAATAATATCTTTCGGGCTGTCAACCAACTTGTGGTTGAATACACCAACAATGGCAAGAAAGAAAACCGCAGGCCGGACGTTCTCTTATATGTCAACGGGATGCCGCTGTGTGTCATTGAGTTGAAGAATCCTGCGGATGCCAATGCCACCATTCACGATGCATGGGAGCAGGTCAATATCCGTTATTGGAGAGATATTCCTCATCTGCTGCACTATTGCCCTCTGGCTTGTATATCCGATGGCGTGAAAACCAGGCTTGGTACGGTTCGCACTCCCTATGAACATTTCTATGCCTGGCGCAGAGTGAATGACAGTGACAGGGTTTCCACGATGCCTTTTGCGGAAACGGAGACCATGATAAAGGGCGTATACAGCCCGGCAAGATTTCTTGAAATTTTCCGTGACTATGTTTATTTTCAGGACAGCATATATGACCGTAGCGAGGTCGAAATCGTCTGCCGTTATCCGCAATTCTTCGCATCAAGACTGCTTAAACAGAGCATCACTAAGTCCGTTGTGGAGAAAAGCGGCAAAGGCGGCACCTACTTCGGTGCAACCGGTTGCGGCAAAACATATACGATGGCCTTCCTTGCCCGGCAGCTTGCTTTGCGCTGCACGGATATCCCGGAAATCGGTTCTCCGACAATCGTCATGATTGTTGACCGTGAAGAGCTCCAGAAGCAAGGAGCAAAACTCTTTACAAAAAGCAAGGAGTTCTTGAATCTTGGAGAAGTATCCGTTGTACAGAACCGCGCACAGTTGAGGCAAGAACTGGGCGCACGCCAGAGCGGTGGATTCTATATCTGCACGATACAGAAATTCTGTGACAGAGAGGACGATAAAATCGGCCTCATCAACAACCGGCAGAACATAATCTGCTTCTCTGATGAAGCACACCGTACTCAGTTGGAACACTCCAAGAAAATTCAGTTCAGCAAGGATGCTGACGAGAATATGAAGGCTATGGTGTCCAAGCCTTATGCCAAGGTACTGAAAGAAGCATTCCCCCAGGCAACCTTCGTGGGTTTTACCGGCACACCGATTGCAGAAACGTACCAGACCTTCGGCGATGAAATCGACCGCTACACTATGGATCAGGCAGTTGCGGACGGACTAACTGTCTCCATCAAGTATCACCCTCGCATTGCAAAGGTCTTGCTTGATACAGATAAGGTCAAGCAGATTGAGGCATACTACAAGACTTGTGCCGATGACGGCGCAACCGAAGAGGACATCGAGGCAAGCAAGAAAGCCATGAGTTCTATGGAGATCATTCTCGGAGAACCATCCCGGCTTGAGCGCCTTGCCGTGGATATCCATGACCACTATATTGCAGCCTGTAATGAAGATCCGGACAGAGTACAGAAAGCAATGATTGTCTGCTCCAGCAGACCTATTGCCTATGCTTTGCTTCAGAAGTTCAAGGCGAAGTATCCGGAATGGTTCGAAGAGAAGAAAGTTGCGGATGATGTATCTGCCACTCACGAAGAACTGAGGGAACTAAAGCCAATGCCTTTCATGGCTATGGTTACAAGTGTCGGCAAAAACGACGAAGCGGAAATGTACAACTATCTCGGCGGCGTCACAAACGATAAGCGTTCTGGAGACATGGATGCAGCCTATAAGCAGGAAAAATCCAATTTCCATATCGTCATCGTTGTGGACATGTGGATCACCGGCTTTGATGTTCCGTCCCTCACTTATATGTACAACGATAAGCCTCTGAAAAAGCACATGCTGATTCAGACAATTAGCCGTGTCAACCGAAAAAACCCCGGTAAAGAGTACGGCATGATTGTGGACTATATCGGCATACGGGATAATATGCGAGAGGCTATGAAGGTTTACGGCGGCGACACATCCATTGCGCCTACCGCAGACGATGTTGAACAGGCAACCGGCGTGTTCAGAGAAGAATTGACCATTCTGAAGACGCTGTTTACGGAGTATGACTTGTACCCGTTCTTGGACCCGAATTGCGACCCCGTAACGCGCTACACTCTTCTTGCAAAAGCTGCGGAGTATGTCTTTGTTTCAACTCAGGTATTAAGTGCCGAAGGTGGTAAGGGCGCTCAGAAGGTGTCCTTCAAGACCTATTTTTTGAGTACGGTTAAGAGGATGAGAACCGCTTTCGATATCTGTCAGCCCTCCGGTGAGCTTGGCGAAGAAGAATCCGCTCTTGCACAGTGCTTCATGGCAATCGCCGGTTTTGTCCGCAAGAAGAGCGGAACAAGCGATGTCGACGCCGATACCATGAACAAGGCTGTTGCCAAGATGGTTGAAGAAGCCTTGAAATATAACGTGGTCGAAAGCGTACTCGAAAGTGGTGAGCAGGAAGATATCTTCAGCCCTGAGTATTTTGAAAAGTTGTCCGATGTTAAAATGCCGGCCACAAAACTTGAAATGCTCGTGAAGATGCTTCGAAAGCAGATTATGGAATATGGCAGAATCAATCAGGTTGCTGCGAAGAAATTCCAAGAAATGCTTGAGAAAACGATTGAGGAATACCAGGAGCGGCGCAAGAACCTTTCTTCAGAAGAAGCCGGTGCGACTCATGAAGAAGCATCTGAGGATATTATCAAGAATGCCACAGAGCAAGCTCTTGCTATTCTACGAGAGATGAATACCAACAAGGAGAGTTTCCGAAAAATCGGACTCACCTTTGAAGAGAAGGCGTTCTACGATATTTTAGTTTCTCTTCGTGATCAGTACAATTTTGAGTATGGTAACGATAATTCTGTTGACGGTGTTGTCATCAACGACAAGTGTAAAGAGCTTGCAAAAAAGGTCAAGGAAATCATCGATACCAAATCATCCTTCGCTGATTGGCTTAACAATCAGAATGTTCGTGATCAACTAAAGCTCGAAATAAAGATTTGCCTTATCAAGAACGGATACCCGCCGCAGTACAGCCCGGAAGTGTTCAGCAAGGTAATGGAGCAGGTCGAAAACTTCGAGGAAAGCAACTGATAAAGTACTCATCGATTGCAGAAATCAAAATAATTGATGCCGGTGATAATCCAGAGAATTTTGAAGAAGTTGCATTAATTATTACAGACGAGAACCATGATGAATTTGAGGATAAGAAATACATGTTTGTTGATAATCAATCACTGAGTTCTTTTATGAAATCTATAGATTCAAGAAAGCCTTAAGTTCAACTTCCCATTGGTACTATAAAAGCACAAGCAAATGACCCTGATTTGGGGTTGGCTGCTTGTGCTTATTCTTTTATAATAAGGGGACAAATGGTCTGGCGTACTTCCCATTGGATTTCGCATCCGTTGGATAATCAGCCAGCCATCCCCTTGTTATAAGCATTCGGTTAAGCAGGTTGAAACCATAATGGCTTTCGTGTAACTAACCAATATGAGTGGGTAATAAGTAAGGATGGGCACCAAAACATTTGAAGGAGGAAAAGATGATTAGTATTGGAATTGATGTTTCAAAAGGTAAAAGTACAGTTTGCTTTCTCAAGCCATATGGGGAAGTGCTACATAACCCATTTGAAGTGCAGCATACAGAAAGTGGATTAAGGCATTTAGCAGAACAGATTAACACTCTGACGGAGGAATCGCGGGTAGTAATGGAATCCACAGGGGCATACCATTATCCGTTGCTGACGTATTTGAAAGAACAAGGAATCTTTGTCTCTGTGATCAATCCACTTGTGATGAGCAAATATGCCAATCAGAGTATCCGCAAAGGAAAGACTGATAAATTGGACAGTATCAAGATTGCAAATTTTGGAATAGATCATTGGTTTCACCTTATTGACTACACACCTTCAGCGGATGTATACGAAGAACTGAAAGTACTTAATCGCCAGTATCTAAACTACATTTCGATGCGTATACATGCAAAGCAAACCCTTACAAATTTGCTTGATCGCACAATGCCGGGCATTAAAACGTTACTTTTGAATCGTTCAGATGTGCCTAATCGAGACAAACTATGCGATTTTGTAAAAGAATACTGGCATTTTGATAACATCACCCATATGACTGAAGCAAGATTCATTACCGGCTATAACAACTGGGCAAAAAAGCAAGGATACCAAGCAAGTACAGAGAAAGCAAAGAAAATCTATGCTCTTGCACTTGATGGTATCCCCACTTTGACTTCCACTACGCCATCCACCAAAATGCTCGTATTGGAAGCGGTCAAGGTCTTACATGTTATAGACACGACCCTTGTGCTAATTCTATCACAGATGAGAGACTTAGCAAAGACTTTGAAAGAATACGAAACCGTTATGTCCATGCCCGGTGTCGGTGAAATCCTTGGGCCGAGGATCATAGCTGAGATTGGTGATGTGCGACGGTTCCATAGCGCCAGCGCACTTGTTGCGTACGCAGGGCTTGATGCCCCACCGTTTCAATCTGGTAATTACTTTGCTGTTAACCGTAACATATCTAAGCGCGGCTCGGCGTCACTGCGAAGGACGGGCTATGAGATTATGAGATATCTAAAAATTGCAAAACCGGATCAGGATAACGCCGTCTATATGTATATGATTAAGAAGGAGAACGAGGGCAAGCCACTTCGAGTTGCCAAAATCGCTGCATTAAACAAGTTCCTCCATATATATTACGCCAGAGTTAAAGAGCTATACGCCGCATAAAAAGACATTGATATTCTTCTAATAGGCCAAGTGCCTTTCGGCATGTGGCCATCTATGCTATATCTCAATTTTATTGACTTGTCCTGAAAATTGTGCTTGACTTATATTAGCAGGATTATCCATACAACGGTTAGATCCAAAGCGTCCCATTATGTTTATACCATTTATTATCTGACGAGCGATAAACTGAAATTTAATGAGGGATGCGCAATGCAAATAGCGATTATAAACGGGCAAAATCACAAAGGGAGCACATATCATATCGGCAGAATGCTCGCAGGAAACATTGCGGATGGTGATATTATCTCTGAATTCTTTTTGCCGCGTGATTTGGACCATTTTTGCCTTGGATGTTATCAATGCATCGAGAATATTGAAAAATGCCCTTTTTATTCTGACAAGAAAAAGATTCTCGACGCTATGGAACAGGCGGATCTGCTCATTTTCACCACGCCCAACTACTGCTTCGGACCTTCCGCGCAGATGAAGGCTTTCATCGATCTTTGCTTTGACTTCTGGATGTCTCACAGACCGCTGCCGTGGATGTTTCAAAAGAAAGCTGTAGTCATCTCGACATGCGCCGGGGGCGGTGCAAAAACCGCAGCAAAGCAGGTGCAGAAGGCACTTCTATACATGGGTGTTCCGTACATAAAACGCTATGCGGTTGCAGTCCAGGCGATGAACTGGGATATGGTCAAACCTAGAAAAAAGGAAA
>JGI24731J21663_1000807_pt1 | contig 29187 bp, 23 predicted proteins | sample EPASupsiteHSE605_FD_21663 | JGI IMG/M metagenome (IMG submission 21663) | reverse complement strand
GAAAAAGTTGGCCTACTTTTTCAACTTTCTCAACCTTTTTTTGTGATTGTATTACTTTTACAACTTCTATACTATGTGACGCTGCCCTTGACGCTTACGTTGCATTAATAATATTTCTATCGATTGTTTCAAGATACTTAGCTATTTCTTTTGTATATATATTTTCAACTACAAAGGAATAAAAGGAATAAAAATAGGCCAAACTTCCTTTCATTTTAGTTTGTGTTGAATATAGTCTTGAGTCTTTTTCAATAATTGATTTTAGGATTACTGGTGTAACAATTCTAATATCATATATGTTTTTTTTATACAATTCGTTTAAAAATGTTCTAATATATGCGAATACATTATGGTTACCGGTTGCTTGTACTCCTTTATCAGTTAATAAATAAAAAGTAAACAATTTCAATATGATGTTGTACAATTCATTTGTTTTCATGTTTTTACTTATACCCACCATGTGGTAGCAGTAATCGGCCTTGCTTCGACCTTCTTTATATTCCTCTGTGAAATCCCAGACATCATTTGTGAATTTTACCTTGTGCCCACAAATGCTAAGTGAATCTATTTTTTTCAAGCCGAGATAATTAATTTGAGTAATTAAATATGCGGGTTTTGCAGGCTGCCTTAAAGTAGCTGAAAGATTAGAATTAACAAGTCTGGCATATATTCTGTTGTACATATTAGAGTTATTCAAATTCAACCCGTTTTGAAGTATTTTCTCGCCTCCATTTACAGCTCGATAGCCATGAATTAAATCGGTTTTTGTATTTTCTATAGCTGAAATATTCATTCTACGTTAACCTCTCCCTTTAATCCCATTAACTGAGACAAATAGCCTACTAACAATTTCTTCTTAGAGAGTAGAAAGTCTTTTTCATGCGAGATTTTCTCATTCATAAGTTGTTTATCCAAGGCTTCAATCTCAGATTCGTAATATGGAATACATGAAATAGTCGTAACAAAACTACTGCACATGAAACAATCAAGTTTTCCTTGCTTAATACAATGCTTTTGGCTACAAAAACCACATCCATTAACAACCTTTGATTCGTCATCGAAAACACTATTATTTGAAATTTGCCCAGTTAAATATACATTACCAATCTCTACATGGTAATACTTTTGGCAGAAATCAATCATATTAACTTTGTCATAACTTGCAGCATGAACTTTAGAACTATGGTGAGTTAAAATAGGAATCAAGGTTGCATTCTTACCTGTTTTTGAAATATAGTTACTCACAGTTTGCATATAATAGTTTCTGATTCCTGCCGATCTCTTATAATCAATGTTGTGTTCCTTACATACCCGTTTGATGTAGGTTGTAAACTGGTCAAATCGAATGCTAGATATTGCTTTTTTACCAATCCTTAAATATATAAAGAGCATACTTTTTTCAGGCGAACCTGCCATTTCTCGTATTTCTTTGGTTGCAGCAACTACTTCATCAATGATTTTTTTTACGTAATTAGTAATATTTATTTCTTCCATTTCCCCATCGTCTGTCTTCGAATTAATTAAAACTTTATATTCACTTCTTCCTTTTTGGGATAATGTCTGTTGAATGCAATTAACTTGAAGATACATTATTGAACTTAATCTTATTTCAGACGCTGTCATGATTAAAAATACATAATAATATATTTGGTATAGAGAATTAATTATTTGTCCTTGCTCATCTTTATATGCTTTTTCGAGAGCACATTTTAGCCTTTGAATTTCGTCCTTGGTATATGCTTCTTTATAACTATTTTTTTCATTGTCTTTATGAATGAGCATTCGATACAGTAAAGGTTCAATTCTGACATATTTATTCTTTTCTAAAAAATCAAGAAAGTGCTTTATTACCAAATACTTCTTCGCAATTGTTGAATTAGCAAGATTCTGACTCAAATAAATACTCTGAAATTCGTTAATATCGTGAGCACTAATTTCAATTTCAGTTTTATTACCTTTATATTTACAATCTAATATTTTTAAAAAGTTTCTTAAAGGTGAATATGATTTATGCCGCAAGAAAAAATTGCATGATTGCTCTTTCCAATAGAATTCAATATAAAATTTTTGGAGAACTATATTATTAATCTCACTGATATTAAGTACGGCGACTCGGTCGATCTGTGACGCACCGACCATATATGAGCTTGTGGGAGTTAACAACATTTTAGGATATATAGGTGGATCCTCGTATGTATTATAATTTACTAATCTAAAGCCATCTTCTAATCTTGGTAGTAAGAAAAGATATTTCAAGGTGGTTTCCCTTAAAAGTCTGAAATTATTGAGTTTTGCATTATCATCAATATTCTTCAGAACCCAAAGATAGAAATTAATTAAAGCGGTTAAACCTTTTCTATTGATTTTGTTATTTAAATAATTAAAACTTTGAAAGAAAGTATCATCACTAAAAGAATTCACATCATATAATTCATATTTATCTTCCATACTTTCTAGAATCATTTCAAACATATTGATGTATGGAGTTTTTTCGATAAAGCTAAATATTGATTCCTCAGTTAAATATCTTCTAATAGTATCTACTAATCCTTTATGCTTATAATTTATAAAAACAGCGATTTGTTGGTTTTTTGATGCGAAGCTGGTTTCACAAATTATTATTGAGTAGGGAGTTATTCCTTTTTGAGAAAGCGGTTTATCCAACTTTTTGAAATTAAAATGAGCAAATTTTAAAATATTTTCTCTATTATTGATAAATTCATCCTTATAATTGCCATAGTACAACCCATTCTGAATTAAATAATCCATAAACAATAAATTTATATTTGTTGTATTAGTATCATGACTTTTAGCGTAGCCATCCATAGAATTTAATCCTTGAATAAATCCCCAATTGAAATTTCTCAAATTAGTTTTTTCAATTGATTGACGTAAATCACTTAACTTTCTTTTCCAGTGATCTTTTGTAGATTTGTTTTTAAAATCATAAGTTTGTTGAATGTATTCTACATATGAAACATAGGCAGTACGCATTTCAATGTCCGCAATTTGTTCAGCTTTTCGAAGTCCCACAGGATACTTATTTGTCATGTTTTAGTGCTCCTCAAATGAATTTTCAATTGATAGCTCACTTCTTTCAATATCTTCCTTAATAGCGATTATGTCTGCACTTGTTGGATTATTATATGGATTAAGACCGGAATCGTTTTTATGTCGAGTGAATATTTTAACTTTTGATTTATGCATATTAATGTTATACAAAAGCAACATAACGAAGCCATGCCTGAAACGATGGCTTAAATTATTTCGTTTTACGCCATAATCTATGGGCAAATTTATTGCTTCAAAAATACCACGTAATTCATTATTCCAGGTTACATTGGATAAACATGTTCCTCTGCGATTTAAAAATAAATAATGATTTTCTTTGTTCCCTGCTGCAAAGTTATCAACAGCATCTGCTTTGCTTTTCTCATATTTCATACCATATTTTTTTATTGCATTATCATGGGCTATATCGATATATTCACAAATTAGATCATAAGTATCTATACCATCCAAATCTAATAGAATAGCTTCTTGAAAACCTACTTTTTTTTTCTTATAATCGTTTCTATTGTAATCTCTGGTTGATGTGATATTCATACAAGTTTTGGCTTTTTGATATGGTTTATCTGAGTAACGGTTTCTAACCATAACAATACAATGTTCGGTACCATTAGAACTAACACGCAACTCAAAGTCTTCTAATGTTAAGCCAAGGACTTCACCAACACGAAGCCCGGCATAATACATCAATCTGACAATACACTTAATTCGAAGCTGCCTTTCTTCATCATCAATATTCTCATTTATGTACTTCATGATTTGTTCAAATTCATCTCGTGAAATATATTTAGGACAAATCTGGCTTTTCTTATTCTTACCCGTAATTCTAGATTTCGGTATAAATTTTGAAAGGCTACGTTCTCTGAATAAGGGGGAATCGTTAAGTTGTAGAAACTTATAAAATTCCCTGTAAATAGAAAAGAATCCGTTGATAGTATTATTGCTTCGTTTTGTTATTAAGTTGAACTTTAGTTCTTCGCCTTCAGAAGATACCCCTTTCAGAAAATAATTGAGCTTCCTGAAATCATTAAAATCAAGATCTCTTATCGGTTTTTCGATAATTGCTACAAAAGTATAAAAATACTTAAGGGCATAAAAATAATTATTTTTAGTATTGATTGAAACTTCTTTTAAACTATGATTGAGAAATCCATACGAATCGCTAATTACTCGATGATTAGAATCATAGATTAGATATTTTTTTGTTTTTTGATAGTCTATAGTTACAGATTTAATATTTATGGTTCTTAACTCTACTTTTTTATTTTCAATATATTCTTCGATTATAAAAATTGACTCTTTGCCAACTTTAATTTCATTAATTATTTCCATTTCTAATTACCCCTTAAAAAGTTGATTCATTTATTTCGTGGCTTTAATGATTAACTAATCCAGAAAAACAAAAGAGGCGACAGCATTAAATGCAATCACCTCGGCAAGGCCAAGAAAATCTCTACTTAGAAGATAACAGTTTATATGTGTTACTGCAACAATAATTTATAATAACATACTCTATTTTCAGAAAGCTTAAAACGGCAGAGATATCTTGAAGAACCTGCTTCAGCTAGTGCCGGAACTGGAAGAGATAATTGGCTACAAGAAAACCATCCTGGGCATGACAGTGATATTTTTCAGCATACATTAAAAGTCATAGAGAGGATTCCTATGGACTCTAATTTAAGAATAGTAGCCCTGTTGCATGACATCGTAACTTCATAAGAAGATACTGGGCGAAGATGGCTTTAATCATTTTTGGGGGCACGAGGAAGTTGTCGCAGGTATGGCAAAAACATACTAACACGTCTTAACATAGACGGAGATCGGACTAAAGTCATAATTGACTGATTCGGTTACATGATACTCCGATGGTTGGTAGTGTCGGATTAATCGACGCCACTATAGAAAAATATGGATAATATGCAGGAATTGTCTGGAAATAAGTAGAACTCATTAATAGATATTGCTTATTTATGTTTATAATCGCCTTTATTGTTCGTTATCAGCATTATGGTTCCTATTCTAGTTCAAAGGTGCCGACTAAACCAGCATATGTTGGAAGTGTTAATTCAAATAAATATCACAAGCCGTCAAGCGAATGGGCTGCTTTCTTTTTTGTCGTATTATTTCCTGGCATCGATTAGAGCCAGAACCTAAATGTCCTAATCTATGAGGGTACTCCGTCAAATTTACTAGTTAGAAATTCAGCACCGGTGGGGGTAAAGCAAATAAGTTACACATTGATTCTAAAAGAAGACGACCGATCCTATAAAATTACCAAGATAGTATTTTTGAATGACGGTGGTTTTGCTGTACTTGTTCCTTACCACTCAGCACATCAGGGATGGTTAAGAGAGTACTTGCTTGAGCCCAAACTAGCTTATGCAAGAAATCGCTTAATTCCATTTGACAAGGCGATCCATTATACGGCTTCTGAACGCGTTAAGTTATCGTATCATGCCGATGGTTTCGTACAGTTCTCGAGCGAAACCGCAGGAAGCATCGTATCTGGTCGAGACCCGAACACTGGTGAACCTAAAGGATTGGGCTTGTTTACCCAACCCCTATCAAGACCTATCGAAACTGGGCCAAGTTTTGGACTTACCTTATGGGGTATTAAAGATTTTGAACGGTTCACTAAGCCAAAAAAGAGGGAGAAATTAATTAAGTTTAGTGAGCAAAATTACTATTATCGTCATGCCTCAGAAACAGATTGGAACGGTTACGTCTTAGAGGGGTTCGTAATGAAGGCTGAGAATTGGAAATATGTTCGGCAAATTCATGACAGATTCGTCTGCAAGGCAGCCTGTAACTACTACGAACTGCCCGGAACTGTCTTCAAGTTCGAGGTGGTACCACACAGGACAAAAGACTACTTCTTGGCATTGTTAGTCAGCCGAATTAAGACGTCCATGGGTGATACCGGCTCAGGATTTTGTCTAAGTAGCCCGTCTCAATTCTTGCCTCCCGGGCGACAACCTCCTGAGTTGGTCAAGTCGATAAATGCAAGTTACCCATTACCAAACCTTACCAATGTAAATTTCAGTGGAACTTTAGATTATAAGGGTTGATATAGTATCTTGCCAAAAAACTGGGCCGCAAATGGGATAATAAGCAAATGAAGGATTGCGTGCTCGGAAATGGCTTAATTCAGACCTTAATAATCTGAGGTCAACTGAACATTGCAATGATCAATATTTAGCAATTATTTGTTGTTTATAAGTTAGTTATTTTCTATTAGATTTGAGCGTGGAAGGGAAGAGGTTATAAAAGGAGGGATTTGATTGAAGTTACGTATACAAGATCAAAAGCATAATAAGAGAATTAGACGGACTCGAGAAGAGCAAGATCGCATAGCACAACGAGAGAAAGAAAAGTATGAGCAGCGCATTAAAACCGATTACCTATCATACCGAAAAGATATATATGATCTTAAAGACCAAGTAACAGCTGTTATTAGCAACAAAAAACCAACCACATTTAATAATGCGGATGGACAATTACGAGAATTTCTTAAAATATTAAGCACAATTAGAAATTTATATAAACAAGCAATTAATTATGAGGATCTTAAACCAATTATAATAGAATGTCGGGCAGCAATAGAGTCCAAAATCGTGGAGACTTACGATATTATGTCTCATAAAACTTCCTCTCGGGGTAGGGTTAGGGAACTTTATAACAGGGTATATTGTCAGAGAATACAACCTGGTACTTCACCATACCTAGGCAAGGCACTAAAACCAATCGAAGATGATTTGCTCACCCTAAGTAAGGAACTTGATAAAAAGCAAGCAATTGGGAAAAAAGCATTGGTAACGAAAAAGGTAACGCCAAGTAAAAGGAATGAAGAATTAATTTGCGAATATTGGGTTGATAAAATAAAGAGGGCACATACCGAGAACGACCTTCAAATTATACAATCAGAGCTAGAAAAGATACTCGAGAATAAACCCAGTCATTCCCTTCAAAAACGATTAAATCTAATTATAGATGAGGTAAAATTAAGAATATTCCTGCTTCAACAAAACAAGACACCCAATGGACAACTATCTATCGCCAAAGCATCTGGGCCTAAAGAGCCTCACCAAGCAATTAAAACGGAAAAAATCGATGGGATGGATAATATAAAAGCGGAATTGATCCTCTGGTACAACAAAGCCTGTGAAGAGTTAAAAAGGTGTAATTATCAACTACACAACGTATCAGAGATAAAAATAAATATCCCTATACTAAATGATCGTTACCCACGGATTGAGGTAGCGTTTAAAAATGGCAGCTATGCAGCATCCCTTACATCAACTACTGGTAAAATAATAACGATTAGCAAGCTTAACGAACTCCCTGCTCATAATGACTATTTATGGTTATTACAGGTAGTTTTAGTGTGTTACCTGGCTGATTTAACTAAGAAACCGATGGAGGTAATTGTCACCAATAACCGGAGATCAAAAACGTCGTCAAAAGTACCAATAAAGAAACCTCTGTTAACCCAAACAGTTAGAAATGGAATAATTATCCGTCAACCACAGCAAAATACAAATGATAAAAGACCAACAGACAGTGCGTCTCAAGAAGAAGCCAAATTAGTTACTGGGTATGTTCGCAGGTTGCCAGCAGGCTATGAAAGAAGTATAAAACAATCAATGCTTTATGCTGCTCTAACCGGTGCTGATCCTTTGGAACTAGATAGATTTAGTGACGGTAGGAAACGTACTTTTGTGCTTGAATACTATCGAAACCGTCAAAATAGTGACAATATCAATATTATTGAATTAATTAATGAAACCGGGTGTACGTCACTTGCTAAACCAGTAGAAATATATGTAAATACCTTTTTGGGGAAAAGAGACAATGGTAAAACTGTACTAAAGACTTTAAATGGTAAATGAAGTTACTCATTTATCGGGAATTAAATTAAATCTGTCTCAACAATTTTACATCTCTCAGGTGGAGGAGATGTAATCAGATTACTTTATAATTATGGTTGACTGCAGGAGGTGATTTTCTTGAGCAACGGATATATTTATTATGGAAATAAAAATATATGTAAGTTTGTTAGCGTTAATAATTGGGCTGATTATCAATTGCTGGTTCCTAAAATAAATTGTTCTTTCGAAGTTTCTAATAATTTCGGTTTTGAAGAATATAGATACTTTTCGGTTATAAGTTGCTATGGTTATGCAAAAATACTTGATGTTGAAATTGGGACTTTGGAAACCCCATCCTTTTTTAATGTTTCATTCAGTTTACCTAAACTGTCGATTATATTAACGCATGAACAAATTGGATATATAGAAAATATGAGAAATGGTAAAGATATAAATCTTCAATTCTTTTTTAAAGCTCTAATTTCAATGGGCAAGGAAAAGTTTTGTCAATTGGACAGATTAGCAGAGGCAGATATAGTATTTAATACAGTTATACCTAAGTCTAAATGGCTTGAAGAATTTCTACCGAAATGGGATTTTTATAATTCTATCGAGAAGATATTATTCCTGGATAAACTAAACTCAAAACAAAGATTAAAAGAAATTATTTCTGATGCCAGGCAATACTTACATTCGGATAATTATGAAGGTGTTTTAATAAATTGCTATAAAGCACTTGAAGCGTTACCTAAAGAGATTGGTTACAAAGATATAAAAGACATGTTTAGTAAATTACAATCAGATGGTCATAATTCACTGAAACTTCCATATGTCAATGATATATATAGGGCTACAAAGGATTTTATGAACCTAGAAAGACATGATAAAGTTACACAGACAGAAGAAAGAATAAGTTTAAAAGCTAATAAAAGTGATGCAATATTAGCAATTACAAATACAGAAATATTGATTAATTATATTTTAGAAAGTATTAGGGGCACTAAATAGTTTGCGTTGTGGAATATAATTATTGTTTAACAACAACTTCTCGATAGTTTTTTGATATTTGATTTAACTTAACTGAACGGGTAGAATCAGTATGATTTTGATTTTAGCCCTGTTTAGCATTTAACATCATTATTCAGCTACCAAATTTGAGAAAACTTTAACGTTAAACCTTGTGCTTTCAGGAGACATCAGGTAGTTCGTTAATTTAATTAATATATCAAACCTTTCTATTGGCATATTCTGGTTAACGGTATAAAATAGTATAAGTAATCTACTGATCTTAATTTATAATAAGTTTAAAGACTGCTACCTTAGGTGGCGGTTTTCTTGCGTTTAAAGGCCTTTTACATATACTGGGACAGTAAATGATCGAATAACAGTGAAAGAAGGATAGATTATGTGGATGGCTATTGGAATTATTGGTGTTTTAGGCTTTTTAGTTGCCATTATTGGCACTTTGGTTATGGTGGTTAAGCGAAATCCATTATGGAAAAAATGGTTAGCTACTACATGCTTTTGCTTTATATTATTTATCGTTGGTGCGATAAATGACTCATCTTCTGGCACCATACAAAGTAGTGGTGTCGATACCCCGCCAATCACACAAGTGTCTGAATCGACCACACATCAAACGAATGTTTCTGTTACTGCTGATCAGGTCGTTACCCCCCCACCTGCTGAAGTTACCAAAATAAATGACTCCATCCAGGAATCTAAACCAGCTTCGCAAGGACAAATTGTCTATATTACTAATTCAGGTAAAAAATATCACGATGCTGGTTGTAGGTATTTAAAGAGCCAGACTGCTATAAATTTAATTGATGCAAAGGCCCAGGGGTATACACCATGCGGAGTCTGCGATCCGCCTAATTAAATAGGCTTCAGATTAGTTTTTTTGAATTACATTAATCATGAACATAAGATGGGAGATTTACACTGCGAAGAAGATTGGGGACTGGAGTAATTTCAACTTGTGTAAAAATCCTAAATATCTGGCGATAGCAGGTAGTAGAACAGGAGGTAATATAATGTTGAAAAAATGTAGGTTGATTACAGGTCTTGTCATATTTAGCCTTTTGATATTTGCTTCTCAGACCCTTGCTGCGCCCACAGTCGCCCTTGATGGCCAACAACTGTCATTTGATGTGCCACCAGTGATTGAGAACAACAGAACTTTGGTACCTCTGCGGGTGATATTCGAGTCACTTGGGGCTACAGTTGAATGGAATGATCTAACTCAAACTGTAACAGCTGCTAAAACAGGAACAGAGATAAAACTCACCTTAGGTCAAGCAATCGCCTATAAGAACTGTTCCCCAGTCCCTCTGGACATTCCAGCAAAAAGCATAGATAACCGAACCATGGTACCTCTCCGTTTTGTAAGTGAGGCTCTAGGAGCTAATGTTAGGTGGGAAGACTCTACCCAATCTATTTATATAATCTCAGCTGAAAGCCAGTTACTATTATCCTCAACTCAACAGGTAAGAGTACATTTCATAGATGTAGGCCAAGCCGACAGCATATACATACAACTCCCGAACCATAACGATATATTGATTGATGGCGGCAATGTTACCGATGGATCTAACATCGTGAACTATCTCAACGCCCAAGGCGTGGATGACATAGAACTAATGATAGCCACACATCCCCATGAGGACCACATTGGAGGCCTGCCTGACGTCCTGGATGCATTCCTGGTAGAAAAAGTGATAGACAGTGGCAAAACTTATACCACTAATATCTATAAAACATACCTAACAAAAGTTTTAGCTGAAAGTACGTTCTATGAGCAGGATAACTATCAAGCCTTGACCTGGGGCAATACAATATTACAAATCTTAACTGGTAACGAAACATGGGACGATCTAAATGATTATTCTGTTGTCTGTAAGCTAGACTGCGGAAACATAGAATTCCTCTTTGATGGAGATGCAGAGGCCACAGCGGAGGACGACTTGCAAGGTGATATTAGTGCAGAGATTCTTAAAATTGGGCACCATGGCAGCACATCATCTTCTAGTGCAAGCTTTCTATCGCGAGTGATGCCCCAGGTTGCAATAATATCTGTTGGTGCCGGTAACACATATGGTCACCCGGCTGCGGAAACTGTGACCAAACTACAGGCCACGCGGGCAAAGACTTACCGGACAGATCTGAACGGAAATATAGTGGTCACAACTAATGGAAACACCTTTGCAGTAGTTACTGATAAGAACCTACCGGTACCAGCTTCACCGATATATACACCATCCCCGATTGTTTCACCAGCTCCAGTACCAATACCACCGGCCCAAAGTACAGGTATATATGTTGGCAGTAAAAACTCTGATAAATACCATTACCCCAGTTGCAGCTACGCTAAGACAATATATCTTTCAAACCAGGTATGGTTTAACAATAAAGCTGAAGCCTTGGAAGCAGGCTATGAGCCGTGTGGGGCGTGTAGGCCGTAATTAGTGAAGGAATTGAAAAAGCACTTTTAAATAGCAATTTAGTACATAGCATCTATATATTCATACAGTATATTTGAGTGGGATGGATAAAGACTTGGTTACTATTTGTTTCTATGTTTTTAATTTTCCACGACGTGCTGTATTCGTCTGACAGTCGTTTCTGCTATGATCGAAATATTCGTGTACATAGGGGACTAGGCAGGATACGGGGCTAAAGATGGCCAGCCAACGATGATCTATCTATGATAGGGCTTTGAAAATTGAATTTTATGATACATTTTAATATTAACTAATGCCTAAAATGCGAAGTTCAATATAATAAATTTATAAATAATAGTGGGTGAAAAAATGAAGTTTTCAGAAACATCATTATGGGAAGATTTCGAGGAAAGAGATGGTATTCTTTTTTTTGCACATCGTTGTGAGGAAATGTTGTTTCATTATACTGGTGACAAATATAGAACACCGATTTTAAATACTTTCCGAATCATTGAAGAATACTGTAATACACATAAGCTTATTGATGACGATATAATCTCCCCTGTTCATGAAGATGTAATATTCAAAGAATTCTTAGATGCATTTGAAAAAGACTTAGTCCTAAAAATGTTTTGGGGAAAAGATAAGATAGATAATTTCTTGAAGTCCTGGGGGGCATTGAGTAAGCAAGATAAAGTTAATAGAATGAATTATTTGTGTACCATTTTTGGCAATAATGTGTACTTTGGTTGGACTAAAAAGGCATTATTGGAATACATTCAGAAACCTAAGGAAAAGAAAATAATTGATCTTATTACAAGATGTTTTATTCCAGAGTTAATCTGTATTGGTTATGCACCAGAATATATTTACTTTACAATCAAAAAGGTTTTCTTTGATCAAAAAGTTTTTTCTGCCGATTGTCTAAAAGAGTTTTTTAAAGTATTTGATTTAGAGAACAAAGAATACAGTGTCTATGTTGCTACTTCTTCTAAAGTAAATATACTAAAAGATGTGTTCGAAAGAAGATTAAATGCATCTTTTGACGACGACGGAAATTTTAACCTATTAAAAAAGGATCAAAATACAACAATCTTGCATTTTAAAAAGATTGAGGCACTAGATCCTTATTCTGCCATGGAAAAAGCCCGCAGCAAACAAGAACTATTATTTCAGTTTTATGGATTTTTAAGTAATAGAAAAAAACCATATATTCAAAAAAAAGGCATGGTAATTGAAGTAAAAACCCAAACAAAACTTTTCCCCAATACAATAGGAAAAGACTATAATGTTATTTCAAATTTGACGGATACTGATGCATCAAAAATAGCAGAAGAAATTATTACAATCCTGTTATCAAATGCTAGAGATAGTTTTCCAATATTACTTAAGTCTATTGAATTACATAACACAGCGCTGTCTATTAGCGATTATCGAAATGCTTTTCTAAATCTATGGTCGATAATGGAAGTGCTTATACCAAAAAGAACGAATAAAACAAATATTGACACGATATCAGAAACACTTGAGTTTTCTCTTAGAAGAGGATTCCTTCTTGATATAATAAATGATTTAATTCAAAATCTTAAGGATTGCATTCCTAATGAATACAATGAGTTATTAAAAAGCATTAAATTCACTGGTGATGAAAAAGAAAAATTTGCAGCGCTTATTCTATTGCCAGAACATGATGAAATTAGAAAAGAGTTTTATTCAAGATTATCAAACTATCCTATACTCCGTAGTCGAATGAGTCAGTTTAATTCTGATTTTAAAACGGTAGGAAACATAAATACAGCTATTGAAAAATATTGCTGCCGAGTAAGATGGCATATTTACAGATTATATCGTACTAGAAATTTTATTATTCATTCAGGTAATACACCTATTCATATCAAGGCACTTGGCGAGCATCTACATTTCTACGTTGATGAAATAGTTACAGAAATTTTGGGGAGGTTAATAATCAGAAGAAACTTAAACAATGTTGAAAATGTAATTATTGATCTTGAAATGGAGCAAAGTATTTTTGATACTACAATAGCAAAGGACACACGAATTAATGCGAATAATATAAAGGCTATTTTAAATAGAGATATAAAATATTTAGATAAATAAAAAAAACAGGAGTTTAAGGTCATTAAACCTGTTTGTTTTGACTATAATTATTAGCCTAATATGAATATTACTTATGTAAATATTAGGCTGATAACCGGCGTGTTCAAGATTTAACTCGTTATAACAATTAGGCGAAGTTCAGCCAAAGACATGTTAAACAAATTATGGGAATTAGTGTTGTGATGTGTTATGGCTATGGCTTTAGCGACGGGCTGTATCCCGTTTGAAAGGGAGGCAAATAATTGCGCATAGTTGCTTTAGAAGTACAAAACTTCCGTGGAATTAAACACAGTAAGATTGTTATTCCCGTTAAGCGTGTACTTTGCCTTGTCGGAGCAGGCGATTCAACGAAATCGACTTTGCTTGAGGCTATTCGTTGGGACTTGCTGCAAGGCTGGGTAATCAATGCCACTGATTCTGATTTTTACCAGTGCGATACCGAAAAACCAATAATCATTAGAGGAACATACACAGAGCTACCTGACGCTCTGCTTTCTGAAGAGAAATACGGATATTTTCTTCGCAACGGGAGAGCCATAGCAGACAGTTTTGGTAGAGAAGATAACGATTTGAGTTGGGACGACGAGCCAAAAGAAAGCAATGATTTGTGTCTTACAGTTCAACTCACCGTTGAAGCATCATTGGAACCCAAGTGGGAAATTATTTGTAATAGGCTTGAGCCGAAAGCACTAAGTGTGGCTGATAGACGGCTACTGTTATCAAACTGCATTGATAATAATTTCAACGGGGACTTCTCTTGGGGGCGAAATTCTGTTCTTCATCGTTATACGGATGAGAAGGGAGAAATACGGAGCGCATACACTGAGGCTTTTCGGAAAGCGTCAAAAAATGTTGAATTTGGTACACTGAATGAAATATCACGAACCGTGAAAGACGCTGGAAAGCAGTACGGTGTACCACTTGATGGAGAGATAACAAACCAGTTGGTCATGAAGTCCAATGGAATATCTACTGCCGTTGAATTGTATGACGATAAAACACCGCTTTCTCAGCATGGCCTCGGCAGCCGTAGACTGATGTCAATTGGATTAAATGTGAATGCTACCGATGGTGCGTCTTTGTTATTGATAGATGAAGTGGAGACGGGGCTGGAACCACATCGTGTTTGCAGCTTAATTGGCGAATTGAAGCGTAGTCACAAAGACGTCGGGCAGGTTCTTATGACCACGCATTCTTCGTGCGCCGTCGCAGAACTAACTGCTGATGAATTAATGATGGTCAATTCTATGGATGGAATTACGACAGTTCATTCTATCGGAGTTGAAAAAATCATCGGCACACAAGGATTTGTTCGGGGCAATCCAGAATCACTATTAGCAAAACGACTGATTGTCTGTGAAGGTAAAACAGAAGTCGGCATTCTTAGAGCACTTGATACATATTTGATGGAAATTGAGCATTATCATCTTTCTTATCAAGGCGTGTGCCCAGTTGATGGAAATGGCGGGGATAGAGCAATAAAGCTGGCAAAGCATCTTCATAATTGCGGTTACGAAGTCTGTGTTCTAATGGATTCTGATGTTGAATCTGATAATGTGAATAAAGACGAGTTGCATGCTCAGAAAATTTCGGTATTCGACTGGGATGCGGGTAATTCTATTGAAGAACAGATATTCACAGATATTGATGCAGCTATTGCGGAAAGAATTCTCAGTCTTGTTGTCGATGAAAACAACCTAGCTGAGAAACAGAAAAAGCTGAATTGTTGCTATGAAGTGTGCTTTGTAGAGGATGGTATACTAAAGCTAAAATGCGGCTTGCCTTTCGAACAGAAGAGATATATAGGGACAATTGCGAAAAATGCAAAGGCAAATAAATCGACTAACGAAACATCTTGGTTCAAGCGCATAGACCATGGTGAAGACCTTGGCTCCATAATCTTTTCTGTGTATGAACAAATCGCTGCTGACTCCACTTTGAAGAAAACACTTGATGCTATTATTGAGTGGGTGAAGCGCCCATGACAAAAGAAGAACTTGATCTGCTTCTCAGCAAACGAAATGGTGCAATTCTTGCTCCTGCCGGTCATGGCAAGACCGATATGATTGCAGATATAGTTCTAGCGTCAGACGGAAAGCAACTTTTGTTGACCCACACAAATGCGGGCGTAGATGCGCTGAAGAAGCGGCTAAATAAGAAAAAGGTAAAGGTGAAAAAGTATAACGTATTTACCATAGCAGCGTTTTGCATTCGCTGGTGCATGGCATATAAGCGAACAGCCGAACTTCCATACTTCAATGGGTTCGATAATGTTGATTATGATAGCGTGTATGCCATGGAAGCTTTATATGGAGCCTCTACACTGAACTCAAAGGCACTTTAAATCATTTTGCGCCAAAGATAAAATTAAATTCGCATTATGTTTATAACCAACTATTCCTGCTAAGTTGTGAGCTTCGCGTTTGGCTAATAACGCGAAGCTCACAACTCTAGTTGAAATTATTTTTGGATAGCTTCCATAATGGCGGGTAAAAAAGGAGTTTAAAATAATGGATCCTATAATTTGGGATGGAGAGATGGATATGGGTTGGGAAGATTTAGCCACTCATATTTCCATAATCACTAACAAATTTACTGCTGAGGCACTCCAATGTGCAAAGTATTCCTGCAATGATGAAATCCAAAAGCTAATTACAGAAGGCAGCATGAATAGATTTAATGCCGTTGTTGGTGCTATTACTTCCGATTTATCTGATAGTATCTATTATGAAATGGAGGATTTAACTGGCGACGGCGGTGATAGCTTGAAAATGAAATGTTGGATCATGCTGGGGTCTGCAGTTGAATCGTCACTACAAATATTTTTATCCGTGTATTTGTACGATTACAATAAATCTCATTGGCAGCAGTGGGAAGATTTTGCAGCTGCTGAAACGAAAGCTGCTATTGCGGCTACTATAGAATCTCTTGTTGATGCTAACACCATTGAGGCAGCACAAGGTAGATCAATAAGAGAGGCCGTGAAGGCCGAAATTAAATTACATTCCAAGCCACATCTTGTTGAACGAGTTATGCTCGATGAACTAATTATGTTCTACGAGAAAAATAGAATCTTTGACAAAGATGACATTGTCGAACTCAGATATATCCAGAGTAACCGTAATTGCATACACGCATATATAGAACGTACAATCGGAACCTGGATGGATTTGCAATATGCTGCTCGATTTTTCTGTTATCTGATGGAAGAAATGCTGTTTAGATTTCCTAATATAGATGATGTTGAATAATGATCAATACACTCTCAAGTCAACAAACTTGCTGCGGGATAAGAGAATTAATCTGAACTTCCCATTATCCATATGACTGACAGTATGCCTAAAATTAGAGGCAGGAGGGACTATTATGATTGATGAAACCAATGCTGCTAACATTGCAACAATGATATTCGAAGGTGCAAAGTGGGCAGCTTCGGACGAAGAGCTCAAACAGCTTTCAAATAATATTCTTGCACTGGAGCAGAGAGGGCTTACCAAATTAAATAAACGATTGATCGAAGGTGGTACTAAGATATGGGATACAATTGCAGAGCATAACTTCGGATTTGAACTTATTGAGTATCATCCCTCTAATATTCCAATTCTATATGAGCCGAACGATTATCAGGGTAGAGCTCTAAGGCGACCTCCCGACTTCGTTATACAGAAAAATAATATTACATTCTGGATACAAATGAAGAAACTATCGATGAATCAAAAGGAGAACAGACAGTCAAACGCTATAAAGCAGATAAAAAGACTCGCCCAAGACATTAAAGTTAATAAATTCTTTTGGTGTAACTTGTCCGAACACTTCGATTTTGCAGATGTTAAGCCACTAATCGACCTTATTTCAGCTAATGCAGCATATAGTATTGATGATCAGAAATATCTATATCCATCACCAAGCCATATCAAAGCAGAAGTGATATTCTGGAAGCCCCAAAAAGCCTTGTTTGAGTTCTTAACATTGGGTGGTTCTGGAGACTTAGACGTCGTGAATGTTACTGGGGATGCCAAAATACAGATTAGAAGTAGCTTAATGAACGCAGCAGGAGCATTTGACTGGGATATAGATGAAAGAAATATTAATCTTATCGCAATGGAGATAGATAATGCCAATCATCACCTTATTGATGTTGGGGAAGCTGTATTCGGGGATGAAGTTTTTAAATTCGGTGCAAACGGAAGTCAGACTTGGGATAGGGACAATAATGGCTTCTTTAACAATCTCAAATTTCATTCTAAGGTGGCAGGAGTTATAGCTGTTCACCGTAAAGAACATTTACCATTAAGCAAGTACAATAAGTATATTTTCGTTAATGAAAAGTATAGGGACAGATTAGAGCAGATTAATTTAGTTATGGATTTCGATAGGATTATTTTCTTTAATGAATTAATAAATGATATCGAATGATTGTTAATCTATTATCAGTAGCAACTGCTTCATTTCAGCCATAAACCTAACATTTATTAATAGGAACCTAAACACGAAACGCTATTACAAACTTCCCATATCCATATACCCGTTAGGCTAATAATATTCAGTTCTGAAAACTTGTTATTAATAGCAATAATGGGAAGCTGTAAAGTAACGACAAATTTGAATTTGTTAGTGAGGAAAAACTTCAGTGAATGATAATACCTATGATAAGAGATAACTTTTAGGAGGATATATGGAAGAGAAAGAAATAGATGATAAGCTTTACCGGGTTGTTCGTAAAAAGGGCAGCCATTTGGTTAAATCGAAGAAAACAGATAGAACCCTTAGTGGCCTTCAATTTAACGATGTTGACAATTCGATGAGCGGACCAATTGAGTTGATTGAGGTAGATGAAGAGGAAACACGGAATACAGTAGTAATTCAAGAAAGGCCTACTTTTGGTCAAATGCTTCTTGAGGAAGTTGTTATGCCAGTAATCAGCGAAGCGGTCCAAGAAGGGCTAAATATCGGGTTTTATTATTTTGAAAGATGGCTTGAAGAAAAGGCTATTCCTAAAACAAAGAAAAAGGCAAAGGAATTTAGTGAAAATGCAAAGATCGTAATGAGTGGAGTGAGAGATGGTTTTGTCGGTAAAGAGACAAAAGCAGCTCGATTAAAGAGAGAAGCTCAAGATTGGAAAGCAAACAGCACACAGATTGACGTAACAGAGAATATGTCAGTTGAAACTGCGAAGGAAGAAAGACATAACTCAGAAGAGTATAAAGAGGTCAGAAGCGTAGAAGAAGTTCAGGAGCTTATCAATGCTATGAGAAATAGTGCTATGACATTAGCAACATGTATAAGGATACTCTCAAATACAGTTGTGAAATACAACGGAGAAAATCCTGAATTACGTCTTGAGATGAAAAAAGAATTTGAAAGTCTTACAACGCAAGAAACGATGGGACAAATTAATCAATTGCTGGAAGATAAAAACAGAAACTTGCTCGATCAAAGCTCTTTGATAATGCTTGCTGCTTTCAGGGATGGGAACTTTATTGTAGAAGATGAACCTGTTCCTATAAGTAAGTTTTTATTAGTTGGATAGACATGTACAGTAGGCTGAAGATGCATAATACAGATGAAATTGTGGAGTTCTTATCAAAGTATTCTTTAGAGGATATTTTATCTGGAATAATTGAAATGCAGATGTTGCTTTATGGACAAGGAGTAGATTCATTGATACCTGCTTCAGAGTATTATGCAGTTAATGCATTTTAAAAGAAATGATGAACTTCAGAAAAGGCTAATAATGCGTAGTCGCTTAAATTACTTAGATTACCGTAATTGCGGGTTAAACAGGTTTATTATAAAATGCTCTGTTTTATATTTTGATCGCTTCATGTATTGAATCTATAGAAAGGTGTTTATAAATGAAGAGAATTAGCAGAAAAAGATTTGATGCTTATGTTGATTTTTCTCGTAATCCTTTAGTATTCGGCTTTAGTGAAGAAATTAGATGGTATGAAAATGAATCCAAAACACTTTTTGGCGTTATAGCATTGGATTATACTGATAGGGATTATACCGCCATAATTCTCGGAAGAGATGAAATTGGAAGAATTCGTTGTTTTAATTTGCAAATATCGTTTAGCGATATTGAGAAAGCCGAATATTGGCTATTTGAGTCAGTAAATCGTTTAGAAGAATCAGGAGAATTTGCTTTCCCACAGGGAGATCAAAGAAAAAAATGCGATTTGTTCAAGCCTGTTGTAGACGTTTCTCGGATGGATACATCTTTTAATTTGCTTAATACCCACCCTACTCATATGGCAGCAAAATCATTAATCTCTGAGATAATGCCACATTTTTTTGATATTGATGGTAATTTTGTTGAACAATTCCAGACCAACGGATTTGATTCGAGGTTATGGGAACTGTATCTTTTTTGCTATTTTAATGAAGAACAACTGATTATAAACAGGGATTATTTTGCCCCTGATTTTTTTCTTTCCGATGGAACTGTCGAGGTGGGTGTCGAAGCGGTAATAGTAGGACGGAAAACTAACAATATCTCTTATGATCAAAAAAGTAAATTTGATTTAAATGTTAAAGAAGAACTTGTAAATCGAATGCCAATAAAATTTGGAAGTCCACTATATTCGAAATTGACACATACGAACAAAAAGACCGGTGCCCATTATTGGGATTATTCACACACAAAGGGAAAGCCCTTTGTAATAGCAATTGCAGATTTTCATGGAGATCATTCTATGACATGGAGTCATCCTGCCTTGCTAACGTATTTATATGGATATACTTATAGCCATACCTATGACGAAAATGGGAATCTAATAGTCATACCTAAAAAAGTAGAGCGACACATAGATGGAACGAAAGATATTCCCTCGGGATTCTTTTTCCAAGAGAATGCTGAAAACATTAGCGCCATTCTAACTTCAACGTCTGGCACTATTTCGAAGTTTAGTAGAATTGGGAAACAATGTGGCTTCGATGAAAACAATATAACAATGATACGTTACGGAACATGCTATGATCATGATCCAAATGCATCAGAGCCTCAAATATTTAAATATTTGGTTACAGAAGAATGCAACGAAACTTGGGGAGAGGGCGTTTCAATATATCATAATCCCGTTGCAAAGTACCCGTTATCTACTGATTATTTTCAAAATGCAGCTCAATTCTTTTTTAAGGATGGTTTCATAATAAGCCAAATGCCAGAATTTTTTCCTTATGCTTCTTTTACAGACCTTATTATGCGAAAAGGCAATAATTAAATCATTAAATTAAGTTGGTGACAAAAAAAACAGTCTTGAATGGTTAATTAAGGGAATATATCCGCAACACATGCTACCCCTAAAATGGAATGTATGCCGGATATAAAATGTTATTAAAAATCAGTCGCAATGGCGTACCCATCCATGGCGCTATTTATCTGGAGGAGAAACGATCATCATGCAAAAAAGGTATTTCTTCATTGCTGATTTACTAGGATTTAGCAATATAGTAAGGAATTCTACACCTGATCAGATGGAACAGAGAATCAAGAAATGAATTGGGTTGATTCAAAAGGCTAAAGAATTTGCGGAAAACTTTATCAGCAGAAGGTTTATACACTTAACCTAGTTCTTGAAATGGTGGTTATAAAAGCCAACTTCCTATAATCCATATTTTGGGGCTGTCTAGTAAACTATTTAGTCTTAGAACACAGTACGCACACTAGACAAATAAGTAAGAATATTAAAGAGATTAGTAGTAAATTTGAAAAATACGGAAATGCCATAAATATTGGTTTCATTGTAATACATAATGCAACATTTTTAGATGAGTTTTTTACCTATCTATTCCATCCGGAAAAAGGTTTGTTATTTAATTTGGACTTTGATAATATTGATTGCTTAACTTTCTTTTCTTTGACAGCTACTCCCGATCCATTAATGGAAGACCTGTATGAGAAAAACCACGTATTTTCACTCCTTAATGATAAAAGACACGGTTCTTTACAATTTTACAGAGCTCTGGGACTAGACAATTTTGCATCTTTTCAAAAAGAGGTATTTAGCCCATTTAAAAAATTTGCTAACCGAGAATACGGTCTAATTAGATGGGTTGTAATGAATGGTCTCGGCTTATTTGTAACAGAAGACACGAGCTCGGATGATATTAAGGCATATGTTGAAGAAGTTGCGGAAAAAATATTCGGGGAAAATTGATTCAATATAAATAACCTTCTAACCTCCCGACCCCTCCATACTGGGCTTTCCTCGGTTTGGTGTTGACCTATATTAGCTGGACGAAGCTAATATCTTGTTGTAGAGAATAAATAAGGGAGGTTTTCGAAATGAAATATATTGTACTACTCCGGGGAATAAATGTTGGCGGAAAGTACTTACGAATGATTTGAAAACCTGCTTCGAGAATTCTGGGTTTTTAAAGAGAAATAGGAGATGCATACACCGCCTACCAATGCGATCCTGTCAACTGTGGTTATTAAGAGATAAAGTCGCTGGGGGAACTATAGTAAGATACATAGCTTAAAAATTTATTATACCCACCTTAAAAGGTCAAGTCCTCGTCTTCACATAAAACAAACATTCTATAGTATATTCTGAGTATCAGAGCTTATATAAAAAATTATTGTGTGCACTGTGTGACCTTTCTTATACTCCCTGAACGAAAAGGATATATCTGTGAGATTGTTAATTTCATTAATTGCTACTTGCAAACAAAGCTTTTTAAAATTACCATATGATGAATATACACTTGGAAATGTATAGAGCAAACTGCTTAGATCCGGGACTGAAATGCTGAATTCGCGATTTATAGCATTAAGTTTGGCGATTTGGTAAAGTCTTATACTGTAGCCTGATTTTAGCCTTAGAATATTATTGATATTAAATCTAATACAATCTTCTGATGATAGTAATTTGGATATTCGATCAGAAAATTGTAGCTCTATAATCCCATCATGATAATTCCCTGATGATACCCATTCAGCTTCATAATATTTGTCATTTAATAGATAACATATTTTAGCAGCGCTTATTTCTTTAACAAAATTTTTTATGGTTTCATATGAACCTTTGCTTTTCCAACCACAAATTCGTTTAACGTCACTGGCAGAAATATATCCATGATGATCTATTTTATAGCTATTCATAATATACAGTAGAAGTAGCTTTTGAGCTGTGGCAGAGAGTCTGTACCGGGCCATTACTAAATTGTTAGGAATTGAAACAATCCCATTTAGTGAATAAGCAGAACTAATACTTTCACTTATAATTGCATTCTGTTCAGGCTTGTTTAGATAGCAACCTAGTCTTTTAGGAGCGCCAATATTAAAACACGCTGTTGCCAAAAAACGATTAATCTGATAGATCATTGTAAACAGACATTCTTCTCTAAAAAATTCTGTGAATCCGCTATGCTTTTCCGGGAAGGGTTCCCGGTGTTTGCTGAAAATTTGTTTAAGTACATTTTCTACTCTTTTTGCTTCATCGTAATTTAGAACAGGAACAACACGGGATCTATCAAAATCTATTGGCATACCATATTTGTTTTGAAGACATTTAATTCGGTTTGATTTGACATTACAAATACCCAATTTGAACAAAGGAAAACTATCAAAGAATATCATATAAAGCAAATGATCAAATTCCATATCTAGCTCCTACACGATTAAATATGTTTAAAGCATTGCCAAAGATAGACAATTTATTCATGCATTTACTTGGCGATCATTTTGCTTACAAAAAAAGCCTGCCATAAGGTTGACTATTCTTTATAGTTTCGCTACTTACATGCCAACCAAGGGTAAAGTTATCAAAAAAGCTGTCTAACAAGCTCATCTTAGATGTGCATGCGAAAAGGCTCATAATATCAATGGTTTTAGTCGTTTAGACATATATTGAAATTTTGATTCCTTGCCCCCACCCGGAGGACCAATTAAAAGCACATTATGAAGACCGGCGGCAGCTATCTGCAGAGCCCTTTTAGCATTTTCCTGTCCTTTTACTTCAGCAAAATCTGGGATATTTAATTTTTCTATATCTTGTTCGCCAGCAGCGGAATATTCTACGGGTTTTAACGGCTTTTCTCCAGTGATGAAGTCGCATATATCGCATAAATGGGATACCTGAAAGGAAGCCACTTCCCTGACAAGAGCCGCTTCGGCATTGTTCTCAGCAGGTATTACCAGGCAAAGCTCTTCGTTTGCTGCCTCCAATTCCAGAGCCATGGGTAATATCCCGGGTACCGCTCTTACGGCGCCGTTCAGCGATAGTTCACCTGCCAGGAAATATTGAGAAGGTAATTGTTTTCCCAACTGACTGGTTGCCAACAGTATACCCACCGCGATGGCCAGGTCAAAGTGGCTGCCTTCTTTTTTAAAATCAGCCGGTGCGAGATTAACAATAATTTTGCGGTTGGGAAACTCAAATCCTGAATTTTTGATAGCCGATCTTACCCGTTCCCGGGCTTCTTTGATTGCCACCGAAGCCAATCCAACTATTTCAAAGGCAGGCAATCCGTTTTGAATATCAACTTCTACTTTAACAGGTTTGGCTTCTATCCCGGTAAGTGCAAGGGTATTTACAATAGCTAACATTTAAAGTTCACCCCGAATATTTGTTTGGTTAAATATTCTCCAATAAATGTTAAATTCCTGCAAGCAGTTTATTAAGTAAGAAGTGTAAGATTTCTATAATAAGAGAATTGCTTCCAAAGCAGCAGTTCTTGAGCAACAAAGGTTAAACCTACCAAACATTCCACTATAATATGGTAATATAATTGTTGAAGTATATCACTGTTTCTTTTGATATTCATATTTGATTGCATCGCAGCCATAGCGTGCGCAGCTATATGGTGAAAACTTTGTTAAAAGCACTAGAAGAAAGAGACATAATTAAACACCATGAATGGTGGAACGGGCAAGGTTATCCTCTCGGCATCAGCAGAGAGGAAATTCCTCTTGAGTGTCGCCTTTTAAAAATTGTGGATTCATATGATGCTATGACTAATGACCGTCCCTACCGAAAAGCTCTATCCCATGAGCAGGCATTATTTGAGTTGAAGAGATGCTCTGGAATTCAAACTGATCCCTATCTCACAGAAAAATTTCTAACCACAATTGATGATATTAGGACATGTTAAATCGCTTTGCCTTAAACTTTACAAGGCCAATGCTTGCAGCCTGCGGTTTATGATAAGGGTTAATAAGTAATTTAGTTTTTCTAATATTGTTTGATGACCAATGCTATCAAGATAATAATGGCAAGCCAATACCACCATTTTTTCCAAATTGGGTTACTCTCCATTGTGTAATCTCCTTTCTGGGGGAAATTGTATATCCATATTAGTATTATATTTAATTAGTTAATTTCTTCATTAAAATTTAAATATCCTGCATAATAGTTTTTAAGTGATGACAGCTATATGTATAATGGTATAAAAGTCATCTAAATACATTGCTATTTATATCGTGATAAAGGTACAATCATAGCAATAAAATAGTTATGCAATGTGAATAAGGAGGTAAATATGTTTAACATTGGACCATGGGAGCTCGGAATAATACTCGTGGTTGCATTAATCGTGGTTGGACCGGGCAAGTTGCCTGAGGTAGCGAAATCAATTGGAAAAGGGATAAGTGAGTTTAAGAAAGTAACTAGTGGTTACAAGAAAGAAATACAGGATGCTATGGATGATATAGATAAAACGGTCAAAACTGATAGTCATGAAGCGCCGATTGAGAAGAAAGAGGAAACCATAATACCCGATATGAAAGAGGAGGAAGCTGTTAAGGCAGATCCGGCCTCCGTGCCTTCCAAAGAGGAATAGCCATAGGATGCTGCTTTAAAAAAACGGTGACACTAAAACAAAAGAGTGGTACTATACAAAAGGTATAAAAAATTAAATTTAATATGCTCTTATCCAGAGAGGTGGAGGGACTGGCCCGATGAAACCCGGCAACCGACTATTTAGGTACGGTGCCAAATCCTGCAGGATTAATTCCTGGAAGATGAGAGGGGACAACAAAAATGAGCCCTCTTTGGAAAAAGAGGGCTTTATATATATATGATACTTAAAAGGGAGTGGATTTTATGTCAAGAGATCTAGAAGCTTTACTGCGTGAAAGGGTTCTGGTGATGGACGGAGCCATGGGCACTATGCTTCAGCAAAGAGGTATGATGCCAGGACAATGCCCGGAGCTGTTTGGAGTAGAGCATCCAGATGTTTTAACAGAGATTCATCAGCAGTACCTCGATGCAGGGGCTGATATTATAGAAACCAATACTTTTGGAGGCAATCGGTTCAAACTGGCCGAATATGGGTTGGATGGTCGAATGCTGGAAATAAACTCAGAAGCGGTAAGAATAGCCCGGCAGGTAACCAAGGGCCGCGCCATGGTGGCGGGCTGCATTGGTCCTACTGGCAAACTGCTTAAGCCTATGGGCGATGTGGAATTCGATGATTTATATAATGCTTTTCAAGAACAAGTGACTGCTTTTGAAAGGGCAGGGGCAGACCTGATTTCTATTGAGACAATGTCTGATATAGGAGAGATGAGAGCTGCCTTAATTGCAGCCCGTCAATGCAGCCGTTTGCCGGTTATTGCTCACTTAACCTTTGAGCCCGGGGGCAGAACCATGATGGGAACCGATCCGCTAACCGCAATTATCATAATGGACGCACTCCAGCCTCTGGCGATGGGAGCCAACTGCTCAGGCGGTGCCAGGGAACTGCTGCCGATAATTCAAACAATGGCTAAATATACCCGAAATTATCTTTCGGTTGAACCCAATGCAGGACTGCCTCGTCTTATAGAAGAAAGGACAGTTTTTCCTGATACCGCGGAGGAAATGGCTGAGTATGCCCTGCGGTTAAGAGACGCTGGGGCAAATATTATTGGCGGTTGCTGCGGAACCACCCCTCAGCATATCCAGGCAATGGCGTCAGTTCTTAAAGGCCTGCCGCCTGCCCGCCGCGACGGCCAGAAGTATTTTGCTTTTGCATCACGCAGCAGACATCTTTTCTTAGGAACTGGACACCCTCTGGCGATGATCGGTGAACGAATTAATCCTACTGCTCGTAAAAAGTTAGCTCAGGATATAAAAGACGGAAAGATGCAAGTGGTGGTGGATGAAGCTAAGAAACAGGCTCCCATAGCACCTATGCTGGATGTAAACATGGGGGTACCGGGCATCGATGAGCCCCTGGCAATGAAACAGGCTGTTACAGCCATTCAATCCGCTATTGATATACCAATATCAATTGATTCTACCAACCCTATAGCTTTAGAAGAGGGATTGAAGAATTTTGTGGGTCGGCCGTTAATTAATTCAACTACCGGTGAAGATAAACACTTGGAGGTAGTTTTACCATTGGCTAAAAAGTACGGCGCGGCAGTTTTGGGTCTCTGCCTGGATGAAAAGGGGATTCCCGATAAAGCTGAGGGACGGTTACAGGTCGCAAAAAAGATTTATAAGCGTGCCAGGGAATACGGCTTGCGTGATGAGGATATTTTTATTGATTGTTTGGTTAAAACCGCCAGTGCTGAACAGTATCAGGTGATGGAGACCTTAAATACTCTGAAACAGGTAAAAGAGGAGCTGGGACTTGGAACGGTTTTAGGGATCAGCAATGTTTCACATGGCCTCCCGGCCCGGGAAATTTTAAATTCCACCTTTCTTGCTATGGCCTGGGCAGCCGGGTTGGATTTGCCTATTCTTAATCCCTTTGACGAAAAGATGATGGATGTAACCAGGGCGGCAGCGGTGATAATGAACCGGGATATTAACTGTTCAGCCTATATTGATAGATATAAGGATTATAAGAGCGGGGTAAGAACACTGCCTGGAGGAATAAGGCATGAAATTTGTGAAAGCTGCAATATACCTGATCAAATAAAAGGCAAGGGTATAGGACGTGAAAAATCTCCGCCAGCCCGGGAAACTGAAGTTAATAATAATATCCAATCTGATACGATTCGAGAGCAATTAAAAAGATCGGTATTAGAAGGGGAACGTGACAATATCGAGAATCTGATTGATCAGGCTCTCCAGCAGGATCAAATACCTGCACTAGATATAGTAAATCAAGCCCTGATTCCTGGAATTGAACTAGCCGGTGAACTATATGAAAAAAAACGGTATTTCCTGCCTCAGCTGATGATGGCTGCGGAGACTATGAAGAAAGCCTTTGCTTATTTGAAACCGCATCTATCAGTGGATGCTCAAAAACATTCCGGGGTAATTGTGATCGCAACAGTCGAAGGAGACATTCATGATATAGGTAAAAACATTGTTGCTATACTGTTGGAAAACTATGGTTTCCGAATGGTGGATTTAGGGAAAGATGTCCCTGCTGAAGAAATACTGGCCGCGGCTCAAAAAGAAGACGCGGATATAATTGGTTTAAGTGCTTTGATGACGACTACTATGCCTCGTATGCAGGAAGTTATCGACGGGGTCAAAGAGATGGGACTGCGTTCCAGGGTTATGGTAGGAGGAGCAGTTTTAAACCAGGAATATGCTGATAAGATAGGCGCAGATGCGTATTCAGAAGATGCTCGGGCAGCAGTTAAGACAGCCCAGAAATTGATGAGCTCATTTATTAAGTTGGGGGGATAATATAATGGCGATTAAGAAGAGCTATGATGAGATTAATGAGAAGATAAGACGCGGGGAAGCAGTTGTCGTAACAGCCGAAGAGGTTATCGATATTGTAGCCGAAAAGGGCTATGCCAAGGCAGCACAGGAAATCGATGTGGTGACAACGGGAACCTTTGGGCCCATGTGTTCTTCGGGAGCTTTTATTAACTTTGGGCATTCTAATCCGCGGATAAAAATGAAAAAAGTCTGGCTTAACGGAGTGGAGGCTTACGGTGGAATTGCGGCCGTTGATGCATATATAGGTGCAGGCCAGCTGCCCGACAATGATCCGGAAAACAAGGTCTATCCCGGTCGTTTCACTTATGGAGGAGGACATGTAATCCATGATCTGGTGGCAAGAAGGGAGATCAGGCTGGAAGCAACTGCATACGGCACTGACTGCTACCCCAATAAAAAGGTTGATACAGTGATAACCCTGGATGACGTGAATGATGCCTTCTTGTTTAATCCGCGTAATGCCTATCAAAATTACAACTGTGGGATAAACCTGGGCGATAAGGTTATTTATACCTATATGGGCATTCTCAAACCTAAAGTAGGCAATGCCAGTTATTCCAGTGCCGGGCAGCTAAGTCCCTTGCTTAATGACCCCTATTACCGCACAATTGGAATTGGCACCCGGATTTTCCTGGGTGGAGGAGTTGGTTATGTAGCCTGGAATGGAACCCAGCATCATCCCAATGTGACGCGGGGGGAAAACGGGGTTCCTCAGTCAGGAGCTGGAACACTGGCATTGATTGGAGATCTTAAACAGATGGACCCCGATTGGCTGGTAGGATTAAGTTTTATTGGCTATGGAGCTACTATGGCGGTTGGAATTGGCATACCTATTCCTATCCTGGATGAAGAGATGCTGCATTATACTGCTGTTAAGGACGAAGATATTTACTGTCCTATCGTAGATTATAGCGAAGGCTATCCTTATTCCAAGCCAATGGATTTAGGTTTAGTTAATTATAAAGACCTTAAGAGTGGTAAAATAACGTTTAGAGGCAGGGAGATCGTGACTACACCCCAATCCAGCTACCCGCGTGCCCGCAAGATAGCGGAAATATTAAAAGGTTGGATTCA
>JGI24731J21663_1000798_pt1 | contig 29417 bp, 20 predicted proteins | sample EPASupsiteHSE605_FD_21663 | JGI IMG/M metagenome (IMG submission 21663) | reverse complement strand
GCGCGACCTGATCCTGTTCTACGAATACTTCCACGGCGACAACGGGGCCGGGCTCGGAGCCAGCCACCAGACGGGCTGGACCGGCCTGGTCGCGCCCCTCCTCGACATCTTCGGGCGCCTGGACAGCAAGGCCGCGCTGGAAGTCGAACGGGGGCATCTTTTTGATCGACTGGTGCAGGAACAGGTGGGCGGCGAACAGGCGAAAGGGAAGAAAAGGAGGAGCCATGCATGAGCTGCATGCACCATCGCTGTACCAGATCAACACCCGGGTCTGGCTGACGGAACGCTCTCGCACTCTGGGGAGACGCGCGACTCTGGACGATATTGCCGCCGCCGACCTGGATCGGTTTGCCGCCCTCGGTTTTGACTGGGTCTGGCTGCTGAGTGTCTGGCAGACCGGCCCGGCGGCGCAGGCGATCTCGCGAACCAATCCCCAGTGGGGCCGCGAGTTCGCCGAAACGCTGCCCGATCTCGCCGCCGAGGACATCGCCGGCTCCGGCTTTGCCATCCAGGGCTACACCGTGCATCGCGACTTGGGCGGCACAGCGGCGCTCGCCCGCTTGCGCCAGCGGTTGCAGCAACGCGGTCTCAAGCTGATGCTCGACTTTGTCCCCAACCACATGGCCCCGGATCATCCCTGGGTCGACGAACACCCGGAGTTTTTTGTCCGGGGCGGCGAGGAGGATCTGGCCGGCTCGCCGCAGAACTACTGCCGCGTGGATACCAAAAGCGGGCCGATGGTCCTTGCGTACGGTCGGGACCCGTACTTCGACGGCTGGCCCGACACTGTGCAGCTCAACTACGGCAACCCGGCTGCGCAGCAGGCAATGATCGGCGAGTTGGAACGGATCGCCGGGCAATGCGACGGCGTGCGCTGCGATATGGCCATGCTCATCTTGCCGGAGATCTTTGCCCGGACCTGGGGGATTCCGGCACCGCCCTTCTGGCCGAGAGCAACCCAGCGGGTGCGTGAGCGGGTGCCGGGATTCTGCTTCATGGCCGAGGTCTACTGGGATTTGGAGTGGACGCTGCAACAGCAGGGATTCGATTACACCTACGACAAGCGATTGTACGACCGCCTCCGCGACCGGCACGCCCGGCCGGTCCGCGAGCATTTCTACGCCGATCTTGATTTTCAGAACAAGTCGGCCCGCTTCCTGGAAAATCACGACGAACCGCGGGCCGCCGCCACCTTTCCGCCCGAGGTGCACGAGGCGGCGGCGATCGTCACCTTCCTCTCACCCGGCCTGCGCTTCTTCCACCAGGGGCAATTCGAGGGGCGCAGAAAACGCATCTCGCCCCATCTGGTACGTGCTCCGGAGGAACCTCTCGACCAGCGACTGGCACAATTCTACGAGCGACTGCTGGCCGTGCTGCGCGATCCGGCCGTGCGCGACGGCTGCTGGCGACTGCTTGAATGCAGTCCGGCCTGGGACGGCAACTGGACCGCCGATTGCTTTGTGGCCTGTTCCTGGACCGGCACAAACGGCGGGAGATGGCTGGCCATCGTAAATTACTCGGATCATCAGAGCCAGTGTTACCTCACGATGCCCTGGCCTGACCTTGCAGGGCGAAGCTGGCATCTGCGCGATCGTGTGGTCACGGCTCTTTTTGAGCGGAGCGGAGATGAGTTGGCCGCGCGAGGTCTGTATCTGGATATGCCGGCCTGGGGATATCATGTTTTTGCCGTGCATCCGGTCTGAGTGCATAGGGAGGAAATCAGCATGGGGGAATGAAACAGACCTCGGCCCTCTGCATGTTGGCAGTTGCGAGGGTCACCCTGAACTTGCTCGCACCTATTTGTAGAATATCTTGAGGCTGTTGCGGTGCAGGTGGTGTCATTTTGCAAGAGGCTCTCTTGTTATTGCTTAACGTCTCGGTCTTCTTGTCTCTTCGTTTTTTTCAACATGGGCGTATTTCACGAAGCAGCCGGTCCTGAAAAACGGTCACCCGCCAGACAGTGTAGCGTATCCAACCCGCTCATTCTTGGAGATACTGCTTGCCCCAATCGCACATCATATCCAGGACTGGGGTGAGGCTCCGTCCCTTGTCGGTCAACGAATACTCCACCTTGGGCGGCACCTGCGGGTAGACCTCGCGATGGACCAGGCCGTCGGCCTCCAGCTCGCGCAACTGCTGGGTGAGCATCTTGCGGGTAGTTTCGGCGAACTGCCGCTGGAGGTCGGAAAAGCGCATGGTCGCGTGGGCGAGATGCCAGAGGATGGAGGCCTTCCACTTGCCGCCGACCACCGCCAGGGTGACGTCGATGCCGCAGACATATTCTTTGTCCCGGTAGACCAAAATGCCGGTTCCCCCCCGGTCCGGTGTGCTTTCCATTTTGTATGAATTCATTGGTTCCTTGTCGGATACTACGTTCATTTTAAGGTACTACGTTCCATAAAAGTGCGTTATTGACGTGGAGCGACCTATGAAGCATTATAGGCAACAAGATGGCAAAAGGGAAGGACAACGTCACTCATACTCAAGGAGAATTGTACATGAAAGTCGTCGCATTTAACGGCAGTCCCAATGCAAAGGGTAATACCTGGCACGCGCTCAAGATGGTGACCGACGAGCTGGAGCGGGAAGGCATCGCCACCGAGATCGTCCATGTCGGCAACAAGGCGGTCCGGGGCTGTCTGGCCTGCGGCCAGTGTTTCAAGAAGAAAAATGAGCAGTGCATCCAGGCCGACGATCCGGTCAACGAGTGGATTCAACTGATGAAAGGGGCGGACGGTATCCTCCTCGGTTCGCCGGTCCACTATTCGGCCATCGCCGGCACCATGAAATCGTTTCTCGACCGCGCCTTTTACGTCACCGGCTGCAACGATGCCATGCTGCGGCACAAGGTCGGCGCCGCCGTGGTGGCGGTGCGGCGTTCCGGTGGCCTGCCCACCTTCAACCAGTTGAACAATTTTCTCTGTTATTCCGAGATGCTGATTCCGACCTCCAACTACTGGAACGTGATCCACGGCGCCCGGCCGGGCGAGGTGGTCAAGGACGAGGAAGGGGGGCAGATCATGCGGGTGCTCGGCAAGAACATGGCCTGGCTGCTGCGACTGGTCGAGCACGGCAAGGGCACCATTGCCCCGCCGGAACGGGAAAACAAAGTGTGGATGAATTTCATCCGCTGAGGAAGGGGCGCACAGGGACTTTTGCAATTGCGCCGGGAGTTTTTTTGTCATCTCGACCGTAGGGAGAGATCTCAACCCGAGAGGCCGCCTGGATCACGGAGATATTTTTCCCTGACGGTCGATATGACAGCAAATTAAACCCGGGGCGGGGCCGGTTGATCGTTCCAGCGCTCCAGCGTTGGAACGCAAGCCTTGGACGCTCCCGCGTCCGAATAACGAGACGCCGAAGCGTCCCTTAACCGGTTTCCACGCTGGAGCGTGGGAACCATCGTGTAAGGAAGACTATGAAAACACTGATCGTCTATTGGCATCCGGAACCCAAGAGTTTCAACCATGCCATGTTCGAGACAGCCATCGAGGCCTTGACCGCCACCGGTTGCGAGGTGCGCACCTCGGACCTGCATGCCATGGCCTTTGATCCGGTCTCCGGGCGCACCAATTTCACCACCGTCAAGAACCCGGACTATCTCAAGCCGCAATTGGAGGAAATCCACGCCACCGAACACCACGGCTTTGCCGAAGTCCTGGAGGCGGAGATGCGGAAGCTCGAATGGTGCGATCTGATGATCTGGCAGTTCCCCCTGTGGTGGTTCACCGTGCCCGCCGCGCTCAAGGGCTGGATGGACCGGGTCTTTGCCATGGGCCGCTTCTACGGCGGCGGCCGGTTGTACGAGACCGGGGTATGCACGGGCAAGCGCGCCCTCCTGTCGCTGACCACCGGCGGCGGCGAGGAGCATTACCGGCCCGGCGGATTCAATGGCGACATGGCCGGCATCCTCAGGCCCATCCATCGCGGCATGCTGCAATTCGTCGGCTTCGATGTCCTCGCGCCGCAGATCGTCTACGGCCCCGCCCACATGGACCACGGGCAGCGAGTCGCCGAATTGGAGCGCTTCCGCCATCGTCTGGACCGCATCGGCTCAGAACAGCCGATCGAGGTCGGCCAGTATTCCTAGACGCCGGCTTTCCTGAGCAACACCAAGAACGAACACCCTGTCGCGTGACAGCACACCCTAACCGAGAGCATTGAAGGAGACCAAAAGATGGAACTGCAAGAAGCCATTGTGACACGACGCAGTATTCGAAGGTTCACCGAGGAAGCCGTCACCGACGAGGAGTTGCGGCAGATTTTCGAGGCGGTGCGCTGGGCCCCTTCCTGGGGCAACACCCAGGTCTGGGAATTCGTCGTGGTGCGCGATCGGGAATTGATCGAAAAGGTGACCGGAACCTATAGGATGGACAAGGGGACCAATCCGGCGACCAGGTGTTCCCTTGCCGCTTCCGCCCTCATCGTCGTCTGCGCCAAGACCGGGGTTTCCGGCTGCTATGGCGGCAAGGAATCCACGAAATACAGCAACTGGTACATGTTTGACCTGGGCATCGCCACCCAGACACTGTGCTTGAAGGCGCACGAAATGGGCCTGGGAACGGTCGTGGTCGGTCTCATGGATCACGATGCCTGCAAACAGTTGATCGCCCTGCCCGACGGGTATGAAGCGGTCGCCGTCCTCCCCATCGGCCGCCCGGCGGTGGAACCGAAGGCGGGGCCGCCGCGTAAAGCGGTTGCCGAGATGGTGCATGTCGACAGGTTTGGCACCAAGCTGTTTTAAGGCCTGTCTCCTGAAAGGCCGGGGATGTCCGTTGCTGTTGCCCGGTGTTGGTCCCTTGATGACGAGGATCTTGTCAGGGGCCGCCTTTTCTGGAGCGATCAGGCCGCGGTTTTCAGCTTTTCGGCGATCCAGACCTCCGCGTTCCACTGACGAGAAGACGCTGGAGCGTCTCCTGAATGTTCCCACGCTGGAGCGTGGGAACCATCCTGGAATATTGGAACAGTCTTTGACCGGGCCTATTCCGAGCGCAGGGCCTCGAGCGGGTCGAGCAGGGCGGCCTGGCGGGCGGGCAGGATCGAGGCCAGGACGCCGATGATCAGGGCCAGCAGTTCGGCCAGGACGACAAAGCTCCAGGGGGTGTGCACCGGCAAGAGCGGCACCAGGGTGTGAATCAGGGTGGCGCAGGCAAAACCCGCCACCAGCCCGGCAATCCCGCCCAGGGCCGCCAGCAGGGTGCCTTCGAGAAGAAAAAAGAGCAGGATCTGCGCCTTGGTCGCCCCGATGGCCCGCAAGAGGCCGATTTCGCCGGTCCGTTCGCGCACGGCGATGGTCATTACCGTGAAGATGCCCACGCTCCCCACCAGCAAGGAAATCCCCCCCAGCGCCCCGACGGCCACGGTGAGCATCTCCAGCACCGAGCCGAGGACATCGAGCATCTGCTGCTGGGTGGTGATGGTGAAATCCTCCTGGCCGTGGCGGGCGAGCATGAGCCGCTTGATCGCGGCCACCATCTCGTCGGCGTCGGCTCCCTCCCGATAGAGGATATCGATCTCCATCAGGCCGTCGCGGTTGAACAGGTCCAGGGCACGCACCGCCGGGATGTAGACGGTGTCGTCCATGTCGAAGCCGAGGATCTGGCCCTTGGATTCCATCACCCCGATTACCCGCGCCGGCTGGTTGCCGATCTGGATGCGTTCGCCGAGCGGATTGCGGCCGGGGAAGAGTTCGTTCCGCACCTTGTGGCCGAGGACCACAAAGGGCCGGGCAGTGCGGGCATCGTCCGGCGGCAGGAAACGGCCGCTCTGCACCTGCATGCGGAAGGCCCGGTCCATCTCCGGCCCGACGCCGTAAGTGGTGATCCGCCGGGTGCGATTGGCCGCCTTGACCTCGACGTTGCCCTGGACCATGGGCACCGCCGCCTCGACCCCCGGCAGGTGGCGCAGGGCATCGGCATCCTCCAGAGTCAAGAGGCGTTCCGAGCCGATCACCCCCAGGGAGGCGCCCATGGTGCTCACCTTGCCCGGATTGATCGCGATCAGGTTGGTGCCGAACTGGGTGAACTCGGCGAGGACGAAGCGCTGCAAGCCCTCGCCCATGGAGGTGAGGAGGATGACCGCGGCGATGCCCACCGCGATTCCCAGGCCAGTGAGAAAGGAGTGCAGCCGCTTGGAGCGGATGGAGGTGGTGATGAACTGGACCTGATCGCGGATGTCCATGGTTCAGTGGCGGGCCAGGGCCTGGATGGGGTCGAGCCGGGCCGCCCGCCGGGCGGGCAGGAGCGAGAAGACAAAGCCGGTGGCGAGCGCCGTACCCAAGGCGGCGGCAATCGCCCAGGGCGGCGGCGTGGTCTGGAGGGTGGGGTAGAACTGGACGGCGAGCCAGGAGCCGGCAAACCCGAGCGAGAGGCCAATCAGGCCGCCGATGGCCGAGAGCAGCAGGGCCTCGGTGACGATCAGGGCCATGATCTGCACCTGCCCGGCGCCCAGGGCCTTGATCAGGCCAATCTCGGCGGTGCGCTGGGCCACGGCCATGAGCATCACGTTCATGATCAGGATGCCGGCCACCACCAGGCTGATGCCGGCGATCCCGGCCACGGTCAGGGTCAGCACCCGGAGGATCTTGTCGAAGGTGGCCAGCACCGAATCCTGGGTGATGATGGTCACGTCCTCCTCGCCGTAGTGGCGTTTGGCGATGGTGGTCTTGACATGGGCTTTCAACCGGTCGATCACGTCCAGGTCCCTGGCCTCGATCAGAATGCGAAAAAGGCCCTCGGTGTTGAGCAGCATCTGGGCAAAGGCCACCGGCACCACCACCAGTTCTTCGGTGTCCAGGCCGAGCGAACGGCCCTCGGAGCCGAGGATGCCGATTACCCGGCAGCGAAAGCCGCCCAGCCGCACCAGCTCGCCCAGGGCGTTCTGCTGGCCGAACAGTTCCCGGTAGACCTTGGCGCCGATGACGCAGACCGGCCGGGCGATTTCCATGTCCTCTTCCGGTAGGAAGGAGCCGCGCTCGATCTTGAGATGATGCACCTCCAGCAGGGAGGCGGTGGACCCCAACAGCGGCACTTGCCGTTCCTTGCCGCGCCAGGCGATATTCATTTCGCCGATGTTGAGCGGGGCGATCCGGCGGACCGTGTCGTCCCGCACTAGGGCCCGGGCATCGCTCAGGGTGAGATCGCGCGGGGTCTCGCCCACCAGGGTGGCCGGGGTGTTGCTGGCGGTCTCGGCCCGGCCGGGGATGACGATCACCAGGTTGGTGCCCAGCGAGGAAAATTGGTCGACGATGTAGAGCCGGGCGCCGTTGCCGATGCCGGTGAGCAGGACCACCGCCGCCACGCCGATGCTCATCGCCAGCAGCATCAACAGGGTGCGGACCCGGTTGCTGCCCAGGCTCATCAGGGCAAAGGCGATGGCGTCGACGGGCCGCACGGCTTACCCCCTCCGGGTGTCGCTGGCGATGCGGCCGTCCACCACCCGAACGTGCCGCCGGGCCCGCTCGCCGATCTCGGGATCGTGGGTGACCACCACCAGGGTGAGGCCGTCCCGATTCAACCGTTCCATCAGTTCGATGATCTCGCCGCCGGAATGGCGGTCGAGGTTGCCGGTGGGCTCGTCGGCCAGGAGCACGGCCGGCTGGTTGATCACCGCCCGGGCGATGGCCACCCGCTGGCGCTGGCCGCCGGAGAGCTCGTCCGGCCGGTGGTGGCGTCGGTCGGCAAGGCCGAAGGCCTCGATCAGGGGGGTGCTGCGCTCGCTCCGTTCCCGGCGCCCCACCCCGGCCAGCAACAGGGGCAGCTCGATGTTCTGCTGGGCGGTCAGCCGGGGAATGAGGTGGAAAAACTGGAAGATGAAGCCGATGGTGCGCGAGCGGGTGGCGGCCAGTTGCCGGTCGTCCAGGCTGGTGACGTCCTGGCCCTGGAGGAGATAGGTGCCGCTGTTGGGGGTGTCGAGCAACCCCAGGGTGTTGAGCAGGGTCGACTTGCCCGAGCCCGACGGCCCCATGATCGACAGGTACTCGCCCGGTTCGATGGTCAGCGAAATCCGGTCCATGGCCCGCACCTCCTGGCCGCCCACGGTGAAGATGCGGCTGACCTCACGCAGTTCGATCATTTCGCAGCCGCCGCGTCCTTGGCCTGTTCCACCTCCACCAGCGCCCCGTCGGCCAGGCCCTGCCGGTCGATGGAGGTGACCACGACCGCCCCTTTCCGCACCCCGGAACGGATCTCGGTGAACTTCCAGTTGGCCAGCCCGGCTTCGACCTTTTTTCGGTGCAGCCGGCCCGTTTTTTCCGCCAGCAGATAGACGGCGCCGTCGCTCAGCAGGGCCTCGGTGGGGATGCGCACCACTTCGGGTCGGGTGTCGAGGATGATCTCGACGTCGGCACTGTAGCCGGCGAGCAGATTGGCCGGCGCGGCGCCTTCGGTAAAATCGGCCTCGATCTCCACCGTGCGCGCCTGCTTGGCCACTTCGAGCACGTAGGGCGAGATGGACCGCACCCGGCCGGGGAAGTGCTGCTTGGGAAAGGCGTCGAGGCTGATCCGCACCGTCATGCCCGGCCGGATCTGGGCGGCGTCGATCTCGTCGATGGGCGCGGCCACATAGAGGGATGCCATGTTGATCAGGTCCACCGCCGGCAGGGTGGCGATGCCCGGCGGCGAGGGGGTCAGGTACTCGCCGACCTCGCCGTTGACCTCGGCGACAATGCCGTCGAAGGGCGCGATCAGCACCGTCCGTTCCAGGGTGGCGCTGGCCGCCTCGATCCGGGCAGCAGCCACTGCCCGCCGGGCGGTGGCCGCCTCGCAGGCCGCCCGCTTGGCCCGGGCCGCGGCCTGGGCCTCGTCGTAAACCGATTCCGAGGTGGCGCGGGTCTTGCGCAGATCGGACTGGCGAACGGCCTGCTTCTGGGCGAGATCGGCCATCAGGCAGGCCTCCCGGACCGTGGCCTCGGCGGCCACCGCCTCGCGCTCCGCCAGGCGCAGTTCCGCCTGCAAATCGTCGTTCCACAGAGTCAGGAGCACTTGCCCGGCCTTGACCGTATCGGCCTTATGGACATTGAGGGTGGCGATCCGGCCACCGATGGTCGGGGTGAGGTTGGCCCGCAGCCGGGCCTTGACCGTGCCGGCGCGGGTGTTGGCCACCGTGGCCTCCACCGGGCCGCTGTCGACCGTCTGCACCGTTACCTTGACCGGGATCTCCCGAGTCAGGAAGCGGTAGCCGGCAACAAGGCCGAGGGCCAGCACCGGCAGAATGAGGAACACTTTTTTCTTCACAGGGTTTCCGGATGTCTTGAAAAGCGGAGCAAGGGAGACGAAGCGGGCCGATCCTTGCCGGTTCGCCCTGGCAACTCGGCCGGAGGCATGGTTTTCGACTCGTCCCGGGGGGCACAGTCGCCAATAAAAGAACTCCCTCCTGTCTAAAAAGAATCCCGAGAAAAGACAAAGAAAATTTCTCCCCGTGTCCCCTGATTGGCGCTACCGCTGAAGTCGTGATGCGGGAAGAAAAGGCGAGCGGCTGAAACGGCGGTGGCGAAAGGCTCGTTGGCTACCTTTTCACCTTGAACTCCGGTTCATAGCCCACAGTGTACCGGCGGGGTTCGTCATTCCGGAGGCTGAGAAAACGGGTATTGCCTTTGTCAAAGGGGCACAGGGGCAGGGCACACCGCTCAAAGCCAAATGTGCGGAAGAATGCGGGGTTGCCTACGACAAAGAGGGTACTTGCCTTGATGACCTCCTGCCGCAAGGCAAAACGGAGCAATTCAGAGCCGATCCCCTGATGCTGCATCTGCGGTTTCACCGCCAGCAGCGCCAGATGCAGCCCGCACACCTTGGCGCCGTCATAGGCATTGGCAAAGGCAATATAGGCCGTGACCGTATCGCGATGGAGACACACCCACTCAAGCAGAGGCCTGCCATTTTTATGGAGTGTATCGAAGAGGTTGACTTCATAGCGGCTGCGCGGGAAGGCCTGCTGCAACAAGGCGGCCACCTTGGGGTGATTCTCCGGGACAAGGGGACGAATTTTCATGGATAGCCTTGCCCCCTACGACCCAAGGAGACACTGTTCTGAAGTGCTGATGCTTTCATAATACCGCGCTTCGATCAGGTTGCCTTCCGGGTCCCGGAAATAGATCGATGTTCCGGTGCCGTGCGCGGCCCAGCGGGGAACAGGCCCTTCTTCTAGGGCAATGTTGTTGGTTTGCAGCCGCTCGCCAAGGGCGTGCCACGCCTCCTTGCGGAAAGCAATGCGGAAATGGTTCAAGTTGGGCCCACCCTGCGCAGGGCGAGCGTTCTTTTGCCACATTTTTTTCGGGAACAGATCGATGATGGTATTCGAATTCAGTCGCACGGACGGGAAGGGCACCNCCCCTCTTTGGTATTCCTCCAGGCGTTCAGGCGTAAGCATGAGCACGTTCGTATAAAAGGCNATCATCGCCTTGTCGTCTTCCACGTTCAACACGATGTGATCCATCAAGCATTCCATAGACAATCCTCCCGAAAGAGCCGAAGGGGAAAAGAAAGAGCTGCATCCATTTGATTTCCCGGTGCCCAACCAGTGTCGAATCCTCGCCCTCATGGCTGCGGACGTGCCGCCAGTCGCCAGATTTCGCCGGAATCGATAGCCACGTAGAGGGCGCCATCCGGCCCTTGGACCAGCGAGCGCATGCGCGCCTTCGGGATGCCGGTGACGGCGGCCGTGTTTTTGGTCACGCCGGCCGCATCGACCTGGAGGACCTCGATGCGGCCGCCCCGCAAGAATCCGACCGCCAACCGTCCCTCCCAGGCCTGCCACTGGGCGCCGCTCAGGAAGACACAGGGACCCATGCCTTCGGACACGCCGTTGTTGGTCCATGAAGGCCGCAGCGCCTCGGGAAACCGGACGAGATCGGTCATCGGCGTGGGGGTGCCGGCGCGCTTGTTTGAGGTGTAGCCGCAGTAATTGCTGGCGCAGGCGACACCGGCCTCCGGTTGCGGGTTCCAGCCGCCATTGCCGCCGGCCACCAGCGGCGTGACTTCATCGCTGTGTCTCGGTCCGTGCTCGCAGGCAAAGGGCTGGCCGGTGCCGGGGTGGAAGGCGAGGCCCTGGACATTGCGATGCCCGTAGGTGAAGATGCGGGGATCACCGCCGGTTGGAGTCTTATTGCCCGGCGCGGCCTTGCCGTTGCGATCGACGCGCAATATTTTGCCGCCCAAACGGGTGAGATCCTGAGGCAGGGGGCCATCATGGTTGTCGCCGGTGGTCACGTACAGGAACCCATCGACAGGACTGAAGCGAATTCGACCGCCGCTGTGCGTTCCCGCCCCGCCCCAGAAGTTGAAAGTTTTTTTGTACGCAATCCCGGCGACAATGTCTTGGCGATCGCTGACCGTGGTGTAACCGGTATCGACGGTGAGACGGACGACGCGATTCGCCGGATTGCCGGGATTTGAAAGCATGTAGACATAGATAAAGCGGTTGCCGGTGAATTCCGGATCAACCGCCACCCCGAGCATGCCGCTCTGGCCCTGACAGAGAAAATCGTTGGCCTCGACAGCGAAACCGGCGATGCCGAACAGGTGACGGATCGTGCCGTCCGCACGGCGCACCGACAGGCCCCGGCACTTTTCGGTGAACAGCATCGCGCCGTCGGGCGTGAAGGCCAGGTCCCAGGGGGCATCGAGCCCGGCCAACAGGACGGTGCGGACCAGGCGGGGGTGGTTGCCTGCTGCGGTCACCAGGACCGCCGCCGTGGAGTCATTCCGCTCATTGCCGCAATGGGCGACAACCCTAGCCAGGAGGATCGTGCACAGTGCGATCAGGAAACCCGTCATTGCTCGCTTCATGGTGACCGCCTCCGATTTGCGGTTGACGAAAATGGAAACACCTTATCAACAACGGCCTGGAATTCCAAGTGGCTGTCTTGTTGGTTGTCGGTTAGCCTTCCACTTTGCAAGGCGTTCGGAAGGTGGACGAAACATCCGCTCCTATCTCAATTTCTAAAATCTCCCTTGCATAACTCCTCAATATAACGTTTAGTCTCAAAGGGATACGGTCTTATCCCACGATAAAAAACTCTCGGAGGCGCGATGGACCGGCGGATCGTTCTGGCATACGATGGGTCGATCAATGCAGACTGGGTGGCCCGCTACGCCGTGCAGATGGCGGTAGCCCTTCCCTGCCGGGAACTCCAGCTCCTCCACATCCTCGACGGGACCTTCACCCGCGAGCGCATCGAGGCCAAATTTGCGGCCATTGCCGCCGAATGCGAGCAGCACGGCATCGCCTGCCGCAGCCACATCCTGGAGATGAGCGGCGATGTCTTTGCCAGCCTGATTCAGGCCATTCCCCCCGGCGGCGAGTACACCTGCCTGTGCGGCACGCGCATCGCCTCCAAGGGGCGGGGGTTTCTCGCCGGCACCATCGCGGAGCGGCTCTTGCGCTGCCGGCGGTTCAACGTCATGGCCATCCGGGTGGTCAGCCCCGGCCTGCTCGGCTGTCCCCGCACCCTGCTTTTCCCCCTGGCCGGCCATCCCCGCGGCTTTGAGGCGGCCCTGCCCTTTCTCCGGATGCTGGCCGCCTCGGTCAAGCGACTCTATCTCCTGCGGGTGATGACGGTCAACCCCTTCCATTTTCGCTATATCTCCGCCGTGGCGGCCAAGAAGAGGATCGCCGAAGGCTACGACTACCTCAGCCGGGTGGTGACCGAGATCCGGCAGCAGACCGATGGCGCTGCCTGGCATCTCGACCGCCATGTGGTGCTCTCCGACGACTGGGCCAAGGAAATCCTCATCCAGGCGGGCAAGATCAATGCCGGCATGATTCTGCTGGGGGCCACGGAACGGACGCTGCCCTCGCGTTTTTTCTACGGCAACCGGATCGAGCAGATCCTGCGGACCACCTCCTGCGACGTCGGCATCTACCGCAAGATATGAACCCGCGTCCCGCCCACATCGGCCAGATCCCGCCGGAACAGGTTTACGCCTCACTGCACACCGGTCCCCAAGGGCTGACCCCGTCCGAGGTCACGGAACGGCTCATCCATGTCGGTCCCAACCTGTTCGAGGTGGTCGACCGCTGGAAACTGGCCCGCACCCTGGGGCGTCAGTTCACCAACTTCTTCGCCCTGCTCCTCATCATTTCGGCGGTCATCTGTTTCATCGCCCACCGGATCGATCCTACGGCGGGCATGGCGGTGCTCGGCTGGGCCCTGATCGTGGTGGCGCTGCTCAACGCCCTGTTCAGCTTTTTCCAGGAATACCGGGCGGAAAAGGCCATGGAGGCCCTGAAGAAATTCCTGCCCCACCTGGTCGAGGTCTGCCGGGACGGCCGCATCAGCCGGATCCCGGCCGCCGAGATCGTGCCCGGCGATGTGGTGATCCTCTCCGAGGGCGACAAGATCGCCGCCGATCTGCGCATTGTCGCCGCCGACGGGCTGATGATCGACAATGCGCCGCTCACCGGCGAATCGGCGGCTGTCCGGCTCACGGCCCAGATGCAGGAAAAAAGCCTGGAGGAGTGCGAAAACATCGGCTTTGCCGGCTGCACCGTGGTCAAGGGGACAGGCCGGGGGGTGGTCTTTGCCACCGGCCTGCGCACCCGCTTCGGCCGCATCGCCCATCTTTCCCAGACCATCCGCCGCACCGGTTCGCCGCTGGAACGCGAAATCTCGCGGATGATCCGCATCCTCACCACCATCGCCTGCACCATGGGGTTTTCCTTTTTCCTTTACGGCGTGTTCAGCGGCAAACCCTTGTGGATGAATCTGGTGTTCATGATGGGTATCATCGTGGCCAATGTGCCGGAGGGATTGCTGCCCACCCTGACCCTGGCCCTGGTGATGGGCAGCCTGCGCATGGCCAGGAAGAACGTGCTGGTGACCAGCTTGAACGCGGTGGAGGCCCTGGGCGCGGTGCATGTGATCTGCACCGACAAGACCGGCACCCTGACCCTGAACCAACTGACCATCACCCGGATGGTGGAGCCGCGCACCGGAGCGGCGCTGCCGCTGGCGCAGCAACAACACCTGGCCACCCTGGCCCTGGCCGCCTCCGATGTTCGCCAGGCAGCGGAGCAACTGCTCGGCGACCCCCTGGATGTGGCCGTGGCCCACCAATGGCTCGGCCTGGGGCTGGGGCAANTGGCGGCTGCCCAGGAGCAGGTGGTGCGCGCCTTTGCCTTTGATGTCGAAAAACGGCGCTCCGGGGGCGTTGTCATCCTCGACAACCGCCATTTCTTTGTGNTCAAGGGTGCCTTTGAGGCGATCCGGCCCATGGTGAGCGCGGTCGGCACCAACCACAACGACGATGGGGCCGTGGCGCTGAGCGAGCAATTNGCGGCCAGCGAGGCCACCTTGCAACAACTGGCGGCCCGGGGCCTGCGGGTGATTGCCGTGGCCTATCGGCCGCTGGCAGCGGCGGAATGGGCGGCCATCGCCAACAAGGCGGCCCCTGATGAGCACGTGGCCGAACGCCTGGAACACGATCTCATCCTGGCCGGCTTTCTCGGCATCGAGGACCCGGTGCGGCCGGAGGTGGCGCCGGCGGTGGCCAAATGCCGCACCGCCGGCATCGAGGTGCTGATGATCACCGGCGATCATCCGGCCACGGCCCTGGCGGTGGCGGCCAGGGCCGGGATCGTGGCGCCCGGCGACGCCTGCCATCTCACCGGCGACGCCCTCAAGCAGTTGACCGTGGGGGGGCTGGTCGAGCAGTTGCAGCAGGGGGTGCGCGTCTTTGCCCGGACCACCCCCGAGCAGAAGATGAAGATCGTCACCGCCCTCAAGCGCATGGATCGGGTGGTGGCCATGACCGGCGACGGGGTCAACGATGCCCCGGCCCTGCGGGCGGCCGACGTCGGCATCGCCATGGGCAGGATGGGCACGGACGTGGCCCGGGAGTCGGCCCAGATCATCCTCCTCGACGACAATTTCGCCGCCATTGTCGACGGCATCGAGGAGGGGCGGACCGTGTTCGAGAACATGCGCAAGTTCACCAACTATGTCCTGCCGCACAATGCGGCGGAAATGCTGCCCTATCTGTTGTACATCGTTTTGCCGGTGCCGCTGGCGTTGAACATCATCCACATCCTTTCCATCGACCTGGGTACGGACATGGTGCCCTCACTGGCCCTGGGCCAGGAGCCTGCCGATCCCGAGGTGATGACCAAACCGCCCCGCGAGCTCCATCAGGGACTGCTCAGCCGGAAGATGATGGTCCACAGCTACTGTTTCCTCGGTCTGATCGAGGGGGTGTGGGCGCTCGCTCTTTTCTTTTATGTCCTCATCGGCGGCGGCTGGCATTACGGCACGCCGCTGCCGGACGCCTCGCCGCTCTACCGTTCGGCCGTTGGCATCACCCTGGCCACCATCGTGCTGATGCAGATCGGCAACCTGGTGGGGCGGCGGCATGCATACCGTTCCGGTCTCGATCGAGGCCTGTTCACCAACGGCCTGGTCCTGGCCGGCATTCTCCTCCAGATTGTCTTTTCCTGGGCCATTCTCTATTGGCCGCCGCTGGCGCGGGCGCTGAATACCGGCCCGGTGGCGCCCGAGGTCTACGGCCTGGCCTGGCTGGGGATCGCCTTTCTTTTCACCTTGGACTATCTCCTTAAAAAACTGTTGCATCGGCGCCAGCGCGGATGATGGCGCGGTCAGTTTTTTTTCTAGGTGCTCCGGGTGATTTGTGTATGATAGAAATATCTGCGTATCGTCCCATGTCTGCAAAGAGAATGTCAACCGCGACGATATCCTGCACCGTCTGCATCAAGACTGCACCCCGAGGCCGTGATGGAAGAAACCAAGCAACCTGACGAACCCAACCCGCAACCCCCGCCCGCCCCGGTTGCCAAACGGCGGTTTGGCGACGGCATCAGAGAGAAGCTGATCGCGATCTTTGTCGTGATCAAGGTGCTGCCCCTGATTGCCCTGGCGGTGTTCGCGGCCAAGCAGATCGGTCTGTTGGGCGATACCTTCAAGGACAAGTCGAACGAGATGGTGGCTGACACCAAAAAACTGGTCGGCGAGACCGGGACCCTGGCCACCGAAAGCTCCATTGCCGCGCTCGATCTCAAGTCGCGGGAAAGCATCGAGCGGTTGACCGTGGATATCGCCGCGGCGGTGGCCGATTTCCTCTACGCCAGGGACGAGGACATCCGCTTGGCCGCCGATCTTCCGGCCACGGAAAGCCAGTACCGGAAATTTCTCGCTAACCATACCAAGAAGGTGGTGTATCCCCCGGACTGGGTGCTGAGCGAAGACGGCAGCCGCTGGCAGCCGGCAAGCGCGGCCTCCGAACCCGGGGCCGGCGTCGACCCCGGATCGCCGGACAATCAAAAGGACTTCCATTACCAACCACCCCATCGCAACAGCCGGACCGCAACCCAGCCCATTTACCACGAGATGACCTTCGTCGGCCTCGACGGCCAAGAACGGGTGAAGATCTCGGCCACCGGCCTGCTCAAGCCCGGCCTGCGCAATATCGCCCGCAAGGAGAACACCTGGTGCAAGGCGGAGGACTACTTCGCCGAGCTGGCCGGATTGCAGGCCGGGGAGGTCTATGTGTCCAGGGTGATCGGCGAATACATCCCTTCTCCGCTCGTCGGCCCTTATACCCCCGCCCGGGCGGAGAAAGCCGCCATTCCCTTTGCCCCGGAACAGGCCGGCTACGCGGGCAAGGAGAACCCGGTGGGCAAGCGGTTTCAGGGNATCGTCCGCTGGGCCACGCCGGTATTCAAGGGGGCGGAAAAGATCGGCTATGTCACCCTGGCCCTTGACCATACCCACCTGATGGAGTTCACCGACCATGTGGTGCCGACCACCGAGCGGTATTCCGACATCTCCGACGCCGGCGCGGGCAACTATGCCTTCATGTGGGATGACCAGGGCCGCAACATTTCCCACCCCAGGGATTATTTCATCGTCGGCTTTGATCCCCAAACCGGGGAACCGGCGGTGCCCTGGCTCAGCGCCGAGTTGTTCGACCTGTGGCAGGCGGTGGGCGGATCCTTTTCCGAGTTCGAGAAGATTGCCCCCCGGTTTCAGGAGCAGACCATCGCCAAGAAACCGGTGGCCTCGCTCTCCAAGCAGGGCATGCTCGGTCTCGACTGCCGGTATCTCAATTTTGCGCCCCAGTGTGTCGGCTGGTACAACCTGACCGAGCACGGCGGTTCCGGTTCCTTTCTCATTCTCTGGAGCGGTCTGTGGAAGCTGACCACGGCCGCCGCCATTCCCTATCACACCGGCAGATACCGCAGCCCCCGGGGCTTCGGCTTTGTCACCATCGGCGCCAATGTCGACGAGTTCCATAGTTCGGCCACCGAGACCGCGGGCCGGATCAAAGCCATCACCCAGGAGTATGAGACCGGCCTCGAAAAAAACCGGCTCGGCACCCTGGCGCTGATCGAACAGCGGCTGCGCGACACCCTCACCAACCTGAGCGTCTCCACCGGTATCATGGTGGTGTTGGTCATCCTGATTGCCGTCTGGATGGCGGCAACCCTGACCGGAAAGATTACCGCCATCATCGAGGGGATCAAGCGGTTTCAATCGGGCCGGATGACCTCGCGGCTGCAAGTGACGAGCCGGGACGAACTGGGCGAGTTGGCCGGGGCCTTCAACGAGATGGCCGACCAGCTTCAGCACTCGATGGCCGGGATTCGGGAAGCCAAGGAACGGGCGGAGGAGTCGGACCGGTCCAAGAGCCTGTTTCTGGCCAACATGTCCCATGAGATCAGGACGCCGATGAACGCCATCCTCGGCATGACCCATCTCGCCCTGAACGCACCCACCGGTGACAAACGGCGGTCCCTGTTGCAGACGGTGGAGCGCTCCGCCGAAAGCCTGCTCCGCCTGCTGGACGACATCCTCGACTTTTCCAAGATGGAGGCCGGCCAGTTGCAGTTGAGCGAGGCGCCTTTTGACCTGCGCCACCTGATGGCCAATGTCCTCTCCATCATGAATGTATCGACCACGGAAAAAGGGTTGCGGCTGGAAGCCGTTCTCCCGGAGCAGACCTCCCTCTGTTTTTTCGGTGATGAACTGCGCCTGCGGCAAATCCTCCTCAATCTGGTGAACAACAGTATCAAATTCACCGATACCGGCTCGNTCACCATCCGGATCGCCGTGGAAAACGAAGCGATGGCCGGCAAACTCAACCTCCATTGCACGGTCATTGATACCGGCATCGGTATTGCCGAGGAAAAACTGCCGCGGGTCTTCAACCGCTTCGAGCAGGTCGACAATTCCTATGCCCGGCAGTATGGCGGGGTCGGACTCGGGCTGGCCATCTGCCAGCAACTGGTTGCCCTCATGGGCGGCAGGATTTGGGTGGAAAGCCGGAAAGGACACGGCAGCACCTTTCATGTGGTTGTTGCCCTGCGGCCGTGCGCGGAGGAGGATCTGGCCGTCACGGCCGCGGTCAAGACCGGAAACGGCAAGACGCTGAAGGGGTTGCGCATCCTTGTGGTCGACGACAACGAGGTCAATCGCGATGTGGCCGGGATGACCCTGGCCCAGGATCACGCGGTCGCCAGCGCCGCCAACGGCATTGAGGCCCTGGAGTATCTGGCGGCGGGAGAGTTCGATGTGGTGCTGATGGATGTGCAGATGCCGGTCATGGACGGGCTCACCGCCTGCCGCGTCATCCGGGCCGCGGAGCAGGGACAGCCGCTCCCCGTTGCTCTGCCGACGGCAACCTCCTTGATCCTGACCCGGAAACTTCGGGGCACGCATCTGCCGATCGTGGCCATGACCGCCCATGCCCTGGGAGGCGACCGGGAGATGTGCCTGCAAGCGGGGATGGACGCCTACCTCACCAAACCCTTTCAGCCGGGAGAATTGCAGGGGGTACTGTCGACGGTCCTCGAAAATGCGTCTGTTGTTGCGGAACGCCCGGTGGCGCCGGCCAAGCACCAATCGGTTGCGGCAACCCCCCGGCAGTCCGAACCGGGACTGGAGCAGGTGCGGGTGTATTTGCAGTCCGCGACCCTGCTTAGACCCGAACAGATCGACAAAATCCTGGCCGCCGCGGTTGTCAGCATCACCAACAACCTGGCTGCGGCCGCCGACGCCTTGGAGCGGCAGGACTATCAGGAACTGGGGCGGGCGGCCCATACCCTGAAGGGGACTCTGTTGCAATGCGGCCTCACCGATTGGGCCGGAAAGGCGCAGGAGATCCACAGCGGCGTCAAGGACAACCGGGACCTGCCCTACGCCGAGATGGTGGCAACCCTGCAACGCGGGATGGCTGCTCTGGCGAACACGGCGGATGAATGCCGGTGAGCTTTCGAAAGGTCTTTTGTTTACGGGTGCGCTCGGCGCACCCGTACCATCGCAATGGTGCGGCAAGCGGACCAGAGAAAAGAGGGGGCGATCACGTTAGAACAGGCCGCCTCCATTGAGGTGATGGCACGTCAGGGGGGCTTGAACACTCCTGGCGAAGAGCGACGAAGAGAATTGCTTCATTCACGGTAACTCGGCAAGGTCCAATTGCCGGCACGCTTCCAGCCACTGGTCAAAACGGCCGGTTCCCCCCACCTGTTCGAGATAGGCGACGTTGAGAGCCGGAGGAGTAACGTCTGGGTGGGGATGGAGCATATGATCGACGATATCGGCAACGTGAACGATAAGCGCCGTGCAGAACGAGGGGTCCGGGTAGTGCTCGAGGCGGTGATGAAACGCTGCGGTTTCGACGGTTGCGCCCGGCAGACCCCAGAGACCAAGAAGATATCCGCCGACATCGCCATGCGTCGCATGGTACATTTGATACTCCGCTTGGCAAAGGGGTATCTGTTCGGCTTTCGCCAGCTCGGCGGCTTCGAGATATTTTTCCCGCGTTATGGAGAACAGGAGCAGTTTTCCGATATCATGCATGAATCCGGCGATGAAGGCCTGTTCAGCCAGCTCTTTTGAGTCGGATTCCTCTTGGGCTATTTTTTTGGCATAGGCAGCCACGGCCACGCTGTGGCGCCATAACGATTGCGCCGAAAACAGTTTGTCTGCCACCGGACTCAATTCCGCAAAGGCGCCGACACAGAACACCAGCGCTTTTATCGTGTCCAGCCCTAATAGATTGACCGCGCGCGACGGGCTGTCAATGTTCTTGAAAAATCCGAAAAACGGAGAATTGACCAGTTGGAGCACCTTCGCGCTCATGGCCAGATCCTGGGCGATGATCTCCCCTATTTCGGCGAGGGAACTGTCCGGCTCTTTGAGCTTCCGCTGCAGGCGGGCATAGAGGGACGGCAGGCTGGGAAGCGTGCCGACGCTTGCCACCAGGGATTGCAGGTGCTCGTTTTGCAAGATGTCCTGCAGGGCACAGGCGCGTTCCAGCACCTGTTTCAGGGTTTCCGGGTCGGAGGGCTTGGCGATGAACTGATGCACAATGCCCACGGTGCGCAGAATCGATTCTTCGTCGGCCTGTCCGGTGAGCATGATGCGGATGATGTGCGGATACTCCTGCTGAATGATGGTGAGGAGCTTGGCGCCGTCCATGCCCGGCATGCGCATATCGGACACGATGACGTCCACGGCCTGCGCTGCGAGGAACTCGAGCGCCGCCGGCCCACCTTCGACAAAATGTAACTCCTTGTCATCGCGCAGGGAACGGAGCGTTCTCTTGAGACCGGACAGGATGTTGGGCTCGTCGTCGACAAAGAGGATGGATTTTTTCGGCACGGTACACACCTCTCCTGTTTTTTAAGAAATGGGCGGTCAGGGTTTCGAGGCTATTTCTCGTTTTTTTTTTCGAAGGCTCCATCGGTTCGATCACTCTTCCCTGATCACCTCACAGGCCACAGCCCCAAGAACCTGAACAGTCACGCCNTTCAATTGTGATGGTTTCGCGAAAAGGGAGGAAAACACTTGCCCTGTCGACAGTAAGGGAGAAATCTTGAGAGATGTTTCGTCGCGTTGCTCCCCGAAATGACAGAATAACCTTTTGCGATTCTTTTCTTTATAATACACAAAAATTTCAGTCTTTTTTAGCGATAATATCGAAATCTCGGATACCGGTGGCGGGATTCAGGAGTTCGACCGGCCATGGGGTAAAGACGTGAGCGGCGCGAGTACGGCAAGAGGCTCCCGGATACCGACATCCCGTGCGCATGCGCGCAACTCGGCCAGCAGGACAGGGGTGACCGGTTCATGTTTACAGGCCACCAGCGAACCGTCGGCGGCATAAATATCTTCGTTGAGGATCATGCGAGTAGAGAGATCGCCGCAGCGGACATGCAGCGGGACCATGTTCTGCTGGCCGAAATCGTAGGCCGCGAACAGGTCGAGCAGGGCAGGGGCGTAGAGTTCCGGTTCCCCGCGCATCGAGGCAAGGGCCGCGTCGGGATCCATTCCCGAAAAAAGAAGCGAATCCATCCTGATGGCCGCTTGAAGGATATGGCCACAGCGATGGAGCGAGCGCTGCCGGTCGGTCGTGGCGGGGTGAGGCCATGCGGCAATCGGTTTTCCCTGCAACAAGAGGATTTCAATAATGTCTTCGAATGCCGGCACATGCATGAGCAGTCTTGCCGCCAGCTCGGTGGAGGGATTGAGCAATTGCCGTGCCGAGTCCTCTTGCCCGTTGTCGACCGCGGATCGAGCCGAGGCCCCCGGTGCGCCAGTGAGATCGCCAAGTTGGGAGAGCAGGGCCGCCGATTCGACGGTCCAGCGCTCCGTCGGATCGCACCCCGCGGCCAAGTAGCGGCAATACCGCTTCAATCGATTCGCCTTGGCCTGAGCCACGGGGTTCACCAGGGACAGTACTTGGGCCAGAAGATTGACCACGCCGTTGAGGGTGGCCCCCCGCAACCCTTTTTCGGCGACCGTGCGCTGATACAGTCCGATCCCCTCGCGCAGGACAGAGATAAGGCCGTCCACTTCGCACGGCTTGGTCAGGAACCGGAAGACCTGGCCCCGGTTGACGGCATCGATGGCGGTCTGCTGATCCGCATAGCCGGTCAGGAGGATACGCACGATATCGCGATTGATCTCCTGCACCCGATCGAAGACCTCGATCCCGTTCATGCCGGGCATGCGCATGTCTGAGACGATCACCGAAAAGGGGCCGCTCTCCGCCACCATGCGCAGCCCTTTTTCAGGGGAATCGGCGACGAAGACGTTGAATTCCCGGGAGAGGCTGCGCTTGAAGCTGTCGAGGAGCCTGGGGTCGTCATCGATGAACAGCACGCTGGAAAACATGGGCCACCTCCTCAAGAAAGGGTTGAAGACTCCGGTGCCGCCTTGCCGGACATTCGGGTCGGTTCGCTGCCAGCGGCGGTCGTGCCGGCAGATGCGGTTGGCGGGTGATGTTCATTGTACATCTCTTCTTTCGGCGCGGCAAGCGGCAGCCGGACGATGAAGGTCGTGCCCTCGCCTGGCGTAGTGACGAAGTCGATGGTGCCGTCATGCTTGTTGACGATGGTATCGTGGACAATGGCCAGCCCCTGGCCGGTGCCCTTGCCGACCGGCTTGGTGGTGAAAAACGGATCGTAGATACGGGGCCGGATCTCCGTCGCGATACCGGAGCCGTTGTCGCCCACCCGTATTTCCACCCAGTCGCCATCCTGACGGGTGGCGACGGTGATCCGGCCGGGGGCCTCGGGCGCGCTTTCCTTCCTTTCCCTGATCGCATGGGAGGCGTTGATCACCAGATTGAGGATCGCCTGATTCAACTGATCGGGAAAACATGGCGTCAGCGGCAGATCGCCGGCAAAGTCGGTGACCAGTTCGGCGTCGTACTTCCATTCGTTCCGGCAGACGACGAGCGTGTTTTCCAGGGCATGATTGAGGTCGGTGGGCACCTTCTCGTTCGTACCGGGATGACTGAATTCCTTCATCGCGGCGACAATCTTGACGACCCGATCGATGCCGTCATGGGTGTCCCTGATGCTGGCCGGTATTTCTTCCAGGATGAAGTCGAGATCGAGGTCGTCCAGCCGTTGTGCCATAGCCTCGGGGAGTTCGGCGCGTTCGAACTGGCCGAGGGTGACCAGGAGTTCGCGCAGATCGCCAAACGATTGCTCGAAGAAGGTGACATTGTTCTGGATATACTGCATCGGCGTGTTGATTTCATGGGCGATGCCTGCCGCCAGTTGACCGATGGCCTCCAGCTTTTGCGCTTGCAGCAACTGCCGCTGGAGGTTGANCTTTTCGGTGACATTCCGCTTCACCCCCACAAAATACGCCAATTCGCCGTCTTCTTCGTTGCGGACCGGCGAGACAGAGACATCCTCCTCGATGATGGAGCCGTCCTTTCTCCGGCTGCGGAACGGACCATGCCAGGTCCGGCCTTCGGTCAAGGTCTGCCGGAGTTCGGCGATGACCGCCTGGTCCATCAGGTCGCTGCCATAGATCAGCGGCGGCGAACCAACCAGTTCCGCTTCCTGGTAGCCGCTGTTGCGAACGGCTGCCGGGTTGACGTACCGCACGATCTCGTCGGTGCCGACAATAAAAACGGCATCGCCGATCTGTTCGACCACTGTCGCCAGGAGCCTGCGCTCATCCTCGGTCTTGCGCTCCTCGGTGATGTCCTCGATGGCGACGACCGAGGTAACCCCTTCCAGGACCGAGATGAAGACGGAACGGCACCGGAAATATGCGGTCATTTCGCCCTGTTTCAGTTGGATGGTGAAGGTCTGGTGGGCACCTTGCCGTTCGACGATGGTGTCGATGAGCCGACGGGAGCACTCTTCCGGACCCATCTCCAGCCTGCCGGACCAGACCTCCAGGATTCTCTTGAAGACCCGGTTGCTCTTCATGACTTCATGGGCCGAAGAAAGGGCCAGCAATCCTGCCGGGATGATATCGAACAGGGTTTCGATGTACTCCTTCTGCCGAGCGATCTGATCCAGGGCCAGACGGAGATGGGAGACATCCTTGGCGCCGGCGACAACCCCGGTGATCGTGCCGTCGTCGTCGGCGAGCAGGCTGAAGTTGAACGACATCGGCAGCCGGCCGCCATCTTTCTGGCGGTAGCACAACTCGACGTTGCGCAGTTCTTCCGTCTCTTCCGGCGGCGGCTGGTCGCTGCCGCCGGCATAGAAGGTGAACGCGGCGCGCACCTGCGCCGCCGGGTCATGGAAGAGGTCGACGACGCTGCGGCCGATCAGTTCCTGTTCGCAGTACCCGAGGAGTTCGCAGGTGGCCTGGTTCACCCGGATAACGGTCAGGTCCGTGTTCACGACGATCAGGGTGTCGAGGAAGTGGCGGATGATGGCATCGGATTCTTCCTTGGCCTGGGCCAGGAGCCGCCCCGATTCCTTGCGGTCCGTGATGTCGAGGTGGATGCCGAAGGCCCGGAGGGGTTTGCCTTCCCGGTCCCGCTGCAGAATCTTGCCGCTGTCATGCACCCAGATCCACTGTCCCGATTTGTGGCGCATCCTGTACTCCGTCGCATAAAACGGGGTGGCACCGGAGATATGCGCGGTGAGCGCGGGCACGACCCCGGCGGCATCGTCGGGGTGGAGCAGCGCCTTCCAGGTGTCGAGATGCTCGCGCATCTCGCCCTTGGCATAGCCGAGCATGGTCCAGTAGCGCTCGTTGAACTCGACCTCGCCGTTGGCGATATTCCAGCTCCACGTCCCCAACCGCGCCCCCTCGATGGCCAGTTCCATCTCCTCCTTTTTCTCGGAAATGGCCTTTTCGCGTTCGGTGGCTTCGGCGAGGGAGGTTTCGAGGATCATCCTTTTCGAACCCATCCTGAGGATCAGGGCCGCCGCCCCGAAGACGACCGCCGAGAGGAGGGTCAGGCTCGCCATGAACAGCAATCGATTGAAATAGCGGTCGACGGCGCCGTTCTCTTCGAGGATGGTCAGGGTGATGGGGTAGCCGGGGACCGTGGTCCGGAAAAGGGTGGAGGAGGCGTTGCCGGCATCGTCCGGCGCCGGCGCGGGTGGGACGGCGCGATCGCCGATCAGGGACTGTATCGGATCGGTCGCGAGTCGGCTGTCGGACCGGGACCGGAATACAACGGCCCGGTCATCGGTAATGGTCAGGGTGCCGGGGATGTCGTGCAGCAGATACTCCACCAGGGTTCGGTAGCTTATCCAGCCCCGGACATACCCCAGCACCCTTTCATTTTGAGAGACGGGGCAGGTAAAGCCGATCAGGCCATCGGTGCGGCTGGCCACCTGCACCTTTGCGTCTGGTTCGTAGAGGGCCTTCGGAATATCCTGGCGCGGAGCGTCGCTGTTCCGCGGCCATCTGGAAAGCACGTTGCCCTTTGCATCGAGCAGGAGAAAGTGCGAGTAAATGGCCACGTTCCCCAGCCGACTGTTCCGACCGCGTTCCTCGAACAATCGGTCCACGTTGTTGAGGCTGGCCCGCAGCCCATAGGTCATGGTCATTCCCAGGGCTTGATTGGTGAAAAAGCCGGTTATCGCGGTCGAGCTTGCCAGGACCCGGATATCGTTCTCCCGCTCGCTGAGAAAGTACCCTATGCTCCGGCCGGAATCCTCTAGATTCTGCTGAAAGAGCCTGATATTGGCGCGCTGCAGCGAGGCCTGCGAGGTATGGTTGAGAATCAGCAGGCCGCTGATGAGAGCGGCCATGCTGAAAAGCGCCACCAATGACAGCACGCTGCCGCGGCGGTAGGCCAGGGTATTCCGTTGAGCGGGAAGCATAGTGTGCCTCTCTCAGGTTGCGGGCACGATCAGCGAGGCCGCGTCATGTTCTTGCCGGTAAAAAAATCGGGGTAATAGGAGAAAACGTCCGGATAGTATTTTTTCACCAGATCGATGTAGGTGCCGTCTTCCGTGATTGTCCGGAAAAACATGGCAAAAGCCCGTTGCAGCTCGGGCGACTCCTTGCGAAAGCCGACCGCCATCTCCTGTGGTTCGGAAATCGGTCCGAGGATCTTTACCTGACCAGGCCATTTGGCTAGGGCTACCAGGGAATCGGCCACGTCGAGCAGCGTGGTTTCCGCCTCCCCGTTGAGGACGGCGGGAGCCAGTTCGTTGAGATTGCCTTTGAAAAGTCTGCTGTCGGCCTGCGCCGCATCCAGATGGTACAGTTTCGGATCGAGACAGGTGCCGGCGATGCCCAGGACGGTTTTGCCGGAAAGCAGGGCCTTCACGCGGGTAATATCCGTCGGCAGGTCGCCGCTCGGATCGATGGGTTTCAACGCGGACTGGGAACCGGCGACCAGCCATACCTGGGTCGGAAAGGTGGGATGGGAATAATCAAGGACCTTTTGCCGCCATGGGAGAATGGTCAGGCCGTTGGCGATCACATCGCCTCGAATCGGGACGGTGCCGGTGATGGTGACCTGGTCGCCGTCCACGGTCATTTGCCGTCCGGTCAGATCGCCGACCACCGTTTTCCAGGTCGTCGGGACATACTCGTACCGCACACCGATTGCCTTGGCGAACAGCCGGATCAACTCCACATCCAGACCGACGTCGGGGCCGTTGACAAAGTTGGCGTAGGGCACGCCGAGATGGCGCAACACGCCTTCCTGCCGAATGTCCTGCAGATCCCTGGCGGGCGCGTTCCATGGCAGAAAAAGGGAGCCGAGCAGCAGGCCGAAAATGGTTGTCAGTAATCGTTTCATTGTGCCCTCCTGAAAAAAAAGCGTGCACGTGGTGACCATTGAAAAAAGGGGGCTGAGATTGCCGCCGAAGCAGTCGAGCGCGATGGAGCATGCTTCGGCATTTACCACGGTCTAGCATGAAGGATGCCAAGGGCCGTGCCGCTCGACAGAGCAAGAGGATGTGGCGTTGCTCGGGGGGAAAAGTGCGAAACTATAGCCATGTTACGTGAAAAGATGGCAGGGCGGCCCTCTCCTGGCAGAAGGAAACGATGTGCGCGTGCGGGAGGGGACGGCAGGGGCTCGCTGTATTTTTGCGACCCCAGCGAAGAGCCGCTCTCAATTTGAGAGACCGAACTGTTTCAGTTTGCGATAGAGCGTGGCCTCGCTGATGCCAAGGAGCAGCGCGGCCTGGCGGCGGTTGTTCCCTGTCTTGCGCAGGGCGTTGACCAGGGCCATGCGCTCGTAAGCCGCGAGGGCATCGCTTTCCGGGGACGGTTCCTGCGAGGTTCCGGTGTCGATAACGATGGACGCCGGCAGGTCGGCGGGGAGGATGGTGTCCTGTTCGGCCAGGGCCACGGCCCTGCGGAGCACGTTCTCCAGTTCCCGCACATTGCCCGGCCAGTGGTAGGTTTGCAGTAATTTGAGCGCCTCGGTGCTGAGACGCTTGGCGATCCCCTGGTCGGGTCGATGCAGAATACCCTTCGCCAGGAGCGAAATGTCGCTGGTCCGTTCCCGCAAGGGCGGCAAGATAATGGGAATGGCGGCAATCCTGAAATACAGATCGGAGCGGAACAGGCCTTGTGCCACTTCCTGCTCCAGATCCCTGTTGGTGGCGGCGACGATACGGAGATCCACGGCCTGACTTCTGGTGCTGCCCACGGGCCGCACCTCCCGCTCCTGAAGGGTCCGCAGCAGCTTCGCCTGCATCTTGACCGGAATTTCACCGATTTCGTCAAAGAAAAGCGTTCCTTTGTCCGCCGACCTGATCAGCCCCAAGGCGGACCTGTCCGCCCCGGTAAAGGCGCCTTTTTCATAGCCGAACAGTTCGCTTTCCAGCACGCCCTCGCTGATCGCCGCGCAGTCCACAGCGTAAAAGGGGTTGCTTTTTCGCGCACTGTGCCGGTGGACCGCCCGTGCGACCAGTTCCTTGCCCGTCCCCGATTCGCCAAGGAGCAGGACCGGGGCGTCGGAGGCGGCGATGCGGACGATGAGCGCCTTCAACCGTTTCATCGGCGGCGATTCGCCGATCAGATCGGGATAATCGAAGCAATACTCGCCGCTGGGGGAGGCGATGGTGCCGGCGGCTTGCTGCTGGAGGGCGCAGTGGTGCGCCAACACCTGGCAGAGCACGGCGGGCGGGCACGGTTTTTCGAGAAAATCGACTGCCCCCAGCTTGATCGCCCGCACCGCCAGTTGCACGTTGCCGAAGCCGGTCAGCATGATCACCGGCATCTCGGGGTGCAGACGGACCAGATCTTCGAGCACGGACAGCCCGTCGCGGCCGGGCATGTGCAGATCGAGCAGGACAAGATCGAACCGTTCTCGCGCCATCAGCAGGAGGGCCTCGTCCGGGTTGGTGACCGCGATCACCCGGTATGGTTCCTTGATCAACACCCTCCTGACGGAACGCAGATACTCCTGGTCGTCGTCGATAACCAGGAGTTTCAATGCGGGAGGGGAGTTCATAGCCGGTGTCGCATTGCGTATGAGGATGCGAAGAGAAGGAGACGCTTTGCCGGCCGGAGTTCGCTTGGCATTACGCACCATCCAGAATCGTGCGCACGGTTTGCAGCAACTCTTTCGGAGAGACCGGCTTGTACAGGATGCCCATGTGCACCTCCAGCAAATCTTTTTGCTGGATATTTTCCGGGGCATAGCCGCTGACAAAGATCCCCTTGATCTCCGGCCGGAGCCGGTGGATGGCTTCCAGGGCCTGTTTGCCATTCATTTTCGGCATGACCAGATCGAAGACCAGCAGGTCGATGGCGTCCTTGTGCGCGGTAAACGTCCGCACCGCATCTTCCCCGTTGACCGCGGTGATGACCGTATAGCCGGCTTGTTGCAGGACCCTGGCGAACAACTCGCGCACGGTCCAGTCATCCTCGGCCAGGAGGATGGTCTCCTTGCCGCCCCGGGGTTTTTCCTGCACGATCTGGCCCTGGAGTTGTCCGTGTTTTTCTGCGATGAGAGGCAGGTAGACCGAGAGCACCGTCCCGTTGCCCGGCTCGCTGTACACGCTGATATGCCCCTCATGGTCCATGACGATTCCGTAGACCACGGCCAGGCCGAGCCCGGTCCCCTTGCCCCTTTCCTTGGTGGTGAAGAAGGGATCGAAGATCTTGGCCGCGGTCTGTTTATCCATGCCCTTGCCGGTATCGGCCACCGCGATGCGGACATACGGCCCCGGTGTGCCGAAACCGTGGGCATCGATGAAATCCTGGTCGCATTCCAGCCGCTCGGTGGAGATGGATAAATAACCGCCGGAGGGCATGGCGTCGCGGGCATTGGTGGCAAAATTCATCAGCACCTGGTCGATCTGGTGACTGTCGGCGGAGATGGTGAGCGGCTGCTTCGCCAGATGGGTCTCGAACTGGATGTCCTCACCGATCACCCGGCGGATGAATTTCTCAATCCGCGCGATCAGCGCATTGATGTCCACCGGTTCTTTCTGGCTCACCTGTTTGCGGCTGAACATCAGCAGGTCCTTGGTGAGATGCGAGGCCCGCGCTCCGGCCTCGAGAATGGTGCGCACACTCTTGTAGGCCGGATGGGTTTCCTCCAGGTCTTCCAGCGCCAGCTCGCCGTACCCGAGGATGGCGGAAAGCATATTGTTGAAATCATGGGCAATGCCACCGGCAAGGGTACCGATGGACTCCATCTTCTGGGCTTGACGGAACTGCTCTTCCAGTTTGCGATGGGCCGTTATATCCCTGATGATTTCAATGACCCCCCCCAAGGTGC
>JGI24731J21663_1000775_pt1 | contig 30024 bp, 23 predicted proteins | sample EPASupsiteHSE605_FD_21663 | JGI IMG/M metagenome (IMG submission 21663) | reverse complement strand
TCTGCTCCTTGCTGTTTATGCGCGGCTACGGCATTGTCGATGCCCAGGGCACGATCGAGATCGTCAGCTTCAAGTACCTGCGCAATCTCCTGGCCAACCCCTGGTTGCTCGGCCTTCTGGTCGTTGGTTTGGGCCTGCTGCTTTTCGGGGTCTGGAAAACGGCCAAGACCACGGAAACCGGCGGCATCTGGTCCGGCGGTCTCGGCACCGTCCTGATCGGTCTCACTGTCCTGCTGCTGCCGGCCTACAACAACACCGCCTTTTATCCGTCCAAGGTCGACCTGCAATCGAGCCTGACCATCTACAACGCCTCCTCGAGCCCCTATACCCTCAAGATCATGACCTATGTCGCCATCGCCATCCCCTTTGTCCTGGCCTATGTCGCCTATGTCTGGTGGCTGATGAACCGCGAGAAGATCAAAATCGAGGACACCGGCGACCGAGCCGCCTATTGAGACTGTGTGGTAACCATCCGTGCAACCCCCCGGAAGAGGCAACGGGCCTCTTCCGGAACCTTGACTGTTCAAAGAGAGGAACCCATCATGACCATCTTTTTATCGATCGCCTGGGTGGCAGTACTGGCGGCCGCCTACCTCGTTGCTGTCCGGCTCCTGCAGAAATTGACCCTGTATTGATGAGCGCGTGCCGGCCCGCACCGTGCAAAGGCGACGCTGTAGGAGGGGGTCGGCTCCGAACGTCTTGGAATTCGGGGAGAGTCCGGCGAAAGCCGACTCGTTTTCTCCGCACAAAGATATGGCATCTTTTTTCCAAGTATGCCATGTATGGACGCGCCCTCCGGATTTTCTGGCTGCCGGTGGCCGCCTGAACTGAATCCGGTGCAGAGCACCCTGCGTTCACCTTACTACAAAGGAGGATAAAGAATGCCGAAAACGACGCCGTCTCTTTTCTCGCTGCTGGCTGCCGCCGGTATGGCCTTGACCCTGTGGGCGCAACCGGTCGCCGCCGATTCGGCCAAGTCGATCAAGATCGCCACCCAGTCGCCGCTTTCCGGTGATCAGTCGGCGATCGGTCTGGATATCAAACGCGGCGCCGAACTGGCCTTGGCGCAACTGGGCAAGCCCCTTGCCGACATGGGGATAACGGTCGAGTTGGCCCCCTTCGACGATCAGGCCAATCCCGACACCGGCGTGGCCAATGCCAAGCGGATCGTGTCCGATCCGGCCATCCTGGCGGTGGTGGCCCACTTCAACTCCGGCGTCCATATCCCCTCCTCCGAGGTCTATCATGCCTCCGGTCTGGCCAATGTCAGCCCGGGCACCACCAACCCCAAGGTAACCGACCGGCGTTATGCCGAGGTCAACCGCATCGTCGGTCGTGACGATGTCCAGGGGGTGGTGGGCGCGGATTTCGCCGTCAGCCAGGGTGCCAAGAGCGTCTTCATCATCCACGACAAGACCGCCTACGGCCAGGGGATCACCGAATTTTTCAAGAAACGGGCCGAAGAGAAGGGCCTGAAGGTCCTTGGCTTCGAAGGCACCGAAGAGAAGGCCAATTTTGACGCCCTGCTCACGCCGGTGATCGCCGGCAATCCGGACATGATCTATTTCGGCGGCATTTATCCCCAGGCTGCCGTTCTGTTCCGGCAGGCACGGGAACGCGGCTATCAGGGGATCTGCATGAGCGACGACGGCTTCGATTCCGCCGATGCCAGCAAGATCGCCGGGCAGACCCTGATTGATGGCAAGGGGACCTATTATTCCACCGTGTCCGGTCCCGCCGCCGTCTATCCCGGCACGGCCAAATTCATCAAGGATTTCAAAGCCAAGTTCAACGCCGAACCCCAACCCTTCGCCGCCCAGGGCTATGACAGCATGGCCATCTGTCTGCAGGCCATCGAGCATGCGGCCAGGGCGAACAAAAACGAGCTTCCGGACCGGACCGCTGTGGTCAAGGCCGTCCGCGAGCTGAAGGATTTCGCCGGCATCACCGGCACCTTCACCTTCAACGGAATCGGCGATCCCACCCTGGCCCAGTACTTCATCCTGCAGGTGAAATCGGCCGACCCCGCCCAGTGGAACGAAAACACCCTGGTCCAGACCCTCAGTATCGCCCCGCCCCAATAATGCCTGCCTCAGGCACGATGCTTCCGGCCCTTCCCGCAAGGGCCGGACGTGTCTTGAGCGCCGGGGAGTTTCGATGCCACCGTTTGCCGCCGTCGATGTCCGTGAGCTGATCCGCCCCCTGGGCCAGTTGCTGCTGTTCTCCCTGGGCAGCGCGGTTGTCCTGTCCGCCCTGGTCCTGGTCCTGGCCCTGATCTTGGATCAGACCGCGGTCGGCCCCCATGTGCAGGCCCGCTACAACGTCTCCCTCGCCACCTACACCCTGGCCAACCTGCCCCAGGTGGTCATCGACGGCCTGACCATCGGCTTTGTCTACGCCGCCATCGCCCTGGGCTACACCATGGTCTACGGCGTGCTCGAGTTCATCAACTTCGCCCACAGCGAGATCTTCGCGGTCGGCGCCTTTGTCGGTGTCGAGATCCTGATCGGCCTCGATCGTTCCGGCATCCTGCGCTCCGCCTCGCTCGGCATGGCCTACGCCTACCTGACCCTGGCCATCGTCATGGGCATGGCCGCGGCCGGCGCCCTGGCGGTGACCGTGGAGCGGGTTGCCTACCGCCCCCTGCGGGGGGCGCCCCGCCTGGTGCCGCTGATTTCGGCCATCGGCGTCTCCTTCCTCCTCCAGGACCTGATCCGGCTGGTCGAGGGGCTGACCACCGGCCAGTTCAACCGGATCATGCCGACCTTTGGCAACTTCGACCGCCGCCTGTTCCTGGGCCGCTTCGCCCTCGGCGATGCCAACATCGCCCTCGGTATCTCGGTGAAATCGATCATCGTCATCACCGCCGCCGTGCTTATGCTGGTCGGGCTCAACTACCTGGTCAACGCCACCCGGATCGGCAAGGCCATCCGCGCCGTGGCCCAGGACCGGGCGACCGCCAGCCTGATGGGGATCAACGTCAACCGCATCATCTCGCTGACCTTTCTGGTTGGCGGCCTGCTCGGTGGTGCCGCCGGCGTGCTCTATGCCCTGAAATTCAGCCGCATCGACCCCTTTGTCGGCTTCTTTCCCGGGCTCAAGGCCTTCACCGCCGCGGTGCTCGGCGGCATCGGCAACCTCACCGGGGCGCTGCTGGGCGGGATCGTGCTCGGCATGCTCGAGACCTTTGCCGGCTCCTACCTCGGCGTCTTCACCATGGGCGCCGCCGGCTCGGAATACAAGGATATCTTCGCCTTCTCCATCCTGATCCTGGTCCTCGTCTTCCGGCCCCAGGGGTTGATGGGCCAGCAGGTCGGGCAAAAGGCCTGAGGAGGAGCCATGCCGGATCGTTGCCGCGCTACCTGGTTTCGGACACTCACTCCCGGCATTGTGCCCTCCCTGCTGATCCTGGCCCACATCGGCCTGGGCAGCGCGCTGGTCTATGTCGCCCCCCGCTCCAACCTCGCCTTCCTGGTCCTGATCAGCTCGCTGTTCTCGCTCTACATCTTCAAGGCGGACCGCCGTTTCAAACTGATCACCGGCGCGGTGCTGGCCCTCTTGATCATCCCGGTGATCGGGGTGCGCAACATCTTCTACCTCGAGGTCATTTTCCAGATCAGCGTCTTTGCCGCCCTGGCCCTCGGCCTCAATATCGTGGTCGGCTTCGCCGGCCTGCTCGATCTGGGCTATGTCGCCTTTTACGCGGTCGGGGCCTATCTCTGGGCCTTCTTCGGCTCGCAGCAGTATTTTGCCCTTGCCTTTGCCCCCGGCACCCAGCCCTCGAACCTGCCCTTTCTCCTCCCCGGTGACGCCTTCTACCTCTTTCTGGCGCTGGCGATCATCGTCGCCGCCCTGACCGGTATCCTGCTCGGCCTGCCGGTGCTGCGGCTGCGCGGCGACTACCTGGCCATCGTCACCCTGGGGTTCGGCGAGGTGATCCGGGTCCTGGCCAACAACCTCGACAAGCCGCTCAATCTCACCAACGGCCCCCAGGGCATCACCCCGATCCAGCGGCCGACCATGCCGGACTGGGCGGTGGACGGCTTCCATACCCTCTTCGGTCCCTGGATCGGCCATAAGGTCAGCCCGGCCGACATGTACAATCTCCTCTTCTACCTGCTGGCGCTCCTGGTGATCCTGGTTATCGTCCTGGTGACCCGGCGGCTGGACGACTCCAAGATCGGCCGGGCCTGGACCGCGGTGCGCGAGGACGAGACCGCGGCCATCGCCATGGGCATCCCCCTGGTGCGGATGAAGTTGGCCGCCTTTGCCGTCGGCGCCTCCTTTGCCGGGATCATGGGCGTGCTGCTCGCCGCCAGCCGGACCTTTATCAGCCCGGAATCCTTCTCCTTCATGCAGTCCATCGGCGTGTTGGCCATGGTCATCCTCGGCGGCTCCGGCTCCATTCCCGGGGTGATCCTCGGGGCCGCGGTGGTCACCATCCTCAATCTCCAGGTCTTGCAGGGCTTTTCCCTCTACCTGAGCGAATTGCGGCAGAGTTCGGNGGTTATCCCCTTGATCAATTTCGCCTGGAAGGACCTCTCCACCCAGTTGGACCCGGCCAAGTACCAACGGCTCTTGTTCGGCCTGATCCTGATCCTGATGATGATCTTCCGGCCCTCCGGCCTGATCCCCGCCAAGCGGCGTCGGCGCCAATTGGCGGACGACGACCGGCCGGCGGCCGAGTGAGGGAACGATGGCCCTGCTCGAAACCATCGACCTCGTCAAGTCGTTCGGCGGTCTCATTGCCGTCAACCGGATCAATTTCCGCTTGGAGGCCGGGCGGATCGTCAGCATCATCGGGCCCAACGGCGCTGGCAAGACCACCCTGTTCAACACCCTGACCGGCCTTTACCGACCCGATCAGGGCCGGATCCTCTTCAACGGCCATTCGCTGGTGGGGTTGCGGCCCGATCAGATCGCGGCCCGGGGCATGGCCCGCACCTTCCAGAATATCCGTCTCTTCGGCGAGATGACCGTGATCGAGAATATTCTTGTCGGCATGCATGTCCACCTCAGGCAATCGCCGCTCCAGACCCTGTTGCGCCTGCCCGCCTTCAGGAAGGAGGAGCGGGAGGCCGAGCACCGGGCCGTGGCGCTGATGCACGCCGTCGGCCTCGCCGGGGCGGGCAACGAGCTGGCCACCAACCTGCCCTACGGCGGACAGCGACGGCTGGAGATCGCCCGGGCCCTGGCTGCCGACCCGCTCCTTTTGCTCCTTGACGAGCCGGCCGCGGGCATGAATCCCCAGGAGACCGAGGAGATGACCCGGCTCTTCCGGACCATCCGCGACGAGCGGGGGATAACCATCCTGCTCATCGAGCATGATATGCGGGTGGTGATGAACATCTCCGAGCACATCTGCGTCATGGATTACGGCGAGAAGATCGCCGAGGGCACCCCGGCGGAGATTCGGGCCGATGCCCGGGTGATCGAGGCCTACCTCGGTCGCGGCGCCGTGGCCGGCCAGCACGAGGAGCGGTTGCGATGAGCCTGCTGGTCCTGACCGACATCCACAGTCATTACGGCCATATCCATGCCCTGAAGGGGATTTCGCTGACCGTCGAGGCAGGGGAGATCGTCACCCTGATCGGCTCCAACGGCGCCGGCAAGTCCACCACCCTGCGCACCGTCTCCGGCATGATGCACCCGAGCCGCGGCCAGATTCTGTTCGACGGTCGCGACATCTCCCGGCTGGAGCCGCATGCCATTGTCCAAGCCGGCTTGGGCCATGTCCCCGAGGGGCGCGGCATCTTTCCCAAGCTGACCGTGCGCGAGAATCTGGAGATGGGCGCCTTCACCGTTCGCGATCCCGCCCTCGTCCGCGAGCGGATGGCGTATGGGTTCGAGCTCTTTCCCCGGCTGAAGGAGCGGCTCGATCAGTACGGCGGCACCCTGTCCGGCGGCGAGCAGCAGATGTTGGCCATCGCCCGCGGCCTGATGATGCATCCCCGTCTGCTGATGCTCGACGAACCTTCCATGGGCTTGGCCCCGGTGCTGGTGGAGCTGATCTTCGACATCGTCACCATGCTCAACGATCGGGGCGTCACTGTCCTTTTGGTGGAGCAGAATGCTCTCATGGCCTTGGCCATCGCCCACCGCGGCTATGTCCTCCAAAACGGCCATCTGGTGCTCAGCGACACCGCCGCCAACCTCCGCCGCAATCCATCGGTACAGCAGGCCTATCTGGGGGTGAGTTAGTCGCCCTGCCCGTTGGGGTCGTCGTCGATGGCCCAACTGCCGGCCCTCCTTTGTTTCTCTTTTGTCTCTCCCTCGATTTTCTTGTGTAATCCCTGGCGGGAAGTGGTTTATAGTGGCCGGAGTGCGCCGTGACCGTTGCCCGGAAAAAGCAGGCTCGTGGACTGTCCGGCAACAAAGGCAAACAGCGGATACGGACAGGAACAATGCGACCTGTGATGTCGTTTGATCGGAGGATGGTATGAAAAGGATCGTGATGGGTGTGGTGGGTTTGCTGTGCTGTCTGGGCGTCACCGCGCATGCGGCGGAGGGACAACCGGTGGTGCCTGATCTGGCCAAGATCAAGGTGCTGGACCTCAAGACTGCGCAAAAGCTTGCCCTGGCCGGCAACCCCGATATAGCGGCGGCCCAGGCGCGCATCGAGCAGGCGCGCGCCCGGGTCCGTCAGGCGGCGGCCACCTGGTGGCCGAGCCTTGATGCCAGCGGCGCCGGTGCCCGGCAACGACTCTCGGACAACAGCTTCCAGACCACCAAAGACCTGTATTCCCGGTTCGGGATGGCCACCGACCAGACTACCGAAAATTACAGCGCCAACCTCCAGGCCACCTGGCTGTTGTTTGACGGATTTGCCCGCAATTTCAAGGAGCAGCAGGCGAGGTACGGTGAGCAGGCGGCAGACGCGGGGTTGCTCGACAGCCGCCGTCTGCTGGTGACCTCGGTGGCCGAGGCCTTTCTCAACGCCCAGTTGGCCCAGACTACCATCGATATCAATCGGGCCGACGAGACCTTCTACAGCCGGCAGTTGGAGGATGCCCAGAACCGGTTCAAGGTCGGGGCTGGCCCCTGGGGCGACGTCCTCAACATCAAGGTCCAGGTCAACTCGGCTCGCACCAGCCTGATCCGGTCGCAACGGGAATTCGAGGCCGCGGGGTACGGGCTGGCGGCCCTGCTCGGTTTGCCCGAGGCTGCCTTCCCGGCCCATCTCCGGTTGGAATCGCTGGATAAGGAAACGACCATCGCCGAGCAGAAAGAAAGTGCGGACGCCCTGATCAAGGAGGCCTTGGCGGCCCGGCCCGACATCCGCCGGTTGGAGATGGCGGTCAAGCAGGCAGAGGCCGCGACCGGTGCCGCCAAAGCGCCCTTTTATCCCAAGGTGCAACTGGCCGGAGCGGTGGAAGGGGTTCGGGAAGGGGATGCGCGGTTGAACGATGATGACTTTGGCAACACCGTGGGCATGAACATGAGCTGGAATCTCTATGCGGGCGGCGCCGACAAGGCCCGGCTGATCGAGGCGGAACAGGCCAAACGGGAAGCGGCGTATACCCTGGCGGGCCTGCGCAACGGGGTTGCCGCCGAAGTCCGCCAGGACCTCGCCCTCTTGGCCGCGGCGCAGGAGCAACTTCGTCTGCAGCGGGAGACAGTCAAGCTGGTGGAGGAAAATCGCGACCTGGCTAAAAACGAATACGAGGCGGGTGAGGCTTCCCTGGTGCGGCTCAACGAGGCCCAGCGTGATCTGATCACGACCTACAGCCGTTTGGCCCAGGCCTTGGCGGGCTATCAACTTGCCCAGCAGCGCCTGTTTTCAGCGACGGGGCGGAATCTCGCCGGATTCGATCCCTTGGCCCAGGCCAAGGGCAAATAATGGCTGCCATCGGCAGAATCGAACTGGTGGTGCCGCCGGACACCATCGACGTCAACGGTCACGTCAACAATGTCCAGTATGTCCACTGGATGCAGGAGGCGGCCATGACCCACTCGGCCGAGCTGGGCTGGCCCTCGGAGCGCTATCTCTCCCTTGGGCGAACGTGGATCATTCGCTCCCACACCATCGAGTATCACCACTCGGCCTATGCCGGGGAAACCATCGTTATCCTGACCTGGGTCGCGGATTTTCACAAATTCCGCTCCTTGCGCAAATTCAAGTTTTACCGCCCGGCGGACAACGTGGTCCTGGCCATTGCCGCGACCCTCTTCATCTTCTGCGATCTGCGGACCGGGAAACCGGTGTCCATCCCCAAGGAGGTCCAGGAGGCCTACACGGTGGTCGGTGCAGACGACGAACCGTAACTTCTTCCTTTCTTTTTTAATCCGCGGTGAGGGCGGCAAAATTGCCCTCCGAAATATCGGGGGCGGCAAAATTGCGGAAGCGGATGATCCCGTGTTTGTCGGCAATGATGATGGTCGGCACGCCCTGCAGTTTGTATTTTTCGGCAAGGGTTCCCGAGCCGTCGAAATAGGTCGGGTAGGTCATGCCGGTTTTCCGGGCAAAGTTCTGGGCCTGTTCGACCGAGTCGTTGAAGCCCACGTTGACTGCCACAAACTCCATGCCCCGGCCCCGGTATTTCTCGGCCAGTTGATTGATTTTCGGTACCTCGGTCTTGCAGGTCGGACACCAGGAGGCCCAGAAGATGAGCATCACCGGTTTGCTGCCGATACTTGCCTGAAGATCAAAGGGTTGGCCGTTGAGATCAGTGCCTTTGAACGGGATCAAGGGCTGCCCCAATTGCGCTGCCGGCGCAGAGCAGGGAAGAAGGAGCAGCAGGGCTAACAGCAGGATTTTTTTCAGGAAGGGAGATGGCATGTGCGTTCTTGGTTCGGCGGGATTGCCAGAAGCGTTGCGGTGACTCGTGTGCTTCAGAGGAGCAGCGAGCCGGCTTTGATGAAAAAATAGAGGGCAATGGCCAGCATGAACACGCCCATGGCTTTCTTGATGACAACCATCCAGACCCCGGACCGGGGGATCGCGGCGAGGAAGCTGGAAAAGGTGCCCACACCCAGCAGGAGGGCGCCCATGCCCAGGGAAAAGACAAACAGCAAGAGTCCACCCCAGAGCAGACTTTGGGAGGAGGCGGTATAGGCCAGCAGGCTGCCGAGCACCGGGGTGGTGCACGGCCCGGCCACCAGGGCCGAGGAGACCCCGGCCAGGAAAATACCGGTGAGGCCCAGGCGCTTGGAGGAGAATGGTCCGGTCGGGGTAGGCAGGGGCACAACGTCGAGCATCGCCAGACCGAACAGCAAGATGATGCTGCCGACCGCGAGGAAGGTCCAGGGGCTGCTGTTGATGACCCCGAAAAACCGGCCGGTGGCGGCGGCAAAGACCCCGAGGGCCGCATAGGTCAGGGCCATGCCGATGACATAGATCAGGGAAAGGACGAATCCGCGCCACTTGGAGCCACCGACATTGGCATGACCGATCACCCCGGCGGTGATGGGAAGCATCGGATAGATGCACGGGGTCAGGCTGGCGACGATGCCGCCGACAAAGGCCATGACCAGAGAGGACAGCAGCGAGGACTGCAAATAGGTGTCGAATTGACTGAACAGGACATCCATGACGGGTTACTCCGGGAATACTTGAGAGCTTTTCTCAAAAATAACCAAGATGCGGAAGAAGTAAAGCAGAAAGGTTGCTTCGCACCTTGCGGTGATGTGGCATGGTGGCGGCTGTTCCCGTTTTCTCCGTCATTTTCCGAGAAGGATGGCCACCGCCGGCACGCTGACGCCCTCCGCCTCTCAACCGTCCATGCCGATCAGGGCGGCGCCGATGGCGTTGCCCACCTCGCAGTGATCGGGAAAAGAGACGGTGGTTCCCAGCCGCTTGGCCACGGCGGGGAGAAAGCAGCGGGCCGCCGCCCCGATACCGATGAGCGGGAGTTTCAGGGTGAAGTGCACGGAGAACAGGTCGTTGTCGCGGCGGTTGAGGAACGGTGCGCCTTGCCCGTTCTGCCAGACGGACCGGGCGAGATAGGTGAGGACAATGGTCTCGATGGCGGCCTCGGTCTCGGCAATCACCCGCTGGCAGAGGCCTTCGGCCGAGAGGCCCATCTGGCCGGCCAGCACCGCGGCCCCGCTTTGGCTTGCCTGTTCGTTGCCGATTTGGAGGATGCCCAGGGCATGGAGGGCATCGGTGGGGGTGAAACCCGCCAGGACGACCTGCTGCAGGAACATCAGCCTCTCCAACCGCTTTTCCAGAAGAATGCCGCTGATCCCGGTCTGCGCCGCGATGGTGCTGGGTGCGCTTGGACCGTGTTGGGCGAGATGGCGGAGGATGGCATCGTTCCCGACCGCGTCCGGGTCGATGCCTGCCACCGGCAGCACCAGAACGACATCAGTGTCGTGGTGCAGCCAGGTCCGGGGATCGGGCAGATCGGGCGTCATGGCCAGGGGCTGCACCCGGGCGTTTTTCAGGGCGATGCGGCCGTCTTGGTGGCAGACGACGTGGCTGTCGCCACCGGCGGCTGAGGTGTACATGTCCACCGCCTCGACATGGGTCCGCCACTCGCCGATGGTGCAGCCTTCGCGGTTGAGCAGGGGCTTGCCGTCCCTGATCAGGCAGACGTCGGTGGTGGTGCCGCCGACATCGACCACCAGGGCCGAGTCCAAGCCGCTGGCCGCGCCGAACCGGGCGGTGGCCGCCGGACCGCTGGCCATGGTGACGGCCGCCTGATCGGCAATCTGGTCCAGGGGGGCTCCCTGGCCGTTGCCGCAGATGATGGTCACTGGGCAGTCGAGGCCCACCGCCAGCATGGAACGCTGGATCGAGGCGAGGAAATCGGTCATCAGCGGCATTAGCTTGGCATGGAGGCAGGCGGTGGCCGAACGTTCGAGCATGCCGGGGTGGGCGGAGACCAGGTGGGAGCAGAACACCGGCTTGGGATCGATCAGCCGGATGGCCTCACGGGCCACCAGTTCATGGGTGGGGTTCTTGATCGACATGGCGCCGCAGACCGCATAGCTGTCCACTTCGGCCGCCAGGCCGGGAAGGGTGTCAACCAGGCTTTCGATGTCCAGGGGGTCGTCCTCGTCGCCGGTGATGGTGTGGCCGCCCTTGAGAAAGATATTGGCCACCACCGGCAGTTTGAAATGGCGGACATGGCCCAGGACAAACAGGCCGACCCTGGCCCCCCGGCCCTCCACCACGGCGTTGGTGGCCAAGGTGGTGGAGACGGCAAGTTTGCTCACCTGCTGTGCCTGCACCGATTGGCGGAGCAGGGCTGCCAAGGCTCGACCGACGCCGACGCTGAGGTCGTGGGGCGTGGTTCGCTCCTTGCACCAGGCAATGACTTGTCTGGAAGCGGTGTCCAAGAGAACGGCGTCGGTGTAGGTGCCGCCGGTGTCGATGCCGATGCAATAGGCTGTCATAGCAATCAGGTGCGAAAAAATTTGAGTTCAGATGAATCGCCCGGTTCCCGGAGGTGTTCCGGAAAAGCGCTTAATCGCCTGTCCTGGGGCCGATTTGAAGGTCTCGATGGAGATAACACCGGCGCAGCGTAAAAGCAAGCAAAGCTTGGAAGGCTGTTGCTTCGGAAGCGGTGGCAAAGCCCTGTGCCGTGACGGCCTGCCCTCAAAGAAAGCGGCTCAACGGCGCCAACAGCCATTCCAGGAATCGCTCAAACCGGTTTCTGCGCACATGGTCCGACAGGGTAATGCGCCGCGACTTCGCCAATTCTTCGTTGAACAGGGCCTCAACCTGGGCGCCGAAGGCACGGCTGTCGATGATGACGTTGATCTCGAAGTTGCGGTGAAAGCTGCGAAAATCAAGGTTGGCCGAGCCAAGGGTCACCCAGCGGTTGTCGATAAGCATGACCTTGGCGTGGAGGATGGTCCCCTGGCGGGTGAAAATTTCCACCCCTGCTTCCAACAGCGGCTTGAGATAGGCGCGGCTCATCATCTGCACCACCGGCACATCGCTGATGGAAGGCAGGATCAGTCGGACTTTGGCGCCACGGTTGACTGCCCGCAGCAGGGAACGGACCACCCGGGGACCAGGCAGGAAATAGGGGGTGATGATGCGGATGTGGTGCACGGCCCCGGCCATCGCCACCCGAAAGGAGTTGCGGATGAGGGACCGGTTGTGATGCGGGGAGCCGTTGATGATGACCACATCGGCGTCACCTGCCGGCATGGCGGCCGGGGTCTCAAGTCGCTCAATGGCGACACCTTCCTCTTGCGCCCAGGTTTGCCGGAAAAGTCGCTGTAATTCGCCGGCTACGGGACCGTCGAGCCGGATGCCGACATCGCGCCAGCGTTCAAAACTGTCGCCATACCCCGAATATTCGTCGCCGACGTTGAGGCCGCCAAGAAAGGCCGTGGTGCCGTCGAGGACGACCATTTTGCGGTGATCACGGATATCAAGCCAGTGCAGCTTGGAGAAGGCGGGTCTGTTGAACGGCAGGCAGTGGACTCCCGCGGCCTGCAATTGCTGGAAATAGGAGGAGGGCGTGTCGAAACAGCCGATAGCGTCATAAATAAGCGACACCTCCACGCCCCGGCGTGCCGCCTCCTGCAAGGCCCGTGCAAAGGCCTGGCCGGTGCCGTCGGGCTTGATGAGGTAAAATTCGGCGCAGATGGCGGTGGTTGCCTCTGCTAAGGCCTGGAAAAGGGCCGGGAAAAAATCTCCTCCGTGCGGAAGGAGTAAAACTCTGTTATTGTGATAACGGACAACATCGGGGCTGCCCTTGATGCGGGCCAGTAACCCATGGAGGCGGAAACGTTTTTGTTTTTTGCGGCGAAAGTTTTTCATTCTTCTGTCAAGCGCCCAGGGGGGCGAAGTCGTTGCGGCTTCCGTGCTTTCCCGCCCTGTGCGCCATTGTACCATGGAAAGCTCCGGAGAGAAACCGGAGCGGAGAAAACATCCCCTTTCTTATTGTCCCGTCCCGGTCAGAAATTGGGCCTGATGTTGCTTGGGCAGGGCGGGGGAACAAAGCTCGCAACCTTTCGAAGAGGCAGCCATGGCAAGCGAACCGAGAAAAAATGCGCTGATGAAGCGCTTTGAATTAAGCATCGAGGGAAAGGTAGCCGTACTGGAGTATGTGGAGCAGGATGACGGCATGCTGGTGTTTACCCATACCTTTGTCCCACCGGAACTGCGTGGCCGGAACGTGGCTGCCATCCTGACTAAATTCGCTTTGGACGACGCCCGCCGCCAGGGGAAAAAGGTGGTGCCGCAATGCTCCTATGTGGCCGCCTATATGGAACGAAACAAGGAGTATGCCGATCTGGATGCCGGTCCGTTGCCTTCGGTCGGGTGAGTCCGGCACAAGAAAACCTGTCCCGCAGGGTGTTCACTGTCGGCTTTTCCTGGGCAGGCTGTTTTGCTTGAGGATATGACGCGCAACCACCTGTATAGACTCTCCTTTGGCTTGTTTTTTTTAAAAAAAATCAGAACCACATTTATGCGTGCGCCTTAATCGGATTGTTGTCGGAGCTCCAATGGGCACAAGACCTTCAGCGTAATCTCGCCTGTAAATAATCGCCGTAATCGTGAGCGGCCTGGTACAGTCCCTGTATTTTATCCATTGAAGTTGATTGCATTTTTGCGATATAAGACTGTCCAAAAATCAAATTTGTTAGGGGGTTAAGCAAGAGCGCCTCGTATGAACCATCTTGCCGCCCCTTATAATCCAGGCGAGAGGGAATGTCCGTTTTTGCCAGTCATCTGCCTATGATTTCAGCCGTATTGAACAAAATCTCCTCGCACGGAAGATTGCTCCGCAATTTGGTGCACAATCCAAAATTCTGGTTCATTCTCGCTGTCGACGCCCTTCTGATCGTGCTGGCGCATTATCTCTCCTATGCGATTCGGTTTGAATCAATGCTCCACAGCCAGGCCTTGCGGCAATTTGCCGCTCTTCTCCCTTTGATTCTCTGTGTCAAGATCCTCTCGTTTTACGCGTTTGGACTCTATCGCGGTATGTGGCGCTATACCAGTCTGGGCGATATCGTCAATATCCTGGTCGCCAGTCTTTTTTCCTCCACCCTTGTTATTCTGTTGCTACTTTTCGGCAGTCATTTCATCGGGTTTTCTCGTTCGGTCTTTATCCTCGACTGTCTGTTCACCTTTGGCTTCATTGCCTGCCATCGGGTTTCGATCCGGTATTTCTATCAGCGCCAAGGCAATGGGCAAAGTTTCATGAGTTCCGAGGCGTCCTTGGAGCAGAAACGATTGCTCTTGGTCGGGACCGGCGACGCCGCCGATAGAGTGCTCCGAGAGTTGCATGATAACAACCGGTTGCCCTACCGAGCCGTTGGCCTTGTCGACGACGATCCGAGGAAAACCGGAATGAAGTTGCACGGCGTTCCCGTGCTCGGATTGATCGAAGACCTCGATGAACATGTGCGCCGCACCAAAGCTCAGGAAATTCTTATTGCGACGGTCGTGATCGAAAAAGTGAAAATGCGGCGTCTCGTCGCGCTATGCCAACGAACGCAGCTTCCCTTCAAGGTGCTTCCCAACATGGGCGAATTGATCAATGGCAAGGTGTCGATCAAGGCCATCCGCGACATCTCCTACAAGGATCTGCTCGGCCGGGAGGAGGTCCGACTGGAACAGGAGAAGATCGGCGGGTATCTTACGGGGAAGACCGTGTTGATTACCGGTGCCGGCGGTTCGATCGGGTCCGAACTGTGCCGCCAGGTCTTGCGATTTGCGCCGGGACTGATCATCCTTTTCGATAGCAGCGAGGAAAATCTTTATAATGTCCAGATGGAACTGCGCCACGAATACGAAAACATCAAGACCGTGGCTATTCTCGGCAAGGTCCAGGACCTGCGGTTGCTTGACAGTGTTTTTCAGCGGCACCATCCTGCGGTGGTTTTTCACACCGCCGCCTACAAACATGTGCCGCTGGTGGAACGCAACCCCTGGCAGGCAGTCTATAACAATATCTTCGGCTCCCAACTGCTGATGGAAGCCGCCATCGTCCATGGCGTCGAACGGTTCGTCCTGGTATCCACCGATAAGGCCGTCCGGCCGACCAATGTCATGGGCGCGTCCAAACGGGTCACCGAACTGTTGATGCTCGCCTATAGCCGGCAATGTTGGGATGGCAGTTTCAGCCCCGCCTGGATACGGGCCTGGAACGGTGCGGAATCAGGCCGACAACCGTCAAACCTGGCGCACGCCTCCCATACGACCCGATTCATGGGGGTCAGATTCGGCAATGTCCTGGGGTCGTCCGGCTCGGTTATCCCGCTGTTCAAACGCCAGATCGAAAAAGGCGGGCCGGTGACCGTCACCCACCCGGAGGTCACCCGCTACTTCATGTCCGCCGAGGAGGCTGCCCAACTCATCCTGCAAAGCGGTTCCATGGGCGAGGGCGGTGAGATCTTCATCCTCAAGATGGGCGAGCCGGTCAAGATCGCCCAGATGGCCAAAGAGCTGATCACGCTAAGCGGGCGCGAGCCGGACAGCGAAATAGAAATTACATATATCGGTCTGCGCGCTGGGGAAAAGCTGTACGAGGAGTTGATTACCGAAGGAGAAGGCATTATCGAAACAGCGCATGAAAAGATCATGGTGCTCCGGGGTGAGCGGAACCTGAGTTGTTCGCTTCTCAATAGCCATCTCGAATTGTTGGCAATGCATGCCAAGGGCCTTGACAGCAAGGGCATCAAGGAAACCCTGAAAATGATTGTCCCTGAGTATCTTCCTGATTATTCTTTGTAATTTTTCTCCATGTGGCGCACGCACGCTCTCGATTAAAGCATTAAAGCATTAAAGCATTAAAGCATTAAAGCACACTAAAGGGGGCAGCCCCCTTTTGCACTTTCTTTTGCATTAAATCCAGCCATCGTCGTCGACGATGGTTCGGATCGCCGTCAACTGCACCATGTTTTCCCCGAAGCTGCCGCCAACCGGATTGGTCACGTCGAGATAGAAGGTTTCATTCCCCTCGGGAGCGGTGTCGCCGATGATTTCTACCGGAACAACTGCCTGGGTCTCGTCTGGGTACAGGTTCAGGCGGCCGTTGGTCGCAATGTAGTCGACGCCGGCCAAGGCCGTCCCGTTCCGCGTGGTGTAGTCCACGCTGAGGATATCGTCGGGATGGCTGCGCACGCCGGTAAACCGCAATAGGAAGTAGGCATAGGTGACGCCGGCGTTCCCCTCCGCCACCGAGGTGNGCACCTCTTGCGGCTGGGTCGGGGCATCGGGATACCGTATCCTGAGGTTTTGGTCGATCCACTGCTGGTAGGCGCTCACCCGCTGCCAGGCAGCTATTTCCCCGAAACTGCTGTTGTTCACGGCGTCGATATCGGGGGCAGCGGCCCCCAGCGAAAGGCTGGCCGTGTAACTGGCGATCCCGGCCACCTTGCCGTCGAGAAAGGCCGGACCGCCGGAGTCGCCGGGGGAGAGCAACCCTTCATCCACACCGAGACCAACACCGGGACGGGCAATCAGTCGCCCTAGGGCATCATGGGTGAAGGTGCCGTTATCGAAATCGGCGATCAACTGGCTTCCCGCCAGGGGAGACCAGCCTAGGGCAGTCCCTAGGCCGAGCTTGAGTGCCGCCGCCTCGGCGTCGAAGGTGTTGCTCGCCTTGAGACGCAGGGCGCTGCCGGTGTACCTGGAATCGAAACCGGTGAGACCGGTTCCCGGCACACCGTACCCCACCATGGTGAAGCTGTGGCCGATTTCGTCGTCCTGCCGATAGAGGGGATAGCGGTCCGCGTCGAGGGGCGCGCTGCCGTTGAGCCGCACTAGGGCAAGGTCGTTGTTTTCGTCCACCGGGTCGTACGCGGGATGACGAACGATGCTTTCCACCTTCATGGTCGTGGTCCCGCCGCTGGTCTCGAAGATGACCGATGCGTCGCTGGTTCCCTGGCTGAACAAATGGGCCGACGTCAACAGGGTCCGGCCGTCAGAGAGCAGCGCGCCCGTGCCATAATACCCATTGGCGACAATCCGCGCCACGCCGTCGGAGCCATGGCCGGCACCGGCCCGATTGCGGTCGAGGGTGTAAGGAGTGGCAGTGGTGACCATACGCGATACAAGGTGGTGAGAAGGAACAGGAGCCCCTCAACGGGAGGGTGGTTTCATTTTACGCCGCATACAACATGACGGGATTATATATCGCGTCCTGATGATGAAAAAAAGCGCCAAAGTTTTTTTAGCCAGGGAATAAAGAAGAAAAAGGAAAGGGGTCAGCCCCGAATGGGCTAGTTTAAGCGATTTCAGCATGATGTTTGTTCCGATGCGGTAACTCTCTCATTTCATGCCTCGGCGAGGTCATCAACTGGTAATTTTTGGGTCGCCGCTTCAGGCATCGGGGTTCACTTCTCCCCGGGCGTTGCCTGATCGGTGAGTTGGTCATCGCTTCATGCAAATCACTGATCAGTTTACAACGTCCCGCCTTGCTGATTTTCGCTTGATTGAGATGTGGCTCCCAGTTGCGAATGGCCTGCACGCTGCCCTTGAAGCTCACAACTCGAACCTCAATTTCCGCTTTCTCCGCTGCTTCGGACATCAACTGCCGAACACAGTTATAGGCGATGAAGTACATCAAGATCTCTTTGCGGATCATTTCAGGAGTTTGGCACCGCAGGACATCCAAGCCCATGGTCATCTTGATGTCGCGAAAAAACAGCTCGACATCCCACCGTTTGAAGTAAAGCTCAGCAAGCTCCTCAGCGGGATAGAGAGAGGTGGCAATTTCAAGAATTCGCAATCTTTTTTCTGCTTGATGGGTAACACCCTAGAAACAGGCGGCTCCATGGAGATTCCGGTCTTCGCGAAGATGTCAGGAAATAACGGCAAATGTATATTTCAGTCTTTATTCGCGTCTGTCAATATTCAAGGGGGGAGAACTGCCTGAGCGAGGTTACGCAAGTCCTCCTCGGAGATGGCTGTCTTGGTCGCCACTACCCACAAGTCGTAGCCTCGTGCTCTCCGCTTGCCGGCGCTTGTGGTAAAGCCCGCTGTGTGCAGCGCTTGGGTCAACGTCTTCAGGGTAAAGCCGCAGTGATGTGCCATGTAGTGGTGCCCATCTGCCAGTGCACTCCCATGGCCATACAGAATGTCGAGCGGCGTGATCGGACCTGCCGGTGATTGGTACGCAGCATCGGTCAGTTTGTCCTCTGCCACCAAGGCGCAAACCTGCTGCAGGTCCGGGCAGGTCACGACCAGGAAGCCTTCGGGCTTGAGCACGCGCAGGAACTCCGCGAGCACTTTTGGCACTTCGTGGGCATGGACGTGCTCGATGTTGTGCACGGAGTAGATGGCATCAACGTTACTGTCCGCCACGGCCGCCATGTCCAGCATCGAACCGACGATGTCCGGCTCATGAGCCGGGTCGATGTCGAGGCGGATTTCCTTCCATTCGCTGTTTTAGAAGGATGCGGGCGGTTTCGCGCCATTTTTTCGGTGTCCAGGGTCGATGTGGAGGATGTTTTTGGCGGTCTTGGTATTGGCTTTTTCCTCGGCTTCGATGCGTCGGTAGAGGTCGATCAGGGTATCTTCCAGGTGGCGGGTGAAGCCGGCGACGTCCATCAGGGGTGAAGCGCACATCTTGTCGCGCAGTGTAGCGCGAAGGTTTTTGAGACTTTCTCGGTCGTTAGCCAATCCGGTAGCGATACGGATGTAGTCGTCGGCATCCTTGGCGGCCAGTTCCGGCAGACCGATGGCACTGAGGAAGGCGTAGGTTTGGCGGCTCACCACCCGGCTATGGGGCCACGTAATCACTGGGACACCCATCCATAGTGCTTCGCAGCTGGTCATCCCACCAGTGAAGGGGAATGGGTCAAGGGCGATGTCGATGTCAGCGTACTCCTTCAAGAGGTCGGCGTGGAAGCTCGGGCCGCGCAGTTCGATACGCTCAGCGGCAATACCACGCTGGACGAAGGCTTCGGTTACCTTTTGCCGGAAGGCCTCATCGTTGAAGGTGCGCCATTTCAGGATGAGCCTGGCATGCGGTACTACAGCCAGCACCTTGGCCCAGACATTGAACACCCCACTGTTGAATTTGGCCGTGTTGTTGAAGCAGCCGAAGGTGAGGTGGCCGTTGCTCTCGAACGGCGAGGGAGAGGCGTCTGGCGCAAATGGAACGGGCTGATAGCAGAATCGACCTCCAGTCAGACGGACAATCGGCTCGACAAACTGCGCCTCCGTGCCGGCCGGCGCATGCCAGGCATCCAACAGCGCCGCATCCATGCACGGGAGGCCAGTGGTGGCAAAGTAACCCAGCCATGAGACCATGACCGGCGCGGGGCGGTGCGCGAAGGCGGTCAGACGTGAGCCGGCCGTGTGGCCAGAAAGATCGACCAGTACATCGATACCATCCTGCCTGATCTGTTCGGCCAGAGCCACATCATCTTGTGTGGCTACATCCCGTAGCATGCAGGCGGCGCGAATCCGGTGGGTGACCCAGTCCTTGACTGGACCGGCGCTGTAGGCAAATACCTGCACGCGCTTCAGGTCGTGGGCCTTGAGCACATCTTTGACGAACAGGCCGACGGTGTGCTGGCTGAAGTCGGCGGAGACGTAGCCGAGGCGCAGGGGGCGGTCCGTCAATGACCACAGCGGTGGGCGCGGACGCGCGCCGCCGGCATGGGCAATGGCCCATTGTCCCCAAGCCCGGGCTTCAGTAAGCCGTTCGGCGTCACTGATCTCGGGATCATATTCGAGACTGGTCAGCGCATTCCTGCGGATGACCGGGTGATCGGGCAGGCGGACGAGAAGGTCGGCATAGAGGCGACGGGATTCGCCATGGTTACAGGCATCGCGGGCGACGTTGGCCAGATTGACCTGCGCGCGCAGATCGTCCGGAGCCAGTGCCGTCGCACGCGCGAAGCAGTCCCGCGCCTGGGTGAGAAAGCCGACGTTAAAGAGCAGCACACCGAGGTCGAGCAGCGTAACGAAATCGTCGGCATACTCGTCGATCAGATTCTCGTACAGTGCAAGCATCTCGGCGAAGCGCCCAAGTTGGGCGAGTTTCTGGGGGGCTTGCAGGGTGGTGCTTACAGTCGGTTGTGGCAATGACAGAATTCCGGATTGACTTTTTCTGAGATGCTATCCAGGCCGTGGCGCTGAAGGCGCACAGCTACCTCCGCCGTATTGCATGTCGAAATTGTTCATCTGTGGCCAAGTTCGATTGCAGTTTCAACATGTTTACTGGTGCTCTGTGCCCAAGAAATGCAACCGTGCCAAACTTCTTATCTCTTCGTCCGGTAACGATTTTTTTGTGGCGACCGCCCAAATATCATAATATGGATGCGTTCGCCGTGTCGCTGCCACCATCGAAAAACCCGCTGCCTGCAAAGTTGCGGTCAAAACACGCTGGGTAAAACCGCAACGGTGAGCCATATTGAGATTTCCTTGCATTAAGTCTGCTCGATAGCCATACAGGATGTCGATTGGTGCGATAGGGCCAGCAGGGGCGATATAAGCCGTTTCAGTGAGTTTATCCTCTGCCACAAGGGCACAGACCGATTGCAGGTCTGGACAGGTAATGACAACAAACCCTTCGGGCCTCAGGACACGGAGAAATTCCTGCAAGGCAACTGGCACTTCGTGCGGATACAAATGCTCAATGTTATGGCTTGAGAAGATGGCATCCACCGAGGCATTTTCGATTCCCGACATGTCGACCATCGTCCCGACAATGTCTGGATTTGCGGCTTCATTGATGTCGAGTCGCAACTCCCTCCAGTCCTTGGTATTGAATCCTGGGGTGGTGTGTTCTTTTCGCTTCGAGCCACAACCCACATGCAGAAATGTCTTCATCTTGGCTTCTCACATCATTGTCTTAACTGCGACGGGCTTCCCACATACCCCAGAGTGCTTCCTCTAGATATCGGGCAAATTGTCGCCCGTCAAATAGAGCGGAGCCCCGAACCAGTTGCCGCATACCCTGCCGGAGTTCGGCCATCCCCGTGATGTCTTTGCCCAATGCTACCGCCTTGTCGATGTATTCAGTCGAACTGGACGTCACAAAGCCCGGCAATCCTGCGGCTGACATCAGACTGGCGCCTTGCCGTGCCAACATAGTTTTGCCTGTTAGCGTCAAGGTTGGCACACCCATCCACAGTGCCTCACAGGTCGTTGTCCCCCCTGGATAGGGGAACGTATCCAAGGCAATATCAATCTCTGCGAAGCCTTGAAGATACGCTGTTCGGGCAACGGCGCCCAACAAGGTCACACGTTCTGGATTGATGCCCACCTTTTCCAGGCATGCGAGCAGATGCCCCTGCGAACTCAAGCAATTCAGTTGCTTGTTTTGTATGCGCAGTCGCGCAGCCGCTTGGCGGGACATGATTGCCCCCCAGGCCTGCAAGACCTCCGGGCTGAGTTTTGACAGGGCCTGGCAACAGCCGTAGGTTACATGGCCATTGCGCAGTGCCGGCAATGGGGCCACCTCAAGTTCCGGGTCTGGTGGAGTGAGACAGAGCCGTGTTTCGGGAAGATACCAGATACGTTCAGTGAAATGGCCCCTTGCACTCTTCGGAACCGAGATTGGATCAGCGAGCACAAAGTCCATCCCAGGCACGCCCGTGGATGCGAAATAGCCCAACCAGCTAGCTTGAACGGGTGCGGGCTTCCACGCAAACAGCGGCAACCGGTTATGGGCGGTATGGCCCGCGAGATCGAGCAGGATGTCAATTCCGTCCTGATGGATCAGGTTGGCTGCTGCCTCATCCTTCATGCCTGCAATGGAACGCCACCGGGAAAGATACTTGCGAAGTCTGGCAGTCAGGTCATCCTCTTGAAGACGGGTTGAATAAGCGATGACTTCAACGTGTTCCACATTCAGGTTTGCCAGTACACTTTCCAGAAAGAACCCTACCGGATGACTCTTAAGGTCACCGGAGACGATACCGACCCGGAGTCGTCCCCTCGCTAAAGGTTCAGACAGAGTCCAGTCTGTGGAGGGGCGCGCCGCTGCTTGGACCTTGAGCCCAAAGTGCCGCGCCTCCTCCAGGTATTCACTCGGCAAACATGTTGCACTTGTGCTGAGGGCGAACAATAGATTGCTGTGGACTTCAAAATGGTCCGGTTTCAGGGCAAGGGCCTGCCGATAACAATTGATTGCCAGGTCCGGGTGGCCCTGATGCTTGTAGACGTTGCCCAAGTTATTGAAAGCATTGGCGGATTCAGGAGCCAGTTGGAGCACCTTCTTTAATTCGCGGTCAGCCTCTGCCAGCATCCCCTGCGCCTGCAGCACATTGCCTAAATTGTTTCGTGCATCGATCCACTCTGGATTGAAAGCCAACGCTCTGCGATAAGACGCAGTCGCTTCCGCCAAATTGCCTGAGAGTTGTAGCGCATTGGCAAGGTTGTAATGAGCGGCCTCCAGCTTTGGATTGCAGGTCAAGGCTCGCCGAAAACTCTCCTCTGCTTCTTGAAGCCGACCGAGATCCTTCAGCACTGTGCCCCGATTACAGAGGGCCTCAGCGCATTGGGGGTACCTGACAAGCAGTCGGTCATATAACTGCAATGCCTGATCGAATTGTTCCTGTAATTGTAGAGCTGCGCCAAGGCCGATATAGGCTTCGATCAGGTCGGGATTGGCGGCAATCGCTTGGCGAAAGTGACCGCTCGCACTGTGCAATCGGCCTGTTTCTACCAGTAACTGGGCCAATTGAAAGTGCGCAGGCCAGAAGTCCTTACGGAGGTCGACGGCTTTTTGGAAATGAGTAATCGCCTCCGCTCGTTGTCCCAGTGCTCTGCGGGCTGTTGCCAAGTTGTACAGCGCCTCGACATAATCGGGCTTCAGGACCAAGGACTGTTCATAGCTGGTAATCGCCTCGTCAAGTCTTCCCTGTGCTTGCAAGACGATACCAAGATTTCCAAGTGCCTCGCTGTATGATGGCTGAATTTGCAATGCAATCTGATAACACGCCAAGGCTTCCTCTGTTTGCCCGTATGCCTTATACGTGTTGCCAAGATTGTTGTGGTACATCGCCACTGAAGGCTTGAGCTCGATCGCTTGCCGTATAAGGGTGATCGCCTTGCCATACTCCCCTCGCTGTTGGGCGATAACACCGAGAAGATGGACAGCGTCTGGCTGGTTCGTTTCACTGCCAAGTATCCTCCGATAAAGAGATTCTGCCTCATCAAGACGCCCACTCTGATGATGATGCAAGGCCTCTTGCAAAAGTTGCCTCGTCTGAGTTGCCTCGCTCTTCATCGATATGTTCTGAACCCAAGAACGCTCTTCACGAGCAGTTCGCCCCTATTGTTTAAGCAGACCGGTGAAAAATACGCCCTGAGCACGTCCATCCCGTGAATCCGGCCTCGCCAACACAACCCCCCTGAAATCAGTGCGCTCAGGTCAGCACGGTGGGCTGATCTCCCTAAAATCGCACATTTTCAGTGCCCACCAGGTTGGAACAGCGGTCTGCTCAGAAGATGACCACGCGTGCGTAAAAAAACCCCGCCTCACTCAGTGAGGCGGGGTTCTGTAGTGCTCCACACTCCTCATCGAAACGAGGAATGCATCTCCAACAGGAGATTAGGCGGCGTCGTTGGACGTGAACAGCAGGTTGCCGCTGGAAATGCTGAAGTCGTTGGCGTTGTTAGCAACGAAGGCAGCGTCACCCACCAGTTTCACCATGAACTCGCCTGCCTCCAGGATCTTGTCACCGTCGGTATCCTGGTACACATAGACATCAGTGGAAGCAGCCGTGTACTTGACATAGAAGTCATAGGCATTCGACACGGTGGTGGTCCCAAGGGTAGCCGCAGTAGTGCTCACGGTGACAGCGGTGGCGGAAACCTCGGTATCAATCGTGAACTTCTGGCCGGCAGTTGCGACACCTCCGTCGTCCCATGCAATAGCGCTGATGGTGTCGGCATTAGTGACATCGGTCACACCGGTCGCGTTGGAGACGGAATCCCCGGCCGCGAAGACGAACGTCGCCCAATCCATCGCGGTCTGACCTTCCTCGGTACCGAAGCTGATCGTATCCGCCCCGGCACCGGCAGTAACCTGGTCACCGGAGGTGCCACTGGTCTTGTCGAGAAGGTTGATCACATCCGCCCCTGCACCGGTGGAAACCACATAGCCACCCACGACACCAACGGAGATGGTGTCGACTGCCGTGGCGCTACCGGTGATGGCGATCGCGTTGCCGGTTGCAGCAGCAGCGTTGAAGGTGGTCGCTGCGGTCAGGCCACTGAGGTTAACCGCCATGTTTGCCGTCACGGCATGAGCGCCCGTGGTGATGCTGACATCGCCGCCACCGGTCACCGTCATGCTGGTGATGCCGGACATGTTGGCCATGGTGGCCAAGGTCAGGTCGTCGGTCGCGGTAATGCTGATGGTCTCGACACCGGCAACGGTCAGGTCGCCTGCGGCGGTGACAGCTTCAGATCCGGTGGTATCGCCATCGGACACCGTGATGTTCAGGGTGTTCTGCGTACCCACGGTGGTGGCACCCTTGACGCCGATCGTCGCCGCAGCGTTAAGCGCAGCGATCGTGAAGTTGGCGGCCTGGGTGGCGGACATGTCGGTCACGGAGGTTGCGTTACCAGCATCGGCCAGGGTCACGGCTCCGATGGTCGAGGCGGTCAACAGATCCATGTCGATGGAAACGTTATCGCTAACGGTCAGCACCTCGAAGTTCTTGTAGATCGCCCCCTCGGTGGTGGTATCCAGGTCANCGGAGTTGGCGAGCACCAGGGTGTCCGTNCCGGCGNCCGCNTCCACGGTACCGGTGTGGGCAGNGTGGGAGGTTGTGATCTGGTCGTTACCCGCACCACCTGTAATAACGGTGGTGGTGGTCGCGGACATGGTGAGAGAAACACCGCCGGCAGTCANGCCNGAGGCATCGATCGTCTTATAGTCTGCATCCGCGGCACCGAGAGTCACAGCAGACTTGGCGGCGGCAGTGGTGGTGGCGGCGCGGTCTCCAGCAGCGCCGGAGATAACCAGCTTTTGGCCGCCGGCAGCGACGGTGCCCACGGTCAGACCAGTGGTCTCGAGGGCGGTCGTGGCGTTGATGGTGGTGGTGGCAATGGAGGTACCGTTGTGATCAATGGCACCAACGGTGTTGGTGGCACCGGTGGAGTTGATGGTCAGGCCGGTGGTTCCAGCGCCGGTAAGGGTAATAGCGCCCGCCGTGGTGCCGTCCTTCACGTTGACGACAGCAGAGGTAGCCGCGGCAGCAAAGTTGGCGGTGGTTGCACCGTTGGTGACGGCACCATTACCGATCACGCTGATCTCGGTGCCGCTGGCAACGTTATTGATCACAACAGCGCCAGTGGAACGGTCAGATGCGAACGCGGTCTCGCCAATGAAGTTGTTCCCATCAATGGTTTGCTGAGCACCGGAAACGTTGCGCACGCTGATGACCTCGATGCCGCTCACGGTCGGGGCAGGCACGGAGTTGGCACCTAAGATGTCAATGGTCAGGTTCAGGGTGTCCGTACCGTCACCACCAGTGAGGTTGTCAGCGGCGGTATAGGTGGGGCTGGTTGTTGCGGACGTACCAACAAAGGTATCGTTGCCGGAGGTGCCTGTCAGAGTGTCCGTCGCGGTCGTGAGCGTGAAAGTCTGGCCCGTTCCGCTGCCAGAGGTGCCGGCGTCAATGTTATCCTTGGCGGTTGCAACGCTCTCGGAATCACCGGTGACGTCGGCGATGGCTCCCTGAGCATCTGCCTGGTCATAGTTAGTGGCATCACCCTTGGTATCGGTATAATAATTGGCGACCTCAACCTTGTTATCCACTACTAATTGATCCGCCGCTGAGGCACCGTTGTAAAACGCCAAGACCAGCAAGTTGGCCGGGACCGTCTTGCCGCCGCCGTTGACCCAGTATTCCAAACCGTCGGAATCAGCCGCACGGCCGAAGAGCTGCTCATAGGTCTTGGCGACCAACTGGACGCGGGTCGGATCTGTGCCGTAGATGGCATCGTACTCAGGTTGGTCCGCGAAGCTTTGCGCCACCGTTTCGATGGCCCAGCCGTCAGTTCCAACCTTGGCTTCCCAGTAGTCAAGACCGGCCTGATCCGCGGCCCGACCCAGGTAACCGATGTAGAGTTTCTGAATGTCGTTGGTAATACTCATGATTCCTTTTCTCCTTTGTTGATGATTAACTTCCGACAACTGCAAGATTTACGCTGCACTGCCTTTGCCGTCAGCAACGGTTACCGTACCTTTCGCGGGCCGGCGCGCGAACTGCCTAGCCAAATTTGAGTGTAGAGAGCCCATGACCCTCAACCCCCTATCATTCAGCTTATTTCTCCTCTTTTTTTTGTACTACGACTGTACAATTTTTTCAACTTTAGCCGAGCGCAACTTAAAGGTCAAGGGTGAAAATCTCTGGAACAGTGTTATTTCAAGTGGTTCGCCCCCATTTTTCTTGTAAGGGAAAGAGGGGGGAGGATGTCTTGTTTTGAATCTGCCTGTTGTTGCTTACTTTCTCGAATATTCTTTGGTTTTCGTTCACGGCATGCAACATGCTCAATTCAAGCGAATATTTTTTTATGTATAGCATGGGTGGCCATATTTTCAACCTTTTTTGCTGGATACTTCAGTGACGCGGAGCGGTCCTTTACTCGCGCATCGCTTGGTCCACATTCTCCAGCAGCGGTCCCAGCAGATAGCTGATCACCGTCCGCCTGTCCGTGGTGATATAGCAGGTCACCGGCATGCCCGGCGACAGGTAGGCGTTCTTGGCCGCCAGGTCCTTGTCGTCGGCCTGGATATGCGCCTCATAGTACGACGAGACCCCATGCGCGGTTTCTTGATGGATTAAATCCGGGGATACATAGAGCACGCGGCCGTTGACCGGGGGGGTGGATTTCCGGTGAAAGGCGGCGAGCTGGACCTTGGTTTCCTGTCCCGGCTTGACACTGGTGATATCCTGCGGCCGGACCTGGGCCTTGATGATCATCTTGGAGTCCTCCGGCACGATTTCCAGCACCGGTTTTGCGGGCTGGACCACACCGCTGGCCTCGGAATGCACCTGCATGTTGATGACCACCCCGCTTACCGGCGCCCTGATTTCCAGCCGTTCCTGCGCATCCAATTGCGGTTTGACCTGTTCCCGGACTTGATAGATTTCGTCACTCACCGCCTTGAGCTTGGAAAGTGCCTGGTCCTTGTACTGGGTATCCAAATCCATGATCCTGAGCTTCAATTCCTGGATCATCTGATGAAATTGAGCGATATCCTGGGTCAGCTTCCCCTTGCGGCCCTTATATTCGGCCAGACTCCGCTGCAGTTCCAGGATGCTGGTTTTGCCCAGGTATTTTTCCTTGACCAGGGGCAGCTTGCTGTTCAGATCCTCGTCCAGGTTGCGGATGATCTCTGTCAGGCTGTTCAGTTCCTGCCGTGATCCATCGATCCGGTTGCCCAGTTGCATGATCTGGGAATTGTACAATTCCTTCTTGCCCTGAAGGTCGGTGCGCTTGGAGGTGAAAATATCCTTTTCCGCCGCAATAATTTTGCTGATCTCCTTGTTGTCCGTCAGGGGCTCGAATTCCTCGGGCCAAGTAATCTCCGGTTTCATGGCCGCCTCGGCCGTGAGCCTGGCGGCCTCGCCCTGTTTGGCCCAAAGCCGGCCCATGAGGAGATCGACATTGGAATTGACAGAGCTGCTTTTGAGGGCAATGAGCACATCGCCTTCGGCAACCTTATCTCCATCCTTGACCAGAATTTTGTCGATCATCCCGCCTTCAAGGTGCTGCACCGTTTTCCTCTCCCCCGAGACCGCCACCACCCCGGAAGCGATTACTGCCCCCTGGAAAGGGAAAAAGACGGACCACACGGTCAAGCCTCCAAAAAAGAGAACAATAACCAGCACCCCTCCGGCAATATAGCGAAAGGGGTCTGCTTCCAGTATCTTGCGTTGTTCTTCCACGGCTATACTCCTGCTGCCTGCTGGGATTGTTGTTGGTTGGCGAGCTGATCCAATACAGCCTGGCGCGGCCCATACAGGGCCGCCTGGCCGGCCCGCATCACTAACAGTTTATTCATGGTGACTATCAGGTTGGTCCGGTCGGTGACCACAATGGTTGTAATCTGCTCTTGTTTCAGATTATTGAGGGCATGGAGCACCATCCTGAATCCGGTGTCATCCAGATGCGTGTGCGGCTCGTCAAGAATTACCAGCTTGGGATCATCGTACAACGCTCGTGCCAAGGAAATCAGTTGCCGCTGCCCGGCGGAAAGGTTTTTCCCGGTCTGATCGATTTTGGTGTCATATCCTTGAGCAAGCTGCAAGATTATCTCATGGACCCCTGCTTTTTGAGCGGCTTTCACGACTTTTTCCGGGTCGGCCTTCATGAGCCTGGCAATATTTTCCGCCACGGTCGCCGGAAAGAGTTCCGGCTCCTGGGGCATGTAGCCCACATATTTTCGCAACTCCTCCTCGGGCCAGTGGCCGATCTCCGCCCCATCCAGCCGTACNTTGCCGGCTGTGGTTGGCCAGATGCCCAGCAGCAGTTTGCACAGGGTCGTCTTTCCCGCGGACGAAGGGCCGAGAATGCCGAGCGTTTCCCCAGGTTCCAGCGTAAGAGTGATATTGTGGACCAACGTCTTTCCCTGAAGCATGAGGGACACGGCTTCGGCTGCGAATCTTCCCACGGGAGGAGGCAGGGAAATTTTTTTGTGCACAGGCGGCTGGGCAAGAAAATGGTGCAATCGCTTAAAGGCGGCCGCTACCTCGATGGCGGCTCTCATGTCCCTGAAATTTCGTTCAAGAGGGGCCAGGATGCGGGCGGTCAGCATGACCACGGCAAAAATCACGCCAGTGGTGATTTTTCCGGAGAAGAAGACGAAGGCGCCCGTTCCGAAAACAGCGGCCAGGGCGGTAAGATGAAGAAAGCGAAGGACAGCCCCAATGCTTGCGTAAAAGGTTTCCGTTTCGGAGCGCAGCGCCAGAATTTTTGTATATCCGGTTTGATAGCTATCGTTGATCGCGGGCAGCATCCCCATGGCGGAAACAAGTTCGGCATGATACAGAAGATTTTTTTGGGCGTCGTCGGCCTGGTGATGAAAAACTACATCCGCCATCGTGGAGCGATTGTTCTCCAGAGTCTTCAGCAGAAACTGAGAGATGACGATCAAAAACAGCATGCCAGTGGCCACCCCGCCAATCAAGGGATGGATAAAAAAGAGGAAGCCGAGATAGAGGAACACCCAGGGAAGGTCAAGAAAAGGCAGCATCCGCCCTTGAACAATAGCCTCCCTGATGCATTCAATATCACGCAGTCCCCGGTTGTACCCCTGCCGGTTCAGTCCTGTCGCATCCCGGAGCATGCCATGCAGCACCAGGGGGGTCAGTTGTTGCGCCAGAGTGTTGCCAAGGTGTCCTAGCATCCTGGACCGGCAATAGTCAATGAGCCCAATTGCACACAGGCTCAGCAATACGCCGACAATCATGGTGGCCAGGGTTGCCAGGCTGAAACTGAACAAGACGTGGTCGTAGACAATCATCATGTACAGAGGCAGGGCCAAGTAGATGATGTTAATGGCCACGCCAAAAAAAACCAATATAATACAATATCTAACCAGGGGTTTCATTATTGTTTGCATGCACTGACTCCCGTCATCTGGCCAAGGATCTCGTTTCTGCCACCGAATCGGGCCTGCTCTCCGTTCTGCACGATCAGAATTTTATCCGCCACGGATAAAAGACTTGGCTTATGGGTGATCATAATGGTTGTCGCCCCCATGGTCTTCAGGCCTTGCAAGGCCTGCATGAGGGCGTGTTCGCCGGCCTCGTCAAGGTTGGAATTCGGTTCATCCAGAACAACTAGTTTCGGATTGCCGTAGAGCGCTCGGGCCAACCCCACCCTTTGCCGCTGCCCACCGGAAAGACTATGTCCAGCCTCGCCGATATCCGTGTCGTATCCCTGCGGAAATCGGAGAATGGTCTCATGGGCCCCGGCGTTCCTTGCCGCCTCCAGCACTTTATCCGCATCCACGGATCCCATGCGGGCGATATTTTCCCTGACGCTTCCGGCAAACAACTCGACATTTTGCGGCAGATAACCGATGAATTGGCCCAGGCTTTCCTTGTCAAGCAGGGACACATCCTGGCCATCCAGCCTGACTCTTCCTGACGTTGGGGCCCAGATGCCAAGAATCAGGCGGCACAAAG